>Ga0164296_1004270_pt1 | contig 13078 bp, 17 predicted proteins | sample GEODES057metaG_FD_113533 | JGI IMG/M metagenome (GOLD analysis project Ga0164296, IMG submission 113533) | Dystrophic lake water microbial communities from Trout Bog Lake, Wisconsin, USA - GEODES057 metaG | ecosystem: Environmental > Aquatic > Freshwater > Lake | place: USA: Trout Bog Lake...
GCCGGCAAGCGGCTGTTGGACGGCGAAGGGCAAGAGGAGCTTGAGCCAGTCGAGGTCCGTCACGCCGACTCGGTCGAGGAGGCGTCGGTGCGCAACGTGCTCCGCAACGCGCTGCCCTTGGACTTTTACGAGCTCGTGATGGATGAGGACGCTGGCTTCGGCGTGCCGCGCAAAACTGCGCAGGTGTACGTCCGCGAGCTGCTCCGTTTCTTCGCGCTGAAGGTGCGCGCGAGAGATGCAGCGATGAGTGCAGTCGGCGGCTTCTAGAGGACGCGTTGACACATGTGCCCACATCCATAGGTCGCCGCGAACGACCTCGATGCGGACCCTATTACCACCAAGTTCTCACCGCCGAAAGTGCTGGACGACGTCTGGCACCTGATGATGCTTCGACCGCGGGTGTACGCGGCCGTGTGTAGCGCCTTTGGTGTCGGCCTGATCGACCACGTCCCGCGCCTCGCAGAAGATCGCGAGGAGCGCAACACTCGTCGACGCGCCTGCTGCGCGGCGTATCGAGTCACGTATGGCAGCCTGCCGCCGTATCTGTGGAAGGAAGGCAGCGACCCAGAGACGGAGGAGGTGGCTGAGGAGCCTGCGCCGAAGCGCTCCCGCGGAGCTGCTCGAACGCGCGATCAGCCTCTCTTCGGCCCCGCCCCGGACTACGCCACGCATTTCACGCTTGCTGACTACGACATCGAGGAGAACAGCATCATCAATATTGTGCTGAAGTTGCGAGGATGCTAGACAGTAGATCTACTGTGCTGCTACTCTACTGTGCTGCTTGGTCTAGACCAAGCAGCAACCCAGCAACAGAAGACGAGTGACACATTCAGGAACGAACTGTGCAAGACAGTAGTCACAACGTGTCAGCCCACGTCAGGCCCGCGCGAGGCGCGCCAGTGCTGCAGCCTCCAGGTCAGCGATGCGGCTCGGTGCGCCGCCAGGACGTGCGCGCATCCCCTCGTGCGCCGCCTCCGCCGTCCGTCTCCTCTTGGCCGCCACCGGCGCAGGTTCATCATCTTCGTAATCGCCGCCATCTGAGCCGCCATCACTGTCACCGTCGTCGTCAGAATAGCCATTCCCAAACTGCACTCCATCATCCGCGCCAAGCACGCCATTCTGCCGGGCCTTGACTTTGCGCTTCTTGTCCATTTTCTTCGCGCGCCGCAACTCCCTCTCGCGCCGCTTGTCCTCCGCATCAACTGACGCGCGCAGTGCCGCTGCTTGCGCGAAGCGCGCACTGACTGCAGCCTTGTAATCAGGTGCGTGACCCGACTCTGGGCGCCCGTTGCCATCGCCGCTCCTCTCCAGCGCTAGCGCCTCCAGCGGCGCGCGTGGCGTGCCTTGCGCGTCAAATACGATCTTGGTGCCCCTGCTACGAGACGCGGTGCCAGTCGTAGCCTTGATGCGGAGTTTCACCTTCTCCCGCGGTTTGGCGTCACCAACAGGCAGCTCCCGGGACGGCGGGGGCGCTTCTGCCAGAGCGGCACTCATGCCTAGACGCCCCAGCAGTGTCGCATCATCCTCGTCATCGTCTCCTTGCGGCGCGGTTGAGACGCGCTGTCTGGCCACTGGGCGGAGCAGGTCCTCCTCCTCTCCACCGCTCTGTGGCCCCTCCTCCTCCTCCTCCACCGCCTCCTCCTCCTCGTCATCAACACCTGCATGTTTCTGCTGTCCTTTGCGCTCGCGCTGTATGAAGCGCAGGCGAGGCGCGGTGGTCAGGCCCAGGCTGTGTGCATAGCCAACTGCATCCAGGCGGCGCACATCGAACACTGCTTTGTCAGACATGACGTGCACTGCCCGGAGATAGGCGACCACACAGCGCTGAGCCTGCTCCTTCAGGCCCGGGTCTGCAGTGAGGAGGCCCTCCAACGACGGGGTCACTGAAGGAATGCGCTCCAGGTTCAGACTCGTCCGTTTCAGCGCCACTTTGGCTGTGGCGAGCGCATCCACCATCGCACCCTCGCTCGGGTCAAGCAACAGCAGCGCCTTGCCTGCAGAGGTGTAGCGGGCAGTGCGACCCACTCGGTGGATGTACGTCGCGCAATCCTCTGGGCAGTCCAGCTGAAGCACCCAATCCACGGCGGGGAAGTCGAGGCCCCGGGCTGCGATGTCAGTGGCGAGCAGAACCATGGCGCTCGCTTCGCAGAACTCGGTGTACGCCATCATGCGTCGCGGCTGCTTCATGCGGCCATGCAGGCAGCGCAGAGGCACGCCTGGTCGCAGCTGGCGCAGCGCCTCGTGGAGGAACGCAACTTGGCGACAGCAGGTGGCGAATACGAGAGTCTTGTGGTTCAAGTGCAGCTTCAGGAACGCCCACAAGGCGTGCAATTTCTGGGGTAAGGGCACTGTGGCGACCATCTGCACGAGCCGCGGCGGCGTCGCGGACGCGCTGTGCTCGTGCACTGCGCAGTATTCCGGGTCGCGGAGACTCAGGCGGGCGAGGTCGGAGACGCGGCGCGTCTGAGTCGCGCTAAACAACAAGGTCTGACGCCTCTTCGGCAAGTTGTCGAGAATGGCATCCAACGTGGCCGCGAATCCCAAGTCTAGGATGCGGTCCGCCTCGTCGAGGACCAGGATCTGGAGGTTGACGCAGTCGAACAGCGGCGTCTCGTCCATATGCTGCAGAAGGCGCCCCGGTGTAGCCACCAGGATGTTCATCTGAGACACCTTCTGCTTCTCGTATTCAACATCCTTGCCGCCGATGAGCAGCGCCGCACTCATCGTGTGCTGGCGCGCAAACTTCCTGCGGAACAAGCGAGGACAGGCAGAGAGGGTGAGCAAGTGCACTGACAACAGTGGTGCATCGCTGCGCCCACGCACCGCAGCGTGTCGAAGATTTGCATAGCTAGCTCGCGCGTAGGCGTGATGACGATGCCGCCGACGCCGTCCTCGGGTGACCACCGCAGGCGAAAGAGCTTCTCCACAAGCTGACAGACACCAACCACCGCGGACGCGTCAAACACAAGGCAAAGCCCCGGCATGCATGAGCTGCAAGCACACACACGACAGTGGCCCCAGACGCACCGGCACAAGGAAAGCAAGCGTCTTGCCGCTACCCGTCTTTGCAGCGCCAAGGACGTCGCGCCCTGCCAGAGCGTGCGGGATCGCGGAGCGCTGAATCGCAGTCATAGCTTTGTACTTGCAGGTGCGGAGCCCCTCTTGCGTGGCACTAGACAGCGGCAACTGGTCGAAGTTGCGCGCTGCGGACATTGGTGGATGAGCATCGCGGGCACTGGCGGCTGCACGGACCTCCGCTCCCTTTGCGCTGCTGCTCAGCGGGTTCGTGCCAGGTGCTGGTGCGCTTGCCGCGATGGCAGTCTCCAGGCGCTGAACTTCCGCCGCCTCTGCATCGCGCTTCCCTTGCCTGAAGGCTCGGCCGCGCATTGCTGGCCTCGCTCCTTGCGGTCCGGCGCGCCGCCGTGCGACAAGCGGTGAGAGCAGCTATACAATGGTGCTGCGCATGAGCCTTGCGTAATGACGACTCATCATGGGCTCTGCGACGGAGATGAAACGTTGTGTTGAAGTGACATCATCGCCAATATTCGCTACGATCTGCATCCGATGCGTGAGTCACGGCCTTGGGTGTGCATGTTCCTTTAATTCCACAACAAGCAATTGGTGTCTGTGTTGAGGCTCTTGTCATTGTCCTTGATCCTCCTTGCCGCAAGTTGCCGGCTTCCTGCGGCTTTGAGTCCGGCCCCTTCATTCACGGATCGGGCAGCTGCACGTCCCCGTCTAGAGCGTGCAGCCGGTTCATGAACGCGTCATCCTCGATATGAGGCCCCGCAGGACCTGCACCTCTATCCATCGCACCGGCGCCAGCTCCCGCAAGAGGCAGCGCGCTGAGCGCCTCAGTCAGCTGGCGCTCGCCAATCTTGCGCGCATCCTTGCGCATCATGGCGATCAGATGCTGCGTCGCCGTCGTGTTGGCGAACGCGACGCTCGCCTCCAGGGCAGAGTTGGCCAGCGTCTCCGCAATGTCCTTGCGCGCGGCGTGGCAGGTCACCGCCTCATGGTACGCATCTAGCGTCAGCAGTCCACCTTTAGCGGCCTGTGACAGGAGCGACGCGAACAGAGAGCAGGTGCTGCGCCCGCGGGCGACGATGCCATCAGGCTGAGCCTCATCAGCTTTGGCCTTCTTCTTCGTCTTGGTCTTCTTGGCAGGAGCAGCATCCACAAACGCATCGTCGTCATTCTCATCGCCAGAGACGTTGTGCGCAGCGGCAGCAGCCTTGCGCTTCTTGGCCATCGGCGGATCTGGCTTCTTGTCTCGATCCTTGTCGGCCTTCTTGGCCGCCGCCTCGGCCTTCTTGGCTGCGAGCACGACCTCACCGTCCTCGCTGGGCGTCTCAAGAGCCTTCAGGTCCTTGTCGCTCAGCACCTGTCCGCCTTCGAGGAGCTCGGTGATTGCTTCGCTATTCTTCTTGGCGTGAGTGCGTAGGCGAGCTCGCGCGGCCTGCGCGCTCTTCAGCCACGAGCTGTTGTCCGGGTGCTCGCTCTCCAGCAGATGCGTCTACGCTCGGTCGGAGGCGACGGCGATACACGTGAGGCGAGCGCGCAGAGGGTCCGGCACCAGCAGGCAACGATAAGCAGACAACTAAACTCACGCACACGCCAACGCTTTGCCGGCTGACCATCCGCGTCCAGCTTGTTGAAGATGCGGTCGACTGCCTTGTCGTCAGGCACCTGTCCGCCCAGCATGTGTGCGCCGCTCTTCTTCTTGCTGTATCCTGCGTCGAACAGGAGGCGTCAACCAAGAGCGTGTGCCGACGTTCCATTTGTGGGCGGCGCACCCAGCTCCGTTTGACCGGGACGCAGGCGGACAGGAGCATTTTGAGGACATCGGCGCGGTCACCACTGTCACACTTCTCCATGATGAAATCTCCAAAGACCGCAGTTGCGTCGCGCTCTGCTTTCGTGCCGGCACGCATGTTGGTGATGGAATCTGCGAAGAGGGGGTCGACTCGAGGGGTCGACTCTTCCTGAGGAAGACACGTAAGCGACCAAAACTTGCGAAGCATCGCCGGAACTATCCATCAAACGCAACACTCGATCAGTCCTGTGATTTGCTGGCGGTAGGCGTGAAGACACTCGCGCTGCGCTGTGCTGCTCGCTCCCTTCATATGTGTGTTGTCTCCCTTCCGCGCGCGCAAGCGCCGACGACGAGTGTCACTCACTCGCGACGTGCCCTCTTCAGGGCGAAGCACCATCCGGACTTGATCATGTGCCGCAAGCTGCCCGGCATCGCCATCGGCAGGCTGTGCGAGAAATGTGAGTCTGGGCGCACACCTCCAACGCCGGCAGTCACCCCAGCGACGGGTCACTCACTCCAACGCACTGTTGCTCACACTCCTCCTGCAGGCGACGGCAAGTGCGTCATCTGCGACAGCTACGTGCGTCCAGCGACGTTGGTGCGCGTGTGCGACGAGTGCAACTACGGCTCATATGCTGGCCGCTGCGTCATCTGCGGCGGTGTCGGCATCAGCGACGCGTACTACTGCAAAGAGTGCACAATGCAGGAGAAAGACGTGCGTGCTGCTGTGTGTGCTGCTGTTATGGGTGTGAGGGAGGCACTGACTGAGCCGCCCCCTGCCTGTGCAGAGAGACGGGTGTCCAAAGATCGTCAACCTAGGGAGTGCGAAGACGGACTTGTTCTACGAGCGCAAGAAATGTGCGTGTTGCCACAGCGCACGCGGGGCTGTGTGTGCAACTTGGTCCAGTGCTTCTGACCCAAGCGCCCTTGCTCACGCCTCCACAGTCGGCTTCAAGAAAAGATAACGGTTGCTTGCAGCGCTGCGCACACGCATGAGATGCTGGGCGTGTCAATAACGAGTGCTATAGCGCCCACCGCCGCTGATAATAATCAATTGAAGTGTTGTCATCTGCCCGCCTGCTCATCGAGTCGCCTCTGCATCTCTGCGTCTAGTTGCTGCAGTGATGCGAAAATGTGTCGTCGCAGAGCCTTTCCCGCGTCTCTCAGCGCCACCTCCTCCTTGCCATTCGCCAGCTTGTTCTTGTCGATGGTGAATGTGTAGCTCAAGTCCTCGGCGGTGTCTCCGACTGCTGATCTGCTCGCGTCCGGGCAATTGATGGTGCCTTTCACAACGCGGTCTTCGTCGTTGCCCAACTCGCACGTCCAGGACAACGTCACATCGAAGTCGAAGCCGTGTCTCGGCACGCCTCGGATGGATGCAACCTGAGGAGACAGAGGGATGTAGTCAACAAACTTTGCGCTGCTAGTTCCTTTGGGAAGACGCAACCATCGCAAATTCTTTTGGCACGCACTGTGGCATCGCCTGTACAGGATGTCATGTCTTTGACGCGCAACTCGCCCCCGGTCGCTAGCGGAACTGTTAGTGCACAGAACATCGTCTTGAGGCGGTCTTTCGCCCAAGCTGTCCAGTCACGCTCCTCCCACGTGCCAGCCTTGAAGATTGGATGTATTGCAGGCAAAGAGGAGGAGGTGGAGCAGTAGTGTCAGCGTCCAAAAGCGTCCAGATCTTGCCATCGAAGGTCGACTTGATACGCGTCTGCGCTCTCCGTTCAATCACAGCCCCGCGAACGCACCGCGTTCCAAGCACTCGTCGCAGGTGGCCTGTCTGTAGAACAGAGGGCGGCCGCCTCGGTGTCTGACAGCTTCTGCAAGCGACGGAAGAGACAAGAAAAGGCCACCACGCGCGTCAGTGAGCAGCCCCACAGACTCATACGGCTTGCTGTGGTGATTCTTGTGTATTAGAAGTCGCGGAAGTGCAGCACTCACCTGTGGAGCAGCAACTGGCGCGTCGCCACCACCTTTGCCGTGCCAGTACCCATAGGACAGCTCTCCTCGCCCGCTCTTCGCCATCTGATGCGAGGCAGCGGCGTCTGTCAACGAGGCTTTACGGTTTCGCAAGCGCTGGAATGCGCTCTGCGCGGGAGGTGGGTCTTCAACGCGGAGGTGGGGCTGCCAAAGTTGGAAGTCCCTTTTCGCTGAGGCGCGCGGGCGCGCAGTGCTGGAGGAAATCACGCCATGGCGACCAAGGGTAACCAGACGGACCCGACAGCGCACGCTGTGCATGGCGCAAACCCAATTTTCCTGGTGCCGAAGATTGTGCGCGAGAAGATCTGGGCCATGACGTACTGGAAGGAGCGCTGCTTCGGCGCCTCAGCCGCGTCTCTGGTGGACCTGGCCATGGAGTTGCGAGAGGTTGGCGGCGTGTACAGCGCGACGAACAAGGCGACGCAGTTCCTGTGCCTTGTGCTCAAGATGCTGCAAATCCAGCCCGAGAAGGAGATCATCGTGCGTGCAGCACTCACTTCACTGCGCGCTTCTCTACTGCCCACGTGTCTGCGCTGACACTCTCGCTGGTTCGCGTGGACGCTCGCGAATGCAGGTGGAGTTCATCAAGAACGAGGACTACAAATACGTCCGCCTCCTCGGCGCTTTCTACCTGCGTCTCGTCGGACGACCGCACGAGGTGTACCAATACCTGGAGGTGCGTTTCGTCCACACGGCCCGTCAAAGCCGCCGCCGCGATACTGACTCTCCTTCCGGTCGCTTGGCAGCCTCTATACAACGACTACCGCCGCGTGCGCACTCGCTTACTCGACGGCCGTCTAGCGTTGACACACGTGGATGAGTTCATAGACGAGCTACTGACGAAAGACCAGGTCTGCGACGTTTCTCTGCCCCGCATTCCACTCCGTTGGAACCTAGAAGCGACGGGTGCGCTGCAGCCGCGGCGCAGTGTGCTCGAGGACGGTCTAGATGATGCTCTCGCGGAGGCAGAAGCAGCCGCAGCCGCAGCCACCGCTGCTGGAGCCGGGCATGGTGGTGGGCCTTCTTCAGTGCCCGGGGCTGCTGCAGGCGAAGCGCATCGCGGGAGAGATGGTGGTGATCGACAGCGACATCGCAGTCGTAGCAGGGAGGGGCGGGAGAAGGGCAGGAGAAGTGAGAGTCCAGCTGGGCGGCGGGGAGGAGGTGGTGGCAGCCCAGAGCCTGGAGAAGTGAATCTCACCGATGTGGACGCCGTGAACGCGTTGAGAGCGAAGCTCGGCATGAAACCGCTGAAATGACACTCACATGATGCGCCGCAAACTTTGTCTCTTCAAACTGCTGTCTGCTCAATGGCTTCCGCATCAAGCGACGCAAGAACATCGCGGACTGCTGCCACGTCCGGGTGGTCAGGTCCAAGCGCCGCCGTCTGCAGTGCCAGCGCGCGCTCCAGCAGAGGCCGTCCCAGATGATTCGCACCCTGGTCTAAATGGCAGATTGCGAGGTCGGTGAGCGTCTGCACAGTCTCCGGGTGGTCACTTCCCAGCTGGTTCTCTTGGATGCGCAGCGCGCGCTCATACAGCGGCTGCGCGGCCGCGAACTGCTCCTCCTCAGAGTAGAGCGCCGCGAGGTCGGTGAGCAGAACGGCCACCTCCGGGTGTGATAGCCCATACTCCGCCTCCTTGGACCGCAACTCATTGGTCAGCGCCACAATGGCACGACTAGCTGATGGCACCGGAGCAGCTGCAGCTGGCGGCTTTGCGGGCGGCTTCGCGCCACCGGGTGGGGGCTTGAGCGTAGACGCGGGTTTGGACATTGACGACCTGCCAGTGCCGCCCATCCCGCCAGTGGTGAGGCCCGGCGGCAGAGCGCTGCCTCTGCTTGCCGGCGGCGCCACCGGCCTGCCGAGCGCCTCCGCGACAGCATCGCGCATGTTTTGTTTCAGCGTCTTTGGCAGGGTGCGAAGCAGCTGGTTCGGCCCCGATGCTCCAGCAGTCGCCACCGACGTGCACGTCTTGAGTGCCGCGGCACGGACTTCACCCAGCGGGCTCTCCAAGCATGGGCCCAGCAAGGGCATGCTTTGCTCAGGCGTGATGCTTCCTGGATGGCCATCCACCAGCGACTGAAGCACCGCGAGGCGGCCCAACAGCGGCTTTGCAGCGCCCATGTTCTTCGGGGGCCGCAGAAGATGCGCCAACACGGCAGACAAGCCGCATCCGGGGTGCGCAGCCAGAAGAAGGAGGCACTCCTGGGAGGCGGCATGAAGGCGGCTGTTTGCGTCTCCGGCACGGCTGACCAGCGACGCCAAGAGATCCGCCACCGCATCTTTCGCGTCACGCAGCGCAGCAGCACTCAGGTCGTGGCGTGCAAGCAGTGCTTTCAGCACCTTGCTGCCGCCAAGGGCAACCGTGGCCACTTTATCGCGGAACGTGCGGGTGCATGCTCGAGCGAGAGCCCGTACAGCATCCGGGGGCAGCGTCTCTCCTGCCGCCGCGGCATCAGGGTCATCGCTGCCGCGACTAGGCGTCAGTGGCTTACCAGACGCGAGCGCCTGCTCCATGCGCGAGACTGCTGCATCTCTCAGCGCCCAGTTCTTAGAGCAGAGCGCCATGACGGTGTACTCGCCCACGTACGGCGCCAGAGGACCCGCGTCTTTCGCATCTGCGGCGCTGAGCGGCTCCGCGAGCGGCAATTCCGGGTCGAAGCCTTCAGCTGCGGGGTCGTGTGCGGCCACTGGCTCCGCACCAGGCGCAGCCCCCACGGGATCCTCCGCGCGGTGCTGCGTGTGCGGCAAGCGGCCCACACCGCTGACAGCCACCGATGAAGCTGGGCCGCGACGAGGGACTGCGCGATTGGCAGCCATCATCGCTGCTTCGTCCTCCTCAGCCGTAGACGGCACCGCCTCCGACGGCACGTCCACGCCGTCGTCAGTTATGACTGCGTTTGCGCGCGCACGGCTGACCGCGGGGCGGTCATCGTAGGAGGCGTATGCGCCATCGGAAGGGGGAAGGAGCGACCTGTTGACTGGCTTCACCAGTCCATCATCGTCGCCAGCGCCGCTCGCAGATGACACCCGGGTGCTCCGCCCAGGTGTGCTCACACGCACAGGTCCGGATGATGGCGCATCAGGGATGACGACGCGGCGCTGGAGCTGGCCAATGCGTGCAGCGGCGGCACCCGGGCCTCCAGCTTCATCAAGCAGCTGGATCTCAGCCTTGAGTGCTTTCGCCGCATCGTAATCCTCCACTGCAATGGCAGCTGCTTTGCGTTGCTCCAGCGCCGCGCGCTTGGATGCAACCGCGCGGGCAGCGTTGAGGCAGTCCCGTAACCTCTTGGCTTCATCGAAGTCTTCTGCCGCGACGGCCGCGGCTTTGGCTTTCTCCAGCTGATTCAGCAGCGCCGTGGTGGCTGCATCCAGCTGCGGCTCTTCGGGCGCTGTGGGAGCAGGGGCGCCGGGGCCAGGCAGGGCTGCGCCCACGGAGGTGAAGTCCGTCAGTGCCGCAGTGGGGACGCCACTTCCAGGCGCGTCCACTGGTAGCGGCTCTCCCAGGATGTTGATGGCCACCAGCCCGACTTGGTTGGCCGTGTTGTGCCCGTTCACATGGCACTTGTGCACCACCAGCCGCAGCAGCAAGCACGGCACACGCACGTGCACGCTCTTCAGCTCGCGCGCCGAGTACGAGGTGCCCACGTTACTGGAGCGTGTGTGTCAGAAGCCCTGGTGCATTGAGCGCTGCCACCCGGGGGGCGTCTGTGTTTCAGAGACTTCGCACCTGTCAAACGAGACGTGGCCCAGTCTGCGCATGACCATTCGACGGAGGTCCGTCTCGCCAGCAGGCAGCGTGCCCACGTACAGCTCAACCTTGGTGGCCACCTGCGCGTGCGTTCGTCGCAGCAGGCACGTAGGGGCACACAGAAAGTCAGCACTCAAAGTTGGACCCAGCTGTGCACGAGCGAGTGTTCTTGTCGTGCCTTGTACTCGTGCGAGAGCAGCTGGATTTGCTGCACCAGCGCTGGTCTCTCCAGTCGCAGCGTTATGTCCACCGGGTACGTGCAGTGCCTGTGCCGTCGCCCCGCAGCCGTGCGTGTTTGAAGTGAGTGTCTCCTTCAAAACAGGGGGCGTGTGTTTCTGCACCCCCTGCCCAGCAGCAGTGCCGCGTCCGGGGCCGGGGGACACGCACGCACGCACCGCGGGCTCTGCCATCCTCGCGTGTGGCTGCTGTGGCTCAGCAGCTCAGACACCGGGTAGTCGGGGTCCTGTGCGTGAGGCGTCAGGCACTGGAGACACGGAGCACGTGGCGGGCGACACGGGCTCTCACCTCCGCGCTGCAGTTCTGCACGGCAAACCGCAGCTTGCTCACGCCGGGCTGCATCGCCCGCGGAGCAACTGCTTTGGAGAGAGCCTGACTTTGGTTCCGAACCAACGCAGGCTGCGTTTCTCGTGTTTTCTACCGGCGCATTCGATGGGCTGCATGCGGTTGAGTCAATATTGGAAAGGGCGCCCTCGCGTTCACCCTCGTTCGTGCAGTGCCTTCACTCTCGCCTCCAAACGCCTGGTGTACCCATCCAGGGTGCTCACCACCGCCTCCAGCTCACCCACCTGCGAGTCGATGGCGTCCATCATGTGCAGGTACGGCGCCAGAGACGCGTCCTTGGCAGCAAGGGCATCGGCGAACACGGTGAGTCCGGAGGCAACGTCAGCCATGTGCGCGTACTGCGTCGCGGCAGCGTCATTCATGTGACGCAGCAGTGCGTACTCCCCGTTTAGCAATGATAACTCTCCACGCAGAGCAGCTGCGCCGGAGGCAAAGAGACGGGCGGCAGCATGCGATGCGCCTGCTCGACCTGGGTCATCCTCGCCTGCGCCATGCGCGCCTTCATGTCCGCCTGCATCGACAGGCGCACCCAACGGTACGGCCGCTGCAGCCGCAAGCGCAGACGCGATGTCATCAGACGTATCTGCCGCAACGGTGGGGGCATCGCCGCGCAGGAACGCACGGCCCATGGCGAGAAGTAGCTTCGCGTCCAGCGGTCGAGTCACCTCCTGTCTGGCTAGCTGTGCTTGTTGGGCCGTGATGACTCCCTTTGCTGTGAGCCCCGGCAGAATGAGGTCCACCAGGTGCTGTGGTGACATCTCTGGGTGGCATTGCTGCGCCAGCACATCCTTGCCGTGCGCCCAGAGCTCCACCTGCGTGTGTGGTGATGCTGCCAGCAGCTCAGCCCCTTGGGGCAGCTGCAACACCGCATCCGCGTGACTGGTCAGCACATGCAACCCAGGGCCGCGGAAGCGGGCGGCATCAGCTTTCGTCTCCACCAGCGGACACAAAGTCTGGCAGTGCACAGCACTGTGAGACGACGCACATATATAGACACAACGCAAAAGGCAAAAGACACGCACCCGAGCTCGGGCAAAGTCCTTCCGCTGAGCTAGAGCGCGGGTAAGTTCCAGGCGCTCAACGCCGATGACGAATTCACCGAACGGGTTCCGTCCCACGCGGCCACCGAGCGCTCGAGCAAGCACCTGCGCGTGCTCGACGCGTGAGCGGGCGTGTTGACAAAAGGGAGTGCGTGTGCAGGGGTCGATGTTGGGCACACACCTGGCAGCCGAAGCAGCCGCCGAGGAGCTTGACACCCCCGCGTTGTGCCGCTTCCTGGAGACAGGCAACCGCAGGGTGTAAGAGCAAGTACGGGTGAGTGGCTGCACCTTCCTGCTGGCGCTCATAAGCTCTTCGCGTACCCGTAGGAAGTCGCAGAGCGCGGTGACCCAGGCGAGTGACTCGTCCCAGGCGTCGTAGTGACTGGGCGTGACGAACACAGGCGTGGAGCGCAGGTCAGAGCCAACTTCCCCCTGGGCAAAAACAAGGCATAGAGAGGATGCTCACCTGCCGGTGATCACCATGCCCTGGTACGTATCCAGCTCTGCTAAGTCAGGTAGCTCGTGTGCCCAGGCGCGGAAGTGCTCCCAGTGCTCCCCGGGGCGGCCATAGGCAGCCACCCAAACGCTCTCGTGTCCCACCCACTTGGCCGCGTCCTCGCAGTCGAGGACAGCGAACCGGTTGCGTTCCGCTGCCATGGCCGCACACGAGCGCACCACCGTGGACTGCGCGACGCGTTGACGGACTTCGGGGCACGCCACGTGGCGCCTCAGGGTAGATCTCATTGACGGGACGCATGTGAGCAGCCCATCTGCGCAGACACAATGTGATTATAACACACACACACACACACACACACACACACACACACACACACACACACACACACACGGTGTGAACGCACACCAGCCGCCCGCGGGGCACCCGTTCACACCACACCTCACGC
>Ga0164296_1004271_pt1 | contig 13077 bp, 11 predicted proteins | sample GEODES057metaG_FD_113533 | JGI IMG/M metagenome (GOLD analysis project Ga0164296, IMG submission 113533) | Dystrophic lake water microbial communities from Trout Bog Lake, Wisconsin, USA - GEODES057 metaG | ecosystem: Environmental > Aquatic > Freshwater > Lake | place: USA: Trout Bog Lake...
TCACACCACAACGGATCAAACTCGTTCAGGATCGCTTGAACGGCAGACCAAGACGTGTCTTAGATTACCACACACCGAATGAAGCGTTCACCGCTCTCGTTGCATTAGATCCTTGAGACCACCATTTTTTTGGCAAATTTTTGTCGCCCAACTTTAATCGAAGAAAAAATTAATATTTTACAATAAGTTACACTCGAATTTTATTATAATTTTTTGTATCTTGACATTCTGATTGTTCAATGGGAACGTTTGCAGAGAACGTTCCCATTTTTAAACTAAAGCATAAAACGGGAACACCAGGGAGGACATTTAGAGTGAACGCGAGTATTGCTCCACGTTTATTAGCGTATGATATGGCTAAGTCGTATGGAGCGACTGTGGCACTTGAAGATGTATCGCTGCAGCTGGTCCCAGGTCAGATTCATGCATTACTAGGTGAGAATGGGGCAGGTAAATCTACTCTAGTTAAAATTCTGAGTGGCGTTACCCGGGCCAACAGGGGGGCAATGCAGATTGAGGGGCATCCGTATAACCCTGCGTCTATCTTAGATGCACGAGAGGCGGGTGTTGCAACAGCATTTCAGGAATTAAGCCTACCCCCTAATCTCATGGTTTCACAGGCGCTTTTGCTGCCCAATCTTCGTAAGGGTCCGTTTGGTCTCGTTTCGCAGTCTTCGTGTGACCAAGCGGCCTCGGAAATTCTTAAGAAATATCGCATTTCTGACTTGTCGCCGCGTGACGAGATAAGTCAGCTTACTTTGGCGCAGCGCCAACGCCTCGAAATTGCCCGTGCGATGAGCCATGCGACTTCCCTATTGATTTTGGACGAGCCGACGGCAGCATTAACGGACGTTAATTGGCTATTTTCTCTGGTGCGTGAGCAGACGGCTGCCGGCCTATCGGTGCTCTATATTTCGCATCGCCTCGCCGAGGTCAGGGAACTTTGTTCAAGTGCGACAGTACTTCGTAATGGACGCTCAGTAGCGGATGTCGACCTTTCGATAGCGTCAGACGCAGACATTTTTAGGATGATGGTTGGGCGGAGCGAGGGCTCCGTTCGTCCGGCGGCAATTAACAACATTTCCGAGATGCCAATTACGCTCGAACTTGATCATTTGAAGGGATCCAAACTCAAGGGAGTGTCGCTTAAACTTCGCAAAGGTGAGATTCTTGGTGTTGCGGGCCTGGAAGGGCAGGGGCAACGCGAATTATTTCGTGCGCTCGTTGGCCTCGAAATCATCAATAGCGGAACAATTAAAGTGAATGGGGTTGAAACTGAATTAAAGAGCCCGCGTTCGGCTTTGGAAGCGGGATTGGCTTTTATTCCTGAAGAGCGAAAGGTGGATGGTATCTTCCCATCGCTTTCGACGGCGGGAAATGTCGTGTTGCCCATCTTGTCGCGCTTGTCGAAATCTGGGTTGATCTGGCCCTCGCAAGAGAACAAATCGGCTAGCGTGAAAGCTGAATCTGTTGAATTAAGTTTCCGCTATCTTGATTTTTTGATCTCCGACCTCTCGGGGGGCAATCAGCAAAAAGCATTATTGGCGAGGGCCTTGATTACCGAGGCACCAACTCTGCTTCTTTATGATCCAACCCGAGGGGTTGATGTGGGTACCAAAGAGGCAATTTATGCCGCCATTCGGGCCTATGCAGAAAATGGCGGGGCAGTGCTCTTATACTCGTCTGAACTTCCCGAACTCGTTCGCTTAGCTGATCGTTGCGTGGTCATTTATGGCGGAAAAGTATTTTCTGAATTTTCTGGAGATGAAATACAGGAAGAGTCATTGGTTGCTGCGTTAACCGGGCATCGTGGGGATCAATCTGTTGCCCATAATAGGAGCGTTGCATAATGGCGCAGGCTCCCGCTTCTGCTGAACCCTCTGCCCCGGAAAATGGATTGCTGCGCCGTCTGTTCTCCAGTGGAACAGGCGTTATCGCTCTAATTTATGTGGTACTTTATGTTCTCTTCGCGCTTTGGGATCATTCGGCATTAACATCGGGTACGGTCGTAAATTTAGCGAATAATGCAGCGCCGCTTGCTATAGCTGCTGCAGGTGAAACGATGGTCGTCCTTGCTCGTGGTTTCGATTTATCGGTCGCAGGTGTCATATCGCTAACCAATGTTATCATGGCCGCTTATCCAATGGAGGGGCCTGACGGGGCGGCCATCAGCCTCCTCATTTGCCTTGCTGTTGGTGGTATGGTTGGTCTCGTTAATGGCTATTTGGTATCGGTTCTAAAATTACAATCGATAGCTGCAACGCTCGCAACAATGATTATCTGTCAGGGGCTTGCGTTGGTCATCCTTGATGCGCCAGGCGGAACAGTCTCTGACTTTGTTGCTGATCAATTGACCGACGTTGTCATTGGGGTTGTACCAGTAGCAGGCCTCATCATTCTCGTGATTGTTGCTGTGTGGTTAGTGTTCCAACGCACAGCTATGGGCATTGCTCTTTATACCGTGGGATCTGATGAAGTTTCTGCTCAATTATCTGGCATATCCGTCTCCTCCACCCGCTTTATTGGCTTTGTTAGTGCAGGCATGTTGTACGGGCTAGCTGGATTTATGTTGAGTGCTCAAACAGCTACTGGCAATCCGAATGGTGGTGCATCGTTCCTAATGTTAACCTTTGCTGCCGTTGCGCTTGGGGGAACATCATTATCAGGCGGCCGCGGAAGCGTTGTCGGCAGTATTCTTGGTGCTGGAACTCTGATGTTGCTCCAAAAAGTACTCTTCGCTGGTGGCGTTTCGTCTTTCTACACTGGAATTTTTCAAGGAACAGTCCTTGTAATTGCGGTTGTGTTTGGTGGGCTGATTACCCGACTGTCAGAGCGCAGGGGTGCCCGATGAACGACTTGACCTCAAAACAACCTTTGTCACGCAGTACACATGGCGCGGGCAGCATGATGGACAATGAAAAACTTATTGCTGAAAGTCCCGATCTGCGGACAACAGCAAAAATTAAACGTGAGACTATTACTGCCGTTGGCGTATTCGGGCTTACTATCTTACTTATTTTCTTATCGCGCTTTGTAAGCCCGGCGCTTGGTGGCTGGGACCAAGTCAACACCGTTCTAGTGCTTGCCTGTTTTCTGATCGTGGTTTCTTTTGGCCAAGGCATTGTTATTTTAATTGGTGGATTAGATTTATCCATTCCCGCCTTGATAACGCTTTCAGGCGTCCTGACAGCAAGCTGGATTGGTGTTTCCGGGGATGGAAGTTGGTATTTATTTCCACTGATTATGGTGATTTGTGGTGGCATCGGCGCTGTTAGTGGTATCGGCATCGTCGTTCTGAATATTCCGCCATTTATCATGACGATGGCAACAGGAATTATTGTGGCGTCATCGGCTCTTGGATTTACAGGTGGATCGCCCCGTGGTGGTGCATCACCTTTGTTGTTAGGCCTCATGAAAGGGAATGTTATGGGAATTCCCTGGATCATCCTTTTTATACTTTTCTTTTGCGTTGTCGGAGTTCTTATTCAATCGCGTACCACGTTTGGTCGTCGCTTAATGGCAATTGGTTCCAACCTTAATGCTGCCGTTTTGGCCGGTATTCCGACGGGTAATTATATCATTTCCGCCTATATCACGAGCGCGATGAGCGCAGGCTTCGCGGGATTTATGCTCGTAGGTTATGCGAATGGTGCGACGTTACGCATGGGTGACGGTTATCTCTTGTCGAGCATCGCCGCAGTGGTCGTTGGGGGATCTTCCATTTTGGGCGGGCGCGGATCGTTTGTCTCCACGATCGGTGGGACACTTCTTTTGACAACCTTAGGACTTGTTATTTCTGCCTTGGGCGTTCCCCAAGGCTGGAAGACTGTTATTGAAGGTTGTACCATTCTATTTGCGCTACTTTTATTGCGCGAAGATCTCATTTCGTTTTTCAGCCGTCCTAAATCGCGGAAGTGACCGCTTGCGACTAGGGGCGTCTGGCGTTTCCAAATGGGAACGTTCCCATAAAACTGCGGTCTCATGATAGGGAGTGAAATATGTCAAACTGGAAAAAAATGGCTGCTAAGGTAGGGCTTACGTCCGCTGTTGCAGCATTAGCGCTTTCGGCTGCGGTCGGAACAGCCTCTGCTGACCAGAAGAAATTTAAAATCTATCTTAGCCTAAGCTACAGCGGCAATTCGTGGCAATCAGAAGCTGCGAATGTCGTCAAGGCGCTTGCAGCAACCCCACCGTATGACAAAATGGTTGAGTTGAAGGAAGTCATATCTGGTGCTGATCCTCAGGCACAGATTGCTGCTTACGAAAGCATGATTGCAGATCATGCCGACGGCATCGTTAGCTTCCCGATTTCGTCTACTGCTCTTAATCGGGTCATCAAAAAAGGCTGCGATGCAGGCGTAAAATTCTTTATGTATGACGCGACGGTTACAGAGCCTTGCGCCTACAATATTTCCTACATCACGTCAGGCTTTGGTGAAAACTCTGCTCAGGCATTAGTGAATGAGCTAGGTGGCAAAGGAAAAATTTTCCTGAGCCGTGGTGTTGCCGGTAACTCTGTCGATAAGCGTCATACAGATGGTGCAATGGCGATCTTCAAGAAATATCCAGGCATTCAAGTTGTTGCTGAATACTATTCCAATTGGGATGATCGGACCACACAGCAGGAAACGGCCAAGGCATTGGCTGCACACCCAGATGTCGATGGTATCTGGGCACAGGCTGGCGAATATGGTGCCATTCAAGCGCTTATGGATAAGGGCAACAAGCTTGTTCCAATGACGGGTGAAAACTCGAATGGCTTCCGCCTTGCTCTTGCCAATCCAGAATTTCAGAAGCGTGGATTGAAAGGTGTTTCGGCCGGCTCGCCGCCAGCCCAGTCAGGCTATGCATTCAAGCTGATGATGGAAGTATTGACCGGCAAGCGTGATCTCAAGCCCCAGAATATCGAATATCCGCTTCCATGGGTTCCTGCCGATCAGGTTAAGCCTTGCTCGGGTCAGTCCTTTGAGAATGGATGTAATGTGTTCCCAGAAGGCGTCGTGCCAAGCTCCTTTGTTACTGAAATTTTCAACCCAACTCTACTTCCTGAATTGACTTTGAAGTCAGCACTTGATGGAAAGCCTACTCCAGGGGCAACAATTCAGGCTCTTGCAGCGGATGTTGTTGTTACGGCACCGGCTGAGCCGGGCATCAATTGCCAGAAGTGCGAAGCGCCAAAGGATCTCTATAAGCTAACCAAGATCAAGGCGACCGTTAACTAAATAAAAGAGGGGACAGATGGGCTTCCCCGTCTGTCCCCTTCCTTCAACAGAAAGCAAAAAAATGGCAAAATATTTAAAGCGTGGTCAGGATGTCGGAACTATCGCGGCGAGCGATGCTAAGACACGTGCGACCGTGGAAGGAATCTTGGCAGACGTTGAAGCACGCGGCGATGATGCCGTTCGCGAGTATTCGCAAAAATTTGACAACTGGTCTCCAAAAGGATTTCGTCTTTCTGATCGTGATATTGAGACTGCTCTCTCAAACGTTTCGGCGCGTGATCTCGAAGACATTAAATTTGCGCAGGCGAATGTTCGCAATTTTGCTCAGCATCAACGCGCCTCTATGACGGATATCGAAGTTGAAACGCAACCAGGAATTTTTCTTGGCCACCGACATATTCCTGTAAATGCTGTTGGGTGTTATGTTCCTGGCGGGAAATATCCGATGGTGGCATCCGCCCATATGAGCGTCGTGACGGCAAAAGTCGCCGGCGTAAAACGCGTTATCGCTTGTGCGCCCCCATTTAAAGGTGGGCCACACCCAGCAATCGTTGCTGCGATGCATCTGGGCGGTGCGGATGAAATTTATGTTCTTGGCGGGGTTCAGGCTGTAGCAGCTATGGCGCTGGGCACGGAAAGCATTGCGCCGGTAGACATGCTGGTGGGGCCTGGTAATGCCTTTGTCGCGGAAGCAAAGCGGCAGCTTTATGGTCGTGTTGGGATAGATCTTTTCGCAGGTCCAACGGAAACGCTGGTTATTGCCGACGATAGTGTCGATAGCGAAATCTGTGCAACTGACCTTTTAGGTCAGGCTGAACATGGGCCAACATCTCCCGCTGTTCTGCTGACCAATTCGGAAAAGCTTGCACGTGACACTATGGTTGAGATTGAGCGGCAACTTAAAATACTGCCAACAGCCGAGTTGGCTGGTAAGGCTTGGGAAGACTACGGTGAAGTGATTGTCTGTGACAGCATCGACGAGATGGTTCAGGAGGCAGATCGTCTTGCTTCGGAGCATGTTCAAGTAATGACGCGTGACCCGGATTATTTCCTCAAGCATATGACTAATTATGGTGCGCTATTCCTTGGTACGAGAACCAACGTTGCCTATGGCGATAAGGTAATCGGCACCAACCATACACTCCCGACAAAAAAGGCAGCTCGCTATACAGGTGGCCTTTGGGTAGGAAAATTCCTTAAGACATGCACATATCAGAAGATAATGACTGATGAAGCGAGTGCCATGATTGGTGAGTATTGCTCAAGACTTTGTGAGTTAGAGGGCTTTTCAGGACACGCAGAGCAGGCCAATATCCGAGTTCGTCGCTACGGAGGCCGAAATAATACATAATTTGCTTTTTTTGCGCATTCCACTGGGGGAATGCGCAGATCGCACAAGGAAATATAATGACTAATGCGGTGGACAAAAATGATCAGGCAAATCGCGTCACAGTACGTGACCTTGCGCGTGAACTCGGAATGTCAACGTCCACTGTTTCCAGAGCGTTCTACGGCGATTCGATCATCGCGACGGAAACCAGAGAGCGCGTTTTGCAAAAGGCGACAGAGATAGGCTATCAGCCCAACCCCTTGGCGCGTGGCTTGATCACCAAGAGCAGTCGTATCGTTGGATTGGTTGTGTCTGACATCACTAATCCATTTTATCCGGAAGTTATGACGCGCTTGACGGAAAGACTGCAAGCTGCAGATTTCAATGTGATGCTTGTCGTAACAAATCCGTCACGAAATGAAGAAGAGTCGGTTCGAGTTTTGCTGTCGTATCATCCCGATGTTGTTGTCATGTTGGCTACAACCTTATCGTCAGAAGCTTCGGCAGCTTGCAGAAAAGTAGGCGTTCCGGTCCTATTTTTTAACCGTGTTGGATCAGATGAAACATCATATGCCGTAACGTGCGATAACGAACTTGGCGGTCGTCAAGTGGCCGAATATCTTGCGGGCCTTGGCCACGAGTGTTTCGGATTTATCGCTGGACGACCCGATGCTTCAACGAATGTTGATCGGTGCAAAGGCTTTCGGGATAGATTGAAAGAACTTGGTTTATCGGCACCCATCGAAACGAATGGTACAACCTTTTTTTATGAAGCTGGTTACGAATCTGCTGCAGCTCTGCTGAAGAAAAATAGAAATATCACCGCGCTATTTTGCGCAAACGATATTCTTGCAATTGGTGCTATGGACGCTGCTCAACGTGAACTGGGATTTCGGATTCCAAACGATCTTTCCATCATGGGGTTCGACGATATTGGAATGGCCTCTTGGCCGTCGCGATCCTTAACAACTATTCGCCAACCCTTGAGCGAAATGATTGATAAAACAACGGAACTTGCTTTGGGGTTGGCAAGAAAAGATGGGGCAGAACGCATGGTGGTTCGACTTCCGGGCGAGCTTATTGAACGAAATACGACGAGGTCTATTAAATGACTTATCCATCGGTTTCTCGTACATTGTTGGACACATCTGATCGAATCCATCTAGCAGGGTGTGCGAGCTGGGGAGAGGGTGAAAATGTTGCTGAAATTTTTGACCTCGCCTCATCAAACCTGGGCAACGAGATCATATCTTATGGACTCGAAGCTCGGCGCGTCTATTCCGATCTTCGACGGCTCGTCGGACAGGTAGCAGGCTTGCTTGTTCTTGTACAAGCAAGCCAACGAAGAGAAGCTTTAGACCTACCGGTTTTAGCAGGGGCTAAAGCTCTATGGTCAGAAATTCCGGACCGGTTGAAATCGCTCAAAGCCCCCGGAAAGTTGGACGTCAATCTTTATCATTTGAAATCATCTTATGATTTAATTGGTACCTGCATTTCGGCACTTCATCACGTCACATTGGTTGATATAATGCCGGATCTGACAATTGCTTTGAACAATCTATCAGCAGCCTATCGCCATTTACAATCTGCATCGAATGATCGCCTTGGAATGACCATGGTCGATTTTAGCCAGTCCTGTTGCAATTGCGGCCGTCAATAACACAACAAAAACTTTATTCAGGGAGGAAGGCATGTCTGACTATTCAGTTTGGGTTTTGGAATATTCCTACGTTAAAAGTTACCATAAGAGTGGCGTACTTTATGGCGCACACAATCAGGGACATGTGAAATTGCCCTATTGCTATGCGGTTATTAAAGGCAATGGCCATGTTGCTATGGTTGATGTTGGTTATAACGACAAGGAATATGGCAAGCACCTAGGCGATAAATTTGGGGTCGAAAATTGGCGGTCACCGAAGGAAGTTCTCGCGGGTATTGGCCTGACACCAGAAGACGTCGATACGGTCTTTATTACACACGCCCACTTTGATCATTTCGGGAATGTTGAAGATTTTCCGAATGCAAAATTCTACATTCAAGAGCGCGAAATTGCGAAGTGGACGTGGGCTATGACGCTCCCTGATCGATTGCGTTGGATGATGGTTGCCGTTGATCCGGGTGATATCGTTCGTGGCGTAGAGCTCGCACGTCAAAAGCGCCTTGTGTGTATTGACGGCCCACTTCAGAATGTTTTGCCCAATATTGATCTGCATGTCGCCTATGACAGTCATACGTTCGGATCCATGTGGGTTGAAGTGCGCAATGACGGCAAAGCTGAATCATCTGACACGTGGGTATTGGCCGGCGATCTCGTCTATGTTTTCGAAAATATCGAGGGTCCCGGCGGTGTGGTGGATTTGGATACGATGTATACGCCCGTTGGCCTTGCTGTTGGCAGTCAAATGAATCTCGTTATGGCTACCGAAGAAATGATGAAAAAGGTCGGATACGAAGCTCGTCGTGTGATTCCTGTTCACGAGGAGAGGCTCAAGGACGCTTTTCCATCGCGGATAAGTGAAAATGGTCTCCGCATCACAGAAATTTGCCTAGCTTCCGGCGAAAAGTCGAAAGTAAAGTAAATGCAACAAAGCTTTGCAACGATAGCGATCGTTGGCGGCGGTTTGGTGGGCCGGGGATGGGCAATTGTTTTTGCCCGCTCCGGCAGGCGAGTTGTCCTTTACGATGCAAGCAAGAATATTCGTGAGCAGGCGATGGATAACTTAAGTATCAGCCTTTCTGATATGGAACGTGCTGGCTTAGTGCAAAATGCGTCAGAAATACTGAAACGAATTCTGGTCGTTGAATCCCTTCAAGAGGCTGTTTCGGAAGCCGATTATATTCAGGAATCAGTTTTCGAGCGTGTCGAAATCAAGACTGCAGTTAGTTTGGAGATTGGCATTCATATGCGTAAGGATGCCATTGTCGGCAGTTCAAGCTCTGGCATACCGGCATCTGAATTCACGGCCACTGTCGAAAACCGTTCGCGATTTATGGTTGTTCACCCAGTTAACCCGCCGCACCTCATTCCACTCGTGGAGCTAGTCCCTGCGCCGTGGACCAATCCAGCGATTATACCGCTTGTGCGCGAAGCTATGAACGAAGTCGGCCAAGTACCGATCATTGTTAATCGTGAGATTGAAGGATTTGTTCTCAATCGCCTACAGGGGGCTCTCCTTACCGAAGCGTGGGCGCTGTTTAATGATGGCATCGCTGATGCTGCTGATATCGACAAGACGGTGGCTTATGGCTTGGGACTTCGGTGGGCTTTCATGGGGCCCTTTCAGACGATCGATTTAAATGCACCAGGTGGTGTAGAAGATTATGCTCAACGCTTGGGGCCACTCTATCATTCCATTCATCAGTCCCGATTAAAAAGTCCTCCATGGCCATCTGAACTGATTGCTAAAGTTGCAAATGAAATGCGCGCAAAAACTTCAATATCAGATTTGAAGCAAAAGATGGAATGGCGAGACCAACAATTGATGGCGTTTGCAGCATACCGTCAAAAATGGCCAACTAAATAATAGCGGTTTGGCGGGGATAGAAATGTCAATTATGCATGGTGCAAGAGATAAAATTGTTGTCGTTACCGGTGCCGCCGGTGGCATTGGTAATGCCATCTGTCGCACTTTTGCGTCTTTGGGGTCCCACGTTGTTGTCGGATATAATACGTCAAAGGAGAATGCTGAGGCACTTCTCCTTCAGTTGGAAAATGGACCGCATTTAGCGCTGAAAGCACCGGTCGATAATAGCGCGGGAATGAATGAACTGGCTGAAAGCGTTAAACGAGAATTAGGCAATGCCGATATTCTGATCAATGCGGCCGGAACAACACGGTTTGTTGAACATTCAGATTTAAAAAGCCTTGACGATGAATTGATTGATCAAATTTTTCGAGTGAATGTTAGGGGAGTAATTTCCGCCACTCGTGCCTTCCAACATCAACTTTCGCAATCCGGAAATGGCGTCATTGTTAATATATCATCGATTGCAGCCGTGACTGGAATGGGTAGCAATATTGCCTATTGCGCCTCAAAAGCGGCTGTCGACAATCTAACAAAGTCGCTCGCTCGGGCGTTGGCGCCAGCGATACGGGTAGTCTCTGTTTCGCCCGGGTTGGTGGACACCGAATTCGTCCGCGGGCTCGACCAAAATTGGCGCGATCAGCAAGCGTCACGTACGCTTCAAAAACGCCTAGCAACGCCGAAAGAAGTAGCGGATGCCGTTATAGCCGCAACACTGCTTTTGCCGTTCACAACTGGAGCCGTTATCCCTGTTGATGGGGGCAGGCAACTCGCCTGAATTATCTAAGTCTAAAGCTTTGCACTCTTCCTTATTTTAAATTTACATGAGTATGAAATGTTAACAGCTCGGGCCGTTGATGTTCGAATTATCGCTGACGATTTGACGGGCGCGCTCGATAGCGCGGTGGCGTTTGCAACAACTCACGCCAGCATGGACGTGAAATGGCGGCCGGATGCTAAATTGCATGCTCGTCTTGCTGTTGACGTCGTATCGCGTGAAGGCGATGAAGCAAATGCTATTGAGCGTCACCGCGCTCATTCCGAATGGCTTGCTGGCGGTGTGGTTCGTTTCAAGAAAATTGATAGCCTTTTAAGGGGCCATGTGGCAGCAGAAACTTTGGCCTGCATCGCCAATACAAATTTTTCCCGGATCGTTATTGCACCGGCATTTCCCTTTCAAGGTCGTGTAACCCGCGGCGGCCGGCAGGTTCTATTGTCCACTGAAACCATCGTAGGGCATGAACTACAAGCGGAATTAGCCCGTGATATTCAAGTCGCAATAGGCCGCCGAGACAGTGCCCTTCCAAAGGAAAGGTGCGTCATTTACGACGCCGAGACGGATAACGATCTCGATCACATTGTGAGATCTGAATGGCTGAATAACCCTTCCACTTTATGGGTTGGAACCGGCGGCCTAGCAAATGCCCTTAGTCGCCATTTACAACTAGGAGCTACTCACCATGCAGACCATAAGATTGTTGGGCCGCTTTTTGGACTGATCGGAACCCACCACGACGTGACACTTCTCCAGTTGAAGGCGATTCGTGATAACGATCCCCAAGCTCTCATCACCATGGGAAGCGATTTTTCTTCTTCAAAAAGTCATCTGCTGCATCGAATGAGCCAAGGTCAGTCATCATTTGTCAGCGTCGCTGTTGTTGGCGATCGACTGGCGATAACGCGCCAGATACGCGATGCCTTTTCATACCTGCTTGATGGCATGCCTTTGCCGGGATGTTTTCTGGTAACGGGTGGCGAAACGTTGCGTGCGGTATGTGATGGAATGGATGCCGATCGGTTAGCTGTTGAAGCTGCAATCGAGCCGGGGCTGCCTTTATCTCGGATTATTGGCGGTACATTTTCCGGCGTGGCTATCCTTTCAAAATCAGGTGCATTTGGTGATCCTCAGCTTTTTGCAAGGTTGCTTCAGGGGTAAAGAAGAAAAGGACCTGTCGTTCTTGGGAATATGAGATATTGCTTGCTAGCAATCGTGGTTGGTTTCAGTGCCGGTGTGGCGGTATTGCGCTCGTTATTGGCTCAGTAGGGTTTGAAAAGGAATAGTTTCATGACGACGTTAAGACTTGCCATTACAATGGGAGACCCTGCCGGGATCGGACCAGAGATTATTGCAAAGGCTTGCGCGCGGCTTAAGCCTCGACTTTTGGATCGTTCATTGTCCTTGCTGATTATCGGCAGCGTAGCCGCCATGCAGCCCTATCAATCCATTTCAGGTCCCATTCCTGAAGAAACAATGGAAGAGGCGTTGGGCACATCGCATCTTCCATTGGCGATTTTGGAGGCAGGTCCTGAACGTGAGCCAATCCAAACGGGGGTTCTGTCGGCAGAGGGGGGACGACTTGCTTACCTTGCGATTGAAAAGGCAGTTAGGTTAGCAAAAAATGGATCGATTGCAGGCTTGGTTACGGCGCCCTTGAACAAGGAAGCCCTCAATCTTGCCGGTTACACTTATGCGGGGCATACTCACCTTTTGGCCGACCTGACGGGTGCGAGAGACTCCGTAATGATGTTGGCACACGGTAATTTTCGCGTTAGCCATGTTTCTACTCATGTTCCACTTGCTCAAGCCTCTTCAAAGCTGACAGAGGTTCGTCTTCGGCGGGTCATAGAATTAACGGTCGAAGCGTTACAGCGCCTTTCGATTAAGCGTCCTAAAATTGCGGTTGCAGCGTTAAATCCACATGCAGGTGAAGGCGGTATTTTTGGCCGCGAAGATATCGATATATCAATGCCCGTTGTTGCATCCTATGGGTCAGCCGATTTTGATGTTGTAGGTCCAGTGCCAGGCGATACCGTTTTTGTAAAATTGCGAGCGGGCCAGTATGACGCGGTTATCGCCATGTATCATGATCAGGGGCACATCCCCGTGAAGTTGCTCGGCTTCAATATTGATCCCATTACTGCAAAATGGAAAGAACTGTCTGGCGTTAATGTAACGCTTGGTTTGCCGATCATCCGTACGTCAGTTGACCACGGGACGGCA
>Ga0164296_1004272_pt1 | contig 13075 bp, 12 predicted proteins | sample GEODES057metaG_FD_113533 | JGI IMG/M metagenome (GOLD analysis project Ga0164296, IMG submission 113533) | Dystrophic lake water microbial communities from Trout Bog Lake, Wisconsin, USA - GEODES057 metaG | ecosystem: Environmental > Aquatic > Freshwater > Lake | place: USA: Trout Bog Lake...
CATCGAATTCCGGAACCTGTCCGTCTACGACGTGGGCGTGCTCGGCGAACGGTTCGATGTCGTGCTGTTCATGGGGGTGCTCTACCACCTGCGCCACCCGCTGCTCGCCCTCGACCTGATCCGCGCGCACGTGGCCGACGATCTCCTGGTGTTCCAATCGATGCTGCGCGGCAGCCGGGCGGTCGAGCCGGTCGCCGCGGATTACGACTTCTGGGACATGGACCAGTTCGAGCGCCCCGGTTACCCGCGGATGCACTTCGTCGAGCATGCTTACGCGCATGACGGGACCAACTGGTGGATCCCCAACCGCGCCGGCATCGAGGCGATGCTGCGGGCGAGCGGGTTCCGGATCGAGGCCCAGCCCGAGGCGGAGGTCTATCTCTGCCGGGCCGCGCCGGTGCCCTATGGGGCGGGGGCTGCATATCCTGCGCGGGCGCAGGTTCACGGACGCGGGGGCGCGCGATGATCGACTCGGTGATGCTCTGGAACGAGCCCAACAACAAGTCGCACTGGGATCCCGAGATCGACCCCGACTGGCTGCTCTTCGCCGAGATGGCCAAGGCGGCGGGCCACGCGATCCGGGACGTCAACCCGCACCTGATCCGCGTGCTCGGCGGCATCTCGCCGATCGATCCGGTCTTCATCCGCAACATGGAGGCCCGGGGCGTCCTCGACGCCGTCGACGCGGTGGCGGTGCACGGCTTCCCCCTCGACTGGAACCTGTGGTCGGTCCACGACTGGCCGGCCAAGCTGGACGAGATCCGTGCCGTGACCGATCTGCCGGTCTGGGTCTCGGAGGTCGGCGTCTCGACCTTCGGGGCCGAGGAGGTTCAGGATTGGGGCCTGCGCCGGACCCTGGAGCTGCTCGCCGGCCGGGCGCCGCGGATCCACTGGTACAGCCTCTACGACCTGCCGCGGGAATGGGAGGCGACCACCCGCCACAAGGAGGCGGAAGGGTCTTCCTACTATCGGCACTTCCACATGGGCCTGCTGCGCCAGGACGGCACCCCGAAGATCGCCCTGGAGAGTTTTGCCCGCCACACGCCGGAGATCGGCCTGTGCCAGTGGTTCCATTTCGAGGATCACCGACTCGACGAGGCGGTGGCCTGGATGAAGCGCCTGGGCGTGCGCTACCTGCGCACCGGCCTATCCTGGGCGGACAGCTTCCGCCCGGGGGCGCTCGACTGGTTCGACCGGCAGATGGCGGCGCTGCGGGATTTCGACGTCACCGTCACCTTCTGCTTCACCCCGGAACACCGGGGGATCTCGCCCCATCACACCAGCGCACCGCTGGTCCGGGCCGAGTATGCGGAGTTCTGCGCCGCCATGGTCCAGCGCTACGCGCCGCTTCCGTCCGGATCGGCCCCGTAGAGCGCGCCAAGTGTTCCGCATCGCACGTCATGGTTTCGAAAGGTCGAGACCTTTCGCAGGTCCAGGGCGGAGCCCGGGACTCCCTCAGGGCTTTGCCCTGACAACCCACCAAAGGGCTGAGCCCTTTGGAAACCCGGGATCCCGCGCCGGGGCCTCACCGGTCGCAGGATCGTGCGCCGGCATCACCCGGATGAGGGATGCGCCGCAATCCCACGGCTCCTACGATGGCAGCGTACTCCGAGACGAGATCACCTTCAGCCCGCCCGGCCCGGCCGCGGCGGGCTTCTTGTCGGGCCGCATCCCGGTTCCAGATCTCGATAGGCGAGAATGTCCGCCTATTCGGAAGTATGATCGCGTATCCGTGCGGCTTTATCTCGGATCCGCCTGGTCATAGACTGGATGAGACGGGCGAAGCGGGTTCCTCCAGGGGCGCCGCCCCGGCCGGAGGGGACATGGGCCAGACGACGATCAAGGACGTCGCGCGGCGGGCCGGCTTCAGCTTCCAGACGGTGTCGCTGGTCCTGAACCACCCCGAGAAGGTCGCCCAGACCACCCGCGCGACCATCGAGGCGGCCATGCGCGACCTCGAGTTCGTGCCGAGCCTCGCGGCCCGCGCGCTGCGCAAGAAGCCGAGCCGCAGCATCGCCTGCGTGTCCTGCTTAGGCGCCGAGACCGCCGACGACGGGGTGGACCCAGCGCCGGAGGCGGATCAGGGCCTCGTCCTGCAGACCTTCGCGCAGGTGACCGACCAGCACGGCTACACGCTGATCCACCGGCGCTGCCGCAGCGACGACCCGGAGAATCGGGCCCGGATCGGAAGCCTCGTGAGCGAGGCCCGGGTCGACGGCCTGGTGGTGTTCGCCGAGCGGCGGGACGATCCGCTGATCGCGCTGCTGCAGGCCAAGCGCGTCCCGTTCGTGGTGTTCGGCCTCGACGTGCCGGGCGCGCATTGCGCCGTGCCGGCCGACCGCGATGCGGTCCACGAGGCCGTCACCTATCTCGTGCGGACCGGCAGCCGCGCGATCGGCTTCCTCGGGGGCGCACGTGCGGCCGGACGGCTCCGGGGCTATCGGGACGCCCTGGCGGAGGCGGGGTTGCCCGTGGACGCGGATCTGGTGGTGGCGTGCGACGGGACCTCCGCGGGCGGCTACCGGGCGACCCTCGCCCTGCTCGACCGCTCGTCCCGCCCGGACGCGATCGTGGCGGCCAACGACCGGGCGGCGTTCGGCGTGCTGAAGGCGCTGCACGACCGGGGCGTGCCGGTTCCCGGGGCGATCCGGGTGGTCGGCTTCGACAACATCGCCCAGGGCGCCTACGCGATCCCGAGCCTGACCTCGATCGCGGTCCCGACCCTCGACATGGTGCGCTTCGCCTTCGCGACGCTGGTGGCGGTGATCGAGGGCACGCACCCGCCGGATGACCTGGCGTGGAAGCTGTTTCCTACCCGCCTCGTCCTGCGGGAGTCCACGGCGGTTCCGGCGCGGCCGTAGGGCCGCCCTACTCCGCGGCGAGCACCGGATCGGCCGCCTCGCCCCCGAACTGGGCGGCGTGCAGGCGGCCATAGGCGCCGCCGGCCGCGAGCAAAGCCGTGTGGCGGCCCGCCTCGACCACACCGCCCGCCCCTAGCACCACGATCCGGTCGGCATCCCGGATGGTGGCGAGGCGGTGGGCGATCACCAGGGTCGTGCGCCCGCGGGCGAGGTCGGCGAGCGCCCGCTGGATCTCCCGCTCGGTCTCGGTGTCGAGGGCCGAGGTCGCCTCGTCGAGGATCAGGATCGGCGGGTTCTTCAAAAAAACCCGCGCGATGGCGATGCGCTGCTTCTGCCCGCCCGACAGGCGCACCCCACGCTCGCCCACCACCGTGGCGAGCCCCTCGGGCAGGCTGTCGATCAACTCGCCGAGCCGGGCGCGCCGGGCCGCCGCATCGATCTCGGCCTCCGTGGCGTCGAGGCGGCCGTAGGCGATGTTCTCGCGGATCGTGCCGGCGAACAGGAACACGTCCTGCTGCACGATGCCGATCTGGCGGCGCAGGGAGGCCAGCGTGATGGCGCGGATGTCGATCCCGTCGACGGTGATCCGCCCCGCCGCCACCTCGTAGAAGCGCGGCAGCAGGGCGCAGAGCGTGGTCTTGCCGACCCCCGAGGGGCCGACGAACGCCACCGTCTCGCCTGCAGCCACCGTGAGGTCGAGGCCGGAAAAGACCGGGCGGTCCGACCCGTAGCCGAAGCCCACCCCCTCGAAGCGGATGTCGCCGCGTAAGGCCTCCACCGCGCGGGCGCCCGGTTGGTCGGTGATGTCGGGTTCGGTGGCGAGCAGTTCCTGGTAGCGGCGGAAGCCCGCGACCCCCTTGGGATACGTCTCGACGACGGCGCCGATCTTCTCCAGCGGCCGGTAGAACACGCCGACCAGCAGCAGGAAGCCCACGAAACCGCCCGGCGTCAGGTCGCCCCGGACCACATAGGCCGCGCCCCCGAGCAGCACCGCGATCTGGACGAGGCGCAGGCCGAGATAGTTGATCGACAGGCCCGCCGCCATCAGCCGGTAGGCCTCGAGCTTGGTGTCCCGGTAGCGGGCGTTGTCGCGGGCGAACAGGGCGCGCTCGTGGGGCTCGTTGGCAAACGCCTGGACGACCCGCATCCCGCCGACATTCTCCTCGATCCGGGCGTTGAAGGCGCCGACCCGGCCGTACTGCGTCTGCCAGTTGCGGGTCATCCGGCCGCCGTAGCGGATCGACACGAAGGCGATCACCGGCAGGATCGCCCCGGTGATCAGCGCGAGCGGCGCGTGGACCATCAGCATCAGCGCGAAGGCGCCGAAGAGCGTCATCACCGCGATGAACAGGTCCTCGGGCCCGTGATGGGCGACCTCGCCGATCTCCTCCAGGTCCTTGGTCACCCGGGCGACGAGGTGACCGGTCTTCTGGCCGTCGTAGAAGCGGAAGGAGAGTTTTTGCAGGTGGTCGAAGGCCCGTTCCCGCATCGTGGTCTCGATGTTGATGCCGAGCACGTGGCCCCAGTAGGTCACCACCACCATCAGACCGGCATTGGCGACGTAGACCAGCGCCAGCCCGGCGGCGGCGAGCAGGATCAGGCCCCAATCCTGCCGGGGCAGCAGGGAATCGATGAAGCCCTTCACGGCGACGGGGAAGCCGAGCTCCAGCAGGCCCGACAGGACCGCGCAGCCGAAATCCACCAGGAACAGGGTCCGGTACGGCCGGTAATAGGCGAGGAAGGCCTTCAGCATCGCGGCTCGGATCACGTCTGGGCGGCGCAGGCGGCGGGGCAGAGCGCGCCGCAGGAGGGCACCCCCGGCAGGCGGTGGCGCAGGCAGCAGACCCGCCGCCGGCAGCCCGACGCCCCCGGGCAGAGCGCCTGCGAGAGGGGGCTCGTAGCGCAGGCCGGTCCGGCGCGCCATCCGAGGCAGGCCGCGACGTCGTCACAGGCCGCCCCCTCCCCGTCCCCCCGTGCGCCTTCAAGTTCCCGGGCGACGTAGTCGAGGATCACCGCGGCGTTGCCCCAGAGGATCCGCGGGGCGATGCCGCAGCGGGCGTGGCACAGCTCCACGAACGGGCGCAGATGCCCCTCCACCAGCCCGGCGAGCCCGGGGGCCGGGCAGGCACCGCACCCCGCCGCGGGCAGGCGGAAGCGGCAGGGCCGGCCGGCGCCGTCGCGTTCGAGGCTCAGCGCGTCGAAGGCCAGCGGCAGCGGGCGGCCGAGGCGCACCAGGGCGGTGAGCGCCGGCGTCGCCAGGGCCGCGAAGTAGAACTGGCTCCAGTACGAGACCAGGACGCGCCGGTCGCAAGGGGCGCAGGCGACCTCCGGGCCGAGGCCCGCCGCGAAGGATGTGAGCGTCGCGTCGAACACGCGCGGGTCGCGCAGCGCCCCGAGCGGCAGCGCCCCCGGGCCGCCGGGGCCGTCGGCAACGCCGTCCCGGTAGGCGGCGAGCGAGTCGGGGACCTGCGCGGCGACCTCGGCGATCATCGGACGTCCCTCCGGTCGGTTCGCAGGGTCCGGCCCACCGTGGCGGCGAGCCACGCCACCGCGGCGGCGTAGGGCAGCAGGGCGGCGGCGAAGTAGCCCGGCCAGCCGATCCAGCCGGCAAGCGCCGGGGCGGCGACCCGCAGGGGCATCGCGGCGAAGAAGGCCGCCCCGAACAGCAGGGCGTAGTCGGTGGCGGGCTTCGGCCCCTGGGCCCACCGGTAGATCATGTTGAACACCGGCACCCCGAGGAACCCGCCCGCGACGAAGTTCAGCACCGTGGCGAAGAGGGCGAGATCCGCCATGCGGCCCGCGCAGGCCCCGGCCATCAGAGCCCCGGAAGCGAGGACACCGGCGGCGCCGAATGCGATCAGCCGGATCGTGCCGAACCGGACGGCGAGCCCGCCCGCGGCCAGCGCCATGACGAGGTTGACCGAAGGCAGGACGGTGCCGGTCAGGAACCCGACCTGCCCGAGGGGCACGCCGAGATCGAGCAGCGCCAGGGTGTTGGGTCCGGAGAGCAGGTAGGCGGCCGCGAAATAGGCCCCGAGCACCAGCACCCGCCCGCCGAGGATGCGCAGGCGCGCGAGCGAGCCCGACCACAGATCCGGCCGGCCTCCGGCCCCGCGGCGCCGGGTCTCCGGGTAGACCAGGATCGGCAGGAGGCAGAGGGCGTCCAATGCCGCACAGGCCAGGACCGCCCCGTGCCAGCCGAGCCGGTCGTAGGCGCCGACCAGCACGCCGACGCCCAGGATGCCGCCGAGGGAGGCCCCGCACAGCTTGGCCGAGGCCACGAGGGCGCGCCGGTCCGCCGGCACGGTCTCGACCACCAGGGCTTCGAGGGCGATGTCCATGGTGGCCACGCAGGCGCAGGCCGCCACCGCCAGGGCGAGAAGCGCCGGGAGCGGCCAGTGCGCGCCGAAGCTGAGAAGGACGAGCAGCAGCACCGTCGCCCCCTGCGCGGCCACGATCCAGCCGATGCGGTGCGGGAGGGCCGGCAGGCGCAGGCGGTCGAGGAGCGGGGCCCACAGGAAGGTGAGCCCGACCGGCAGGTTGATGAGCTGCAGGAGCCCGACCTCCGCGAGCTCGACGCCCCGCGCCCGCAGGATCAGCGGCGCCCCGCCCGACAGGAAGCCGAGCGTCGCCCCGAAGGTCACGTACAGGCAGAAGAACGGCGCCAGCGGGCGTAAGGCCGCCAGGGTATCGCTGACGCGGGCGCCGATGGCGTGTCCTGCCGCCATGGGACTAGGCCCGGATTTCGGCATGACCGTCCGTCCGGCGGCTGCAGTTTATAATCACACTAATCTATTGATGAACCTCAGTTTTTGCTGACTATAGGGGTTGGTGCCGGGGATCAAGCTTGGCGGTTCCGTCTGGGCCAAGACGCCGCGTTCGATCAACCTGCCAGCAGTGGACGAAGACCCCGGCGTTAACCAACCATCAACCATATCCCGGGCAGATTTTCCCATCGCGAGCCGAGCTTGGAGGGACGATCCATGACGCGACGCCGGGACTTCGATGCGCTGAGCGAGGCGCAGATCGCCGCGGGCCGCACGCAGAAGCGCTGGGTCGCGCCGAAGGCCGATTTCCGGCCCGCCGGCCCGTTGGCGGTGGCCGACCTGCTCGACACGATCCAGCACGTCGCCGAGGCGGCCACGGGCGAGCGCAGCTTCCTGCACCTGCGCCCCGCAGCCACCGGTACGCGGGGGCGCTGAGATCCTGCGTCAGGCTCCCGTCCGAGCCACGTCCCGGACGGTCCGCTTCGCCTGACGCCACGTCCGCCAGGGCTCCAGATTCGCGAGCGCCATCCGGCGCGACCCGAGCCAGCCGAGCCAGAGCGCCATGGCCAGGAACGGCGCGGCGACGATCAGGGCCGCCGGCGCCTCGGAGCCCAGCGGCAGGGCCAGCAGCTTCACCACCCCGTCGAGGCCGAGGAAGAAGGTCACGATCAGGAGGATCGGGATCGTCCCGACGATGGCGATCAGCGAGACGATCGCCCGGAGGTTGCCGTCGATCTCGGTCCGCGCCAGCGTCAGCAGCGCCTCGACATGGGCGGTGCCCTCGCGCAGGGCCGCGATCAGCAGGGCCAGGGTTCCGTCAGCGGTGTTTCCGTCAGGGGGACTTCTGTCAGGGGTTTGGCGCATGGTGCCGGATCTTCCGTGAACAGCCGCGGGCCAACGGGCCCACCGGCCGATGCGTTCCGACCCGGCGGCTCACAGCAGCAACAGCACGGCCCCGAGCACCAGCAACGTCGCGAGGCCCGCCAGGGCGACGGCCCGGTTGACCCCTGCCCCGTCATCCGGATCCGCCTGCGGCGGCGGTGCCGGCCGCGATCCGGAGGCCGCCGCGGAGACCGCCGCCCCCGCGCCCTCCGCCGCCCGGACCGGTGGGACGGGGCCGGGATCCCGCGCCGGGAGGGACACGGCGGTCGTGAGCGGCTTGTCGGCGGGCGGCCCGAAGGCTTCGGGCTCGACGCTGATCCCGGCGGCCTCCAGTTCCAGCATCACCAGGACGAGATCGTCGACATCCATGCGCTCCACCGGCAGCGCGGCCCGCAGGTCGTCCGCCGAGAGTTCTCCGCGGTCCCGCCCGCGGGCGATGAGCCGGTCGAGGGTCCCGCGATCGATGGTCTGGGACATGTCCGGGCCCCCTGCCCTGCTGGTCCGTCGCCAACGCGCGAGCGCCGCGGGCGGTTACCGGATCTCAGCGGCCGAGGGCGGCCAGTGCGTCACCCGACCCCAGGCCGGCCGAGCCCTGCGGGCGCCGGAGCATCGGCCGCTCGACGCAGTACCAGCTCAGAATCCCGAGGGGCAGCGCGGCTGCGAGCGTCAGGGCCGCCCCCGTCCAGGGGGAGAGCCCCGGCGCCCACGCGATCAGCAGATTCTGGATCGGCCACGCGTAGAGATAGAGCCCGTAGGAGGGATCGACCTGCGCGGTGGCGCGGCTGAGCGCGAGGGGCCGCACCGCGAAGGCGAACCAGAAGATCAGGTAGCCGCCGAGCAGCGCGAAGGCCGGCTCGGCGAGGGGCGGGCTGAACAACAGCGGCAGGAGCAGCAGGGCGGCGCAAGCCGCGCCCCGGCCGGTATAGGCGATCCGGTCGGCGAAGAGCTGGAAGGCGCCGCCGCAGGCGAACACGAAGCTCAGCCGGATCATCTCCGACAGGGAGCCCGGCCCGTCGCCCGGATGCCCGATCGGCAGATACAGCCACCGCAGCACGAGCAGGCCGCTCAAGCCCGCCAGCATCGCGAGGTAGCGGTCCCGCCGCCGGAGCGCCCGGGCGGTGCCGACGAGACCGAGGAGCAGGTAGCAGCCGAACTCGCAGGGGATCGTCCACATCGATCCGTCGAGCAGCGGATAGGGCAGGTCCGCGAAGGCGCCCGGGACCACCGGCATGAGCAGCAGGGCCAGCCGCACCAGGGTCTCAGGAAGCGAGATCGCCGCGAGGTCGCCTCCAGCCAGGGGGGCGACGACCGCGATGCACAGGAGCGACGCTACCACGAAGCCCGGGTAGATCCGCCGGACCCGCCGCATCAGGTAATCGGCGAAGGAGCTTTTGGCCCGGTAGCTCGCGGTGATCAGGTAGCCGCTTACGAGGAAGAAGCCGTCGACCGCCACCTCCCCGAACGACAGGGTGCCGAACATCCGGGTGAGCAGCTCGCGCGACCGGTCCCCGTCCACCAGCTCGGGGGCGTGGGCGAGGATCACCAGGGCCGCGAACAGCAGGCGCAGCGTCCCGAAATTGTTCGCCCGGCCGGCCACCGCCTTCGCCACCCCTGCCCGCTCCGCGCTGCCTCCGACCCGCCCAGGGGCCGGGAAACCCCGTGGTCCTACAAGGGCGAAGCGGCAACACCGGGGCGGGATCTGCGGCTACGCTTCCGGGTCAGGACCCCGCCATCGCCGCGCTCAAGTCGGCCTTGAAGGCGCTGATCATCGCCTCGCGGCGGCGCGCGCCGACGAGGAGCCGGACGGCCGGAGGGGCCTCCCAGAACACGCTGACCTCGCCGTCGGTGAGCACCGCCCAGAGGGTCACGGCCGCGGCGCGCACCTGCAGGACCTGATCCGACAGCCACAAAGCCTCGGGACGCCCGGGGACGAACCAGCGCGACAGGCGCTCGGTCCACAGGGCGAGATGGGTGTCGAGCCGCGCGTCGATGAGGGCGCGCCGGTCGCTCCCCGGCGGCCACGCGACGTCCATGCGGAACAGCAACTCGCGGCTCACGCGGCCGCCTCCAAGGGGACTGTCAGCGGTGCCGGACGGGAGGCCGCCGAGCGCCGCCTCGCCGTCCGGCCGAGGCGGCCTTCGAGGCCCAGCCACAGGCCGGCGGTCGCGGCCGTGCCGATCACGACGACGCCCGTGGCCGACAGGCCGGCATAGACGCAAGCCCCGATCAGCGCCGCGTTGACAGCGACCGTCATGCGCTTGATCGCCGTCTCCTCGCCCTGCGTCGCGCGCACGCGTTCGACGATCGCGCAGAGCCGCTCCAGGTCGGGCGTGGCGAGGCCGATCGGCGCCGTCGCCCCCGCGGCGAGGACGGCCGGCCCCACCGCCACCGGCACGTCGGAGCGGGCCTGCGGGTCCGCCCCGTGCACCGCGTGGACGTGGATGATCCGGTGCCCGAGGAAGCGCTGCTGAGCGAGGTAGCTCGCGGGTGTGTGCACGGCGCTGCGGACGAAGTGGCGCGTCGCCCCGAGCCGGGAGGCGGCGTCGTGGGCCTCGTCCTGCCGGCCGGCGCGGAACAGCACGGTCTCGCGCAGGCCGAGCGCTGCCATCCGGCTGCCGAAGGTGCCGGATGTCAGGCGCGTCGCGTCCCAGGCGACGCTGTCGTCGAGCAGGATCTCGTCGGCCTCGCGGATCGCCAGCAGCGCCCCGAAATCGCGCACGACGATGCCTTGCTCGGCGAGATGCAGGGCGAGGTCCGCGGCGGCGATGCGCCGGTGCACCAGAACCGGGCTGAAGAAGTCCGGCCGCAGCACCGCCTGGGCGAGCGGCGTCCCGCCCGAGAACAGGGCCGATGCGCCGACGCAGAGCATCAGCGGCGTGCTGGCATCGGCGAAGGCCGTGGCCGCCCGGGAGCGCGGCTCCGTGGCGAAGATCGACACGGCGGCCTCGGCCGCGCCGTGCAGGCTGCGCGGATCCTGCCCCGTCGTGGCGGCGAGGCGCTCGAACAGGCGCAGCTCGGTCCGGCGCAGGGTGGCACGGGTCAGCCGGTCCCAGGCCCGGAACAGCCACAGCATGAGGGCGGCCGGGATGTGGTCGCCGTTGAGGAGCGCCAGGGCCGACAGGATCGTCAGCACCGTGGTCACGTCCGCCCGGCGCTGCCGCAGCTGTCCCCATGCCTGCCGGGCCGCCGGCCAGGAGGCGCCGGCCAGGATCACGGCGCTCGCCGGCAGGAGCGGCGGGACGAAAGCCGCCCCGACCGCCAAAGCGAGGTTGGCGTTGAGGAGGAGCCCCCGGCCCTCGGGGTTGGTGAAGGGCGCGACCGCGCGTCGGCGCAGAACCGATTCGATCGCCTCGGCCTCGGTCACGAGCCGGAGGAGCCCGCACGGATCGTCCGGATCGCAGCGGATGTCGAGGAATCCGATCCGGGCCGAGCGTCCGTCGATGGCGGTCACCACCCCGGACCGGTCGAGATAGGCGGCGACGAAGGCCAGGGAAGCGGGATCGCGCAGCAGCCCGTGCGACAGCCGGATCCGGTCGCCGCCGAGATGCTGCAGGCGCCACGTCGAGAGCAGGCGCCCCGACCGCCACAGGGTGACGGGCTCGTCCCAGACCCGCTCGCCGACATGCCGGGTGAAGGCGGAGCTGCGCAAGGCCGCCCGGGGCTCCGCATCGCGCATCACCCGGGCGAGGTCCCGCAGGGCCGCCCCGGCCGCGACGGCTTCGCCGAACCGCAATTCGATCCGCGCCGCCGCGAGGTCGAAGCAGACCCGTTCCAGCCGGTCGAGGCGCAGGCAGCGGTGCAGGAAGGTCGAGAGGTTCGGCTCCCGGCCGAGCTGTCCGGCGACCGGCCCGGTCAGGACCACCCGCGCCCCGGCGACCCGGACCGCGAGCGGCGGAACGGCGGCGAGGGCGGTCGATAAGGCATTCGGCATCGGGGTCGGCCTCTCGGAGCCTGTGAGTCATGGTTTCGAAAGGTCGAGCCCTTTGGAAACCCGGGATGTCCCTCAGACGAAGGCCACGATCAGGGCGGCGACGCCGAGGAACTTCATGCTCTGGTTCTCGTCGATGGTGATGAGCCCCATGGTCGAGTCGAGCAGGAACGAGATCTCCGCCGCGAGCTGCCCGTTGTAGTCGCGCAGGGAGGCGATATCCTTGCCGATGAGCTTGAGCTGGGCCACCGTCTCCGGGCCCGCCCAGTGCCGCTCGTTGTTGATGATGAACGGGATGATCGTCGCCACGGTGACGGCCGATTCGCGCAGGTTCGACACCAGGGCGTTGCGCCGGCCGAGCCGCTGCACGATCCCCTTCAGATCGCGAAAGCTCGTCCGGCGGCGCCGGCCGGGCCCCCGGCGGAGGCCGATGGGGGCGGATTCGCCATCGGCGAAGATCTCGGTGGTGAGGGCGTTGAGGTCCTGCTCGACCATGCGCAGGGTGCTGGCGAGCTGCCCGACGATGGTGTCGAGGAGGTCGACCAGCATGTCGGCCGCATTGTCGACCCGCGGCAGGCCGCTGCGACGGCGCGGCTCGGCATAGGTGCGGAAGGCGTGGAAATCGCCCTGGCGCATGCTGATCAGGCGCGTCCGGTCGGCGATCAGGCCGACCGGCAGGTTGACCGGCACGTCCGCCTCGAAGGAGGGCAGCCAGCAGATCAGGTTGACCGCGTCCGCCTCCACGAAGATGCGGCTCGATTCCTCGATCTCGTGCAGTTCGTCCGGGCTGAACAGCTCGACGCCGAGCGTCGACGAGACCAGCGCGCATTCCTCCGGCGTCGCCGCCAGGAGATCGACCCAGAGGGAGTGGGCGAGGCGCGCCGGCCGCTCCTCCGCGGGGAAGCGATCGAGCGGGTGCAGGTGCGTCTCGCCGCGGGCGAAGGTCAGGATCACGGCGCGTCTGGCCTCTGTGAGAGTCTTCTGGATCCGCGAGCGGTCAGCGGAGGAGGTTGATCACGCCCGCATTCCCGGCCCGGCGGTGCAGGGGGCGCAGGGAATTGCCGAGGGCGCCCAGCGCGGAGACGTTGTTGAAGAACACGGAGTGCCAGAGGTTGAACCCGGCCAGGAACACGCCGGCCACGCAGATGCCGTTGGCGCCGCGGATCAGGTTCCAGCTCTGGCCGACATTGGTGTGCAACTCCCGGGCGATGGCGAACAGCTCGCCCATCCGGCGCAGATTGCCCTCCAGGAACACCACCTGCGCGGTGTCGGTGGCGATGCCGGCTGCACCGCTGAGGGAGACCGAGACATCCGCCTGCCGGAGCGCGAGGGCGTCGTTGATGCCGTCGCCCACGAAGCAGACCTGACGTCCCTCGCGCTGCAGCCCCGCGATCACCGCCGCCTTGTCCTCCGGCAGGACCTCGGCGAAATAGCGGTCCATCCCGAGCTGGCCGGCGAGCTGGCGGGTCGGCCTGTCGTGATCGCCCGACAGGATGATCAACTCCTTGACGCCCCCGGCGCGCAGGCTCTGCACGGCGTCGGCCGCCTCGGGCCGCTGCGACGGGCGCAGGTCGATCAGGCCGGCCGGCGCGTCGTCCACGCCCATGTAGATCAGCGTATGGCCGGCCTCGCGCCGC
>Ga0164296_1004273_pt1 | contig 13074 bp, 15 predicted proteins | sample GEODES057metaG_FD_113533 | JGI IMG/M metagenome (GOLD analysis project Ga0164296, IMG submission 113533) | Dystrophic lake water microbial communities from Trout Bog Lake, Wisconsin, USA - GEODES057 metaG | ecosystem: Environmental > Aquatic > Freshwater > Lake | place: USA: Trout Bog Lake...
AAAGGAGATTTATCAGTTGCAAAGTAACAGTTACCTAAGCACATTCAAAGATGCCGACCTAAAGGTCGGCATTTAGAATGTGCAAAGGTGTAAACATTCTACTCGTTGTTCCCATTCAGTTTGTTTTGTTTTCATTATTTGCATGACGCCTAATTTATTTAGTTTCCAACATGATTTTACAGTTTCACCATTTTCGTTGATATAATCGTCTGGATTAAAACGAATAAATATGATTGGACGATGTTGTAAATCTTGTGATATTTCCATTAGTCGTTTGTTTTCGCAACTGCAATCATAATCTGTATGTTTATTTTCATCGATTTCAATTATTATTATATGTGAGCCCATATCTAATAATAAGTCTGGACGACGACGAGAACAACCATCTTGGACTCGTTTATCTGCTACCCAACTAAAATCTGGAAATGTTTGAATAATACGATCAACGACATCTGTTTCTTTGGTTTTGTAATTTCGAATAACTTGAATTTCAGGATGAATTTGGATGCAACATGGAAGACAATAACCATTATATTTTTTTATTGATCTGGTTTCACACCATGAATACTTACATAATGCGGATCCTCCACATGTTTTACAGTATATTTTTCTTTTTCCATGAATACAAAATGCGGATCCTCCACATGTTTTACAATGAGTTTTTCTTTTTCCATGAATACAAAATGCGGATCCTCCACATGTTTTACATCTTGATTTTAGTTTATTATGTTCACAATAATATAATTTCGAATTACCACATTCTTTACAACTATGTTTCTGCTTAAGGTGTTGACATAAACCTTTTCCTTCACATAAAGGACAATAATATTTATCTTTACCATGAATGCAAAAACCTTTACCATTACAATCACGACAACGATACTTTTCTTTACCATGAATGCAAAAAGAACTACCATTGCAATCATGACAACGATCCTTAAATTTACCATGTTCACATAACCTATTAGTATTGCATTCTCTACAATTATACTTTTGTTTATTATGACAACATATACTGATACCGCCACAGTCATGACATCGATTTTTTTGTTTTCCATGTTCACAAAATCTAGAACTACCACATAATTTACAATAATATTTGTTTTTTTCATGGATACATATAGATGATCCGTTACATTGTATACAATAATATTTCTTTTTACCATGTTCACATTTATATCGGTGAAGTTTTGAATCCGCACATTGTAGGTCTGATTCATTCAAATCTGTAACTGGTAACTTAGTTGAAGAATTCACTGCTGTGCTGTTTGAATTGTTCAACAATGTATAATTATTTGATTTACTAGGTAAACATAGAATTTCGTTTGTAGGAGTATCTTCCATTTTTATATATTATCCAAAGATAATATTTTTAAATAGTTTTATAAATTATATTTTCCTAAATATTTTCATTTTCCAAATTTGATTCTTTCATTTTTTGTAACTTTTCTTTTCTGTTTAAATAAGCTCTTCTTCTGTATTCTTTCAGTTTATCCGGATTTGTTTCTTTCAGTCTTTTTAAACCTTCTTTTGCTTTACTTATAACAATTTCTTTATTTTTTTCATAATATACTTTTTGTGATTTTGTATATTTTTTCAAATGTTCTTTCGTTTCATTCAATTCGTTTTGTAATCTTACAATTTCTTGTTCTAATAATTTTATTTTGTCTTCGTTATTCATCTTATTACTATATTATATATTTATTTTTTATATAATTATTTTTATATAATTTACTTCATTACAAAAATGAAGTAAATCAAATCGACATCTACAGGATTTGAACCTGTGCATCCATTGGATATGAGATTTCTACTCTCACGCAATTGACCTCTCTGCCAAGATGCCAAAAATAAAATCTTAAGACCATGTATGCAGTCATTAATGAAAACATTTTTAAAGTTTTTTTCATCGACATAAAAAAATATACAAGGTCCTAAGACAAAGTATATTCGAATGTATTCTTTATATTGTTATTCTATCAAATATATATTTTATCCAATCAATTCTTGACAAAATTGTCGAATTTGTTCCAACCATTCCAATCCAGCAAAGGTAAAATCATCTGTGCAAACATCTTTTTCTGTATTTATTTTCAATAATTTGCATTTTTGGATCATATCATTGTCTAACCAATGATTATGATATTTTTCACAATTTTTCAAATAATGGATAGAAATGGTTTCACCAACACGCCCTCGTTTTTCAATTCGTTGATGACATATATCAGCATTTGCAGAAATGTAGACAATACCATCCAATGCATATAAATGACGATATTCATTATAAAAACGCATATAGATTTGAAAATTGACATCATCAATCAGACCATCATCATATAACATTTGTGCAAAAATATATCTGTCAGCTTCTAATGATCGTTCACAAATAATCATTCTACAATTTGGATTTTCTTCGATGGTTTCTCGTAATAATGTCAAACGAGTCATAAATGCCATTACTTGGAATGAAAAGGCATATTTTTTTGGATCATTGTAAAATTTGGCTAATATCGTTTCATCGTTTTTATCTTTAATGGATTGCCAAATATCGACAGGTTCTCGTAAAAATATGACGGACGGATCCGTATAATACATTATTTTTAAATTCTTTAAAATGGTCGTTTTGCCTGCACCTATATTTCCTTCAATGGATACAATGATTGGTTTTGTCATTTTTTATTGTTTGGATTTTACATTTATTCTAACGACGGTTTCAATTTTTTGTCCTTGTAAAAAATTGATTTGTAACATAGGAAAAAATGAAAAGGAATCAATCAAAAGAAAAAAATGGTATCTTTCCTATCAAAATTAACCAGTTTTGTAATGTATATTTGTTCAAAATATAATATAGATGAATCACATTCATTAGGACATAGTTTAGATGTATTAAACAATGCAAACAATATTGTGACCTACGAAATGAAAAATTATCCTTATATCGAAAAACAAGAAAAAATCATTTATGTATCCGCATTACTACACGATATGTGTGATCGAAAATATGTGGATGAAAAAACGGGTATTGATGAAATAAAAGAATTTTTAAGTTATGAAATGAAAGAAGAAGAAATCGATATTATTGTTAAAATTATATCTACTATGTCTTACTCAAAAGTAAAAAAAAATGGTTATCCGAATTTGGGCGAATATCAATTGGCTTATCATATTGTTCGCGAATCCGATTTATTGGCCGCATATAATTTTGATCGATGTGTAATGTATTCCATGTATAAATATAATTATGATGTAGACAAATCTTATCAAAATTCGTATGATTTATTTGAATGTAGAGTATTAAAACATAATGAAGATGATTTATTTATCACAGAATATTCTAAAAAAACATCGAAAATTTTACATGAAAATGCGATCGAAAGAATCAATACATGGAAACGAATTTTGAAAAATCAGGTTCTCCGATAAGATTACTATGAATCAAATGTTTGGGTGTGCCTGTTTTTTTATTTTTTGCTTGTGATAATGCATTTTCTGCATCGGCATAACTGTTACCAATGCCAAAAGATAAAGTAATTTTGATCACATCACCTATAGTATCAACAAATTCAATTTGATCGAATTCTTTGATTGCATTTTCTACAAATTGAATTAGATGTTCTTTGGTTTCACTATATAATAAAAATTCGTCTCCGCCAGAACGAAATAATTTACATTTTTGCATACCGGAAATGGTAGCATTTCTCAAAGTGTTTCCAATGGATTTTATAGCTAAATCACCATGAATATGACTTATTTTATTTATTTTCTTGAAATCATTTGCATCCATGGATATATAATATCCAGGTTTTGATTTTTTAATAAATGTTTCGAATGCGAATTTATTACCAACACCAGGTTTTCCGTTATTATACGGTATCATTGGATCTACAAAAAAATATTGTCGTGTGGAAAATGTGAGACCGTTGTATTCTGGATTCTTTTTTTCGATTTTATCGATAATGGATAAAATTTCTTCTGGATCGTAGCAATTCATTTTTTATTTGTAATGTATAGAGATAAAAACAAAAAAAATATAAACATTTTTTTTCATAGAAAGAAAACAAAATAAAAATAAAAAATTCGCGAAATGTTCTCTGGTTTTTTCCAGAAATCGATACAAAAAATAAATTTTGAAGATGTTCAAACGAGTTTGAAATATCCGAATCAATATATTTTAATAAACACATTACCTGTATCTGAACAAGATTGTTTAATAAAAAATACGATTTCTTATGATTTGGAAGAAAAAATAATCAATGAATTATTAAATAACTATGATTTCAATGGAAAAAAAATAATTATTTACGGAAAAAATGCGAATGATGAAACAATGGAAAAAAAATACAATCAAATGGTTAGTTTAGGATTTAGTCAAGTATATTTATATCCAGGTGGATTGTTTGAATGGATGCTTTTACAAGATATTTATGGAATGAACGAATTTCCAACAACAAAAAAGGTTCTCGATCTTTTAAAATTTCGACCCATGAAAAAAAATATCTAATAAATATAAATACCTAAAAAAGAGAAAACAATAAATGAATAATCCAATCATGTTCCTATGGCCCATCCTACTATTATTTATTTTTTTATGGTCAAAACCAGCGATTTCAAAAATAATAAATGGAAAAGTTCTTTATAGTATAGAACAATGTTTGTTTATTCTAGTGACGATTTTTTATACAATGATTGATATTACCTATGGTCTGGTAGTTTGCTGTTTTATTATTTTATATCAACGATATACATGTTCGTGCAGAGAAGGATTTTCAGATAATATCGAAAATGAAGATATGAATGATACATCCAAACAATCGACCGGAACAGAGGATGTTCTTTTACCAACAAGTAGTTCGGAATTACCATATGAATTGCAAGCGAATAAATTAGACAACATAGACACGGATATTGAGATTAGTAACAACCATAAAATTACGACGACACCTACAAAAACAATCATGGATACAAAAATTCCTAAAATTATTATTCAAACATGGAAAACAAAAGAAATACCCATAAAATATCAGGGATTAGTTGATTCCATCAAATACAATAATCCATCGTATGAATATAAATTTTTTACAGATGCGGACATTGAAGAATTTTTAAAAAACAATTACCCTGAATATTACAAAACTTATCAAAATCTACCCATATTAATTCAAAAAATCGATTTTTTCAGATATGTTGCGATTTATCATTATGGTGGTTTTTATTTTGATTTGGATATGACTGGATTATATCCATTAGATGAATTATTAAATAAAGACTGTGTTTTTCCAATAGATGAATTTATTCAACCGCATATGTGTAAAGCAAATCGATTCAAATACTTTTGTGAGAATAAAATGTATTATTTATTAGGTCAATATGCATTTGCTGCTTCACCAAAACATCCATTTATAAAATTATTGATTGATACCATACATCAAAATTTACATAAATATATTCGAAATTATGTTCCAAATTCAGAAGATTATGTATATTTAACTACTGGACCAGATTATGTTACGAAATTATACATGAATTATTCAAATAAAAATTCCGTTCAAATATTAAACTATGATAAACGACAATATTTTGGTAAATATGCCAAACATAATTATTTTGGAACATGGAAATTGGCTTAGACTGACTCCTATTTGTATTTACAAAAAGTAGAATTCTAATTACACGATATATGCTGTATATATTTTAGCCGATATTTTTTTATTTTAATTATAAAATATATAATCACATGGTATTTTTTTCATTTTTTGTAAAAGATCATTGTCAATTATGTGGTCAAACGAATAATTTGGTAGTTCTTCGATGTAAACATGTTCTTTGTGAGTATTGTATTGATTTACAATCCTTGTATACGAACGAACCATGTTTTATTTGTTTACATAAACATTGGATAAAATGATGTCAGATATTTTCTATATAGTATATAATATATAGAAAATGAGCATCTGCATATGTGCAGTTTGTGCTTGTGGTGTAGTTGCTAGTGGATATGTTGTTGTATCTATTATACAATCCATCGAATCAATGGAAAATGAATTTCATTCTTGCAATCGTCCATGTATCAAAGATGTTACAAAATCATAGGGCTGATTTACACCTTTTCACCTTTAAAATGCCGATTATATACGGTAATTCTGAAGGCATAATTATCAATATATAAAAGGTAATTTATCGGTTGCAAAGTAACAGTTACCAAATCAACGCCCACCTAATGGTGGGCTTTTATACCAGTTACAGATTTGATTCCGCACCCCTACGGGGTACTTCATTCAAATCTGTAACTGGTAACTTTGTTGAAGAATTATCCGCTATTCAGTTTGAAGGATTGAATTCTTCAACGGTGTAAATGTGCAATGGTGTATAAGTAAAAATTCTTTTACCATTTTGTCTTTTTAACATTAATCGATGGACCCGTTCTTTTCTTTGCTTTGGATGGATCGTAAGCTTCGTCTTCATCATCGGAACCCATTCCTTTGGATATTTCCCAGAATTCTTTGGAACCTAATTTGAAATCGGGATGATTTTCGGCTTTATACCAAAATATTTGGTCATTTAATTTATTGGATTTGGCATTGTTATTAATGACTAAACATTCATAGTTCTCGGTTGTCTGGTCCATCACTGCAGCAAAGGATTCCATCGTTGGAAACATACTAGCATAATTTTCCCAGATTCTTTTACGATTGGTCATGTAAGGTTCTCGTAAAATAAATACATAATCAATATTTGTTCTCAAATTTGGTGGAATACCAAGCGGATACTGCATCGTTATAATCAGCATAATTTTCCAATGTCTGCCATTCATAAAAAGAAGACGCATCATTTTGTCACGAGTCCATGATTGATCATAAAGACAATCATCTAATATCACAAAAGCACGAGGATCAATGGTCGATTTTCGATAAGTTTCGATTTCTTTATTGACCTGTTTTAAAACCGTTTTTTGACGCCGTAAAATGTTCTCAATCAATACCGTATTGTATTCATCGTGGATAAATAATTTAGGAACATGAGCCGCATAAAATCCATTTCCTGCTTCTGTTCCGGAAATGACAGTTCCAATGGGAATATCTTGATGATAATATAATAAATCACGAACTAAATAAGACTTACCAGTATCACGACGCCCAATCATTACAATGACTGGTCCTTTATTTTCATCTGGTTTAAATGTAATTGAACGCATATCAAATTTTTTTAGTTCGAGAGTCATACCTTTAGAGTATTCTTATATTAAATTATAAAAATTCGAACGCTGAATTATTTTTTTTGTGTAATTGGTTTATACAAAAAAAATAAAAAACATAAACAGATTATACTTTCGATTATTATTAAATGTATTCTATCGAAAATGCTAAATTCAAAACCCACTATTCCAAAATCAAACCTTTGGATATAAAATATTTAGGAGAAACTTGTCTATCATCCACCGATGATTATAATCCATTTCACATTACAAAATTACAAAATTACAATCCTATTTACAGCGAATTTTTCGAAATGACGGAAAAAAATCAGAATAAAATTGCATTCAATCACAAATTTCATATTCAAAATTTAGATCAGATTTATGCTTATGATAGTGGAAAATTGATAAATTCACCTGTCTTTATTAAATTTTCACCATTATTGGATCCAGTAAGATACATGATTGGTAAATATGATATAGAGGATGAAAGAATTCGAACATTACCACATATTCATGCCACGGAAGAAACCTGTTTTAAAAAATTATTGGATCCGAATAATACTTCCTATGTTGATAATTTTTTTAGTTATTTGACGAGTCAAGTATTACATCAACATCAATTCTATCATGCAATTGATTATTATGGATCCTTTTTAGGTATTCAAGAAAATTTTAAATTTGATATTTATGATGATTTTGAGTATTTAAATACTTCGCCGTTTTTTATGGAAAATCTTGGAAAACATTTTTATTTAGATTCGAATCCTAGAGAACATTCGGGTTATTTATATGCGAATTCGCGTGCAAATAAAAGCAAATTAGAAATTTCATCGAGTTTAAAATCAATGAATTCTATTATAGATTTGGGTGAGGTGGATAGTAACCCATTTGACAACGAATCTTGTCCTGGTGAATTGGAAGAAGTATATGAAAAAAATAAATCTTTATCTCCACAATGTTCAACCAGTGATTCTAATAATAGTGAAACCAATTATAGCTCAGAATCGGAATCGGAAACAGAAACATCTTCAGAAACGGAAACGGAAGAACAATCCGAAGAAACCGAATCGGAAGAACAATCCGAAGAATCAGAATCTGAAGAATCCGAATCAGAGGAAGAAGAACCAATTTTTGCATATATTCGTAATTTTCCAATTCAAATGATTTGTCTTGAAAAATGTGACGGAACATTGGATGAATTATTCGTAAAAAATAAAATAAATCCACAAAATGGAGCAAGTATTTTATTTCAAATTATTATGACTTTGATCACTTATCAAAAACTGTTTCATTTTACACATAACGATTTGCATACCAATAATATTATGTATATAAATACAGATGTTCCATTTCTTCAATATAAATTTCACGATAAATATTATAAAATTCCTACTTATGGTAAAATATTTAAAATTATAGATTTTGGTAGAGCTATTTATAAATACAATGGAAAAATATTTTGTAGTGATAGTTTTTCAAAAGGATGTGATGCATATACACAATACAATACAGAACCATATATGGATTTCAATAAATCTAGATTAGAACCAAATTATAGTTTTGATTTATCTAGACTTGCAACATCCATTTTTGATTTTATTCTTGAACATGATGATAGCGAGGAAGGATTAGATCCATTACAACAAGTTATTTTAAAATGGTGTAAAGACGATAATGGAAAAAATGTCTTGTATAAATCGAATGGTCAAGAAAGATATCCTGGATTTAAATTATATAAAATGATTGCGCGAACGGTTCATAATGCAATTCCAGAAGAACAATTATCTTTGGATTATTTTCATCAATTTGAAATCGATGAGAACTTGATTGATAAAAACGAGGTTTTCATGAATATTGATGATATTCCATGTTATGTATAATTTTTTTGTGATTTTATTGACAGCTGCATGTGATTTTCGGATGATAATCTTGACATAATATAGTTTTCATATAATTTCCACATGTTTCGCAAAACCAACATTCTATTCTTACATGTTTATTATACCATCTAGAATATCCACCGTTTCGTTTGTCTTTATTTGTATAATCGTATCGATCTACTGAATATCCAAAATAATAATAATGAATATTGGATTGTGGTTCAATTTCGAAATGTTGCATGATCATGCGTTCTAATTCATTATAATCAATATAATCGTTATATTCATAAAAATCGGAATTGATAATCAAATAATTTATATAGTTTTGAATATTTTTTATATGTTGCATACGATAATAAGATTCATCCTGTTGAATAAATACATAATCTTTTATTTGATTTACAATATCTTTGGGTAATAATAAATGTTCGATTGTTGCTATTTTTTTATACATTGATAACATTTTGTTTCTTTTGTTATACAAAAAAGAAACAAATTCAAATTTCAATTTTGTCTATGAAAATTTAACTACAATTTTGACCGTTTCTTTTTTAATACATTTACATGCAGAAATGGATAATTCTTCTCTTTTTTTTCTTGTTTTACTATTGTCATTCGTTTCCAAATGATCAGTGGAAATTCGTTTTTTGGAAGTACTATTTCTTTGATTCATATCATGTTCAATATTATGAAAATGTTCGTCAATATAAAGAATAATATTATTTTCAATTGCCCATTTAAAAAAATTCAATTGTCCGATCGTTGTCTCAATATAACTATTTTCATGATATGGTATGGTAATTCTTTCCCAGCGACAAAAAGGATCGAATTTTTTCTTACTATACGCTTTTAATTTTAATTTATAATCATTGTATACTTTAAATCGATTCATTTCATTCGGATTTATTTTATCTGGTATTTCATAGACTGTGTAATATTTTTTGGCGAAATTTGTAACAAACCAATCTACTATACGAAGGGAAATGTGTGTTTCTCCATTAATGATGGACATCATTTGATTCAAATGTTTTTGATCTTTATAAAAATCCATCAAGTTTTTTAATAAAAGTTCATTTTGAGTATTTAAATTCGATGAACAATACATTATAGATAGTACTTGCTTTGTATTTTTATGCTGTTTCTAAAAAAATATATTTTTTTAGAAATCACCAGTAAAAAATAAACGAATTTTTTTAGAAATCACCAGTAAAAAATAAAATATATTTTTTTAGAAATCACAGTAAAAAATAAACGAAATTTTTTACTGGTGATTTTTTCATAAAAGATTTCTGAAAGGGTGAATGGTGTAAATAAAATTGTGTGTTTTGTAATTACAACACTGAATATGCATTGAAAACTTTAGAAAAATATTCAAATACTATATAATGCAAAGAAACTTTTCTACAGCAACAAACGGTGAATATGATGCAGTTATTGCGGATATGCAACATTCAAAAGATACAACCGGTCATTTTTATATAAATATATATACGAATCCAGAAGGAACTGTATTTGCCAATGATAGTAATGGGAATCCTATCAATAATCGATTGGTCAATTATACGCTATATCGATATTCTCGTATCAATCCTACAACAAATGAAGTTTATCCAGGTTTTATGCGATTTGTCTTTGGTGATGGATCAAAACTTGAAAATATTGATGAATCCACTACGAATTGGTATTCTGTTCCAGGAACTGTTCCATTAACTGTGAAATTGCTAACATAAAAAAATGTTTTGTTTTTTCATTTTACGATATAAATTTTTCACATAAATGATTATAAATCATTTGCTGTTCTTCCTTTGTATAATATTTATCGAAATTCGGTATTAATTCGCGTTCAGCAGTTGGCCACATTTTATGAAAATAGGCATCCCATTTAAAACGATCACGATATCTTGCTTGTAATGGTGGTTGAAATGCTAAATTTGATTCACTGGAATCGGGTATTGTTGGATCTAAATGACCAATCTGCCATTTTGAATTATCGATTTCGATCAAATTCGTTTTCCAAAAAGTTTTGATGGATTCAATCTGTTCATTACGATCTCCTGATATTGTCGCATTTGTCCGTTTTAATATATGTGTTGTATTTGCAATAAATGGGTATTCTATACAGTATTTTCCTTTCATTGACACTTTTTTAATTCCAAAATCTTTATTAAATGGTTGAATGGAATCATCGGTAGATAATCCTATATTTTGAAAGAAGTGAATTGTATCTTCACGAATTAAATAAAGTTGATTTCTTACTTCTGGTTGGGATAATAAAGCTAATGCTTGTCCCCTCAATCCTTCTATATTTGGTAATTTCATTTGTGCATTTTTTGAAAATTCCAATAAATCATCTGGATAATTTTGAAATTTGTTTTTATAATTTTGAATATCGATTCTTTGTAATGTAGTTTGCATGTATTTATTATGGATCTTGTTTACCAAACGCAATGAAATCAATTTTTCGCTACTATAAATACTTATTACATTTGTTTTTATTCGTGAAATAAATCACTGTATACTAGAATTTTTTTTCATTGAAATGTCCCCACCGTAATATTTATTATTTTCTTCTATTTTATTCCATAGTATCGCCGTTTTGCAATTTTGACATATTCTTCATTTATTTCTATACCAATACAACGACGATTTGTATTTTTACATGCAATCGCAGTTGTTCCACTACCTAAAAATGGGTCGATGACTAAAGAACCTTCTTTACTGAATATTTTGATTAAATGTTCTATCAAATTCACCGGTTTTACTGTAATATGTGTATTGAAATCACCACCCTTTTCTGTTTTGGTCGGTTTTGGAATCAAGAAATTTTTATCATAGGTTTCATTCCATTCTTCTGTTGTCATAATATTTGCAGGAACATGATCGAGATGTATACCAACTTTATTTGAAAAATCGATTAATCCTGTTTGAAAAGACAATTCATTTTTTAGAAAAGTTTCTGAAATTGGTTTCATAGCTACACAAATCGGTTCGAAACATGATTTTATTTGTGGCGTTTTAAAATCTTTATATGTTTGTTTTAAATCATCCTTTTCTGATTGCGATAGATCCATTTTATCAATAATATGATGGATGAACATACCTTTTGGCATAGATTGTGTATATACCCAATTTATCATATCTCTCACTTCAAATCCTGCAATTTCACATGCCATTGCAATAGAATGATATAATCTAGGTGATGAAAAGGATAAGAAATAGGCACCTGGTTTCATTTTTTTCATTAATAGTTTCGATAATTGTAGATAAAAATCGTAGAGATGTTTGATTTGTGATTTGTCGAATTTCATACCTTTCGGTAGATGTTTGATATGACTATTTTTCACATCGTTTTTTATATTTTTGGATGACCAATGATTGTCTAGTTTATCAATGAAATAGGGCGGATCAGTGATGACGCAATCAATCGAATGATCCGGTAATTTTTCCAATTCTGCGAAACAATCATTATGAATAATTTGTATGTTTTGTTTTTTCCTTTTTATTATAAAAGTAGATTCCATTCGTTTTTGTTTCGTTGATTTTATAGTGAATCTATAGAATCAATTTTCTATTTTGTTTTATTTACACCATTTTATCTTTAGTTCCAATAGTTTTATAGTAATAACCATTATAAGCTATATTTTGATCTAATGCTTTCGTCAATGTTTTGTCACTTATATGTAATTTCTTGATACAATCATATTTACATACAAATGTTTGATGCAACTGATGCGACATATCATATTGTCCAACGCCGTCTTTGTATAATAATGGTTCTCCGTATTTTTCTTCGAAATACTTTATTTAGAGCAACGCGTATTTTAAATGCCGACTTTATTAGCAAAAAAAATACGAGCGCTTCCTCCTAAAAGGAGAATAAACTAAATTCTATGTAATGGGTTTATCATCTGCTTACTTTATGGTAGATAAGCAAATTCCCATCTAATGTTATTTCATTTACTACCTTAATGAAACAACTATTTATTCTTACTTGTTTGT
>Ga0164296_1004274_pt1 | contig 13073 bp, 11 predicted proteins | sample GEODES057metaG_FD_113533 | JGI IMG/M metagenome (GOLD analysis project Ga0164296, IMG submission 113533) | Dystrophic lake water microbial communities from Trout Bog Lake, Wisconsin, USA - GEODES057 metaG | ecosystem: Environmental > Aquatic > Freshwater > Lake | place: USA: Trout Bog Lake...
TGATGATGTAAATCACGTGCTTGATTTTGCCCAGACCGCCGGTCGCTGTCGCATGCGCCGCCGCATCCATCGTGTGGTTCGCGGCAACCACTTCGCCGCTCCACGGTTTCAGATTCGCAGCAACCTCGTTCTCTTTCAATTCCGCCAGCGAGCCATGCACCAGCGTGCCGATATACGTATCGCCAGCCAGCCGCGCCTTTGACCCAGCTACCGGTGCCTGCGGAAAATTATTCGGCCCCGTGCCGCGAGACTTGCCTGTGGCGATATACAACTTGCCGCCCGTCACCGCCAGCGACATCGGATACCATCCGGTCGGAATAAATCCGTCCGCGTTCTGCTCCACACCAGCCGTCACTATTTTGCCGGTGGAAAATACTGCCACGGCATTCGCATCCGCATCCGCCACATAGAGCTTTCCGTTGCCCAACGCCAATGCCACCGGTTGAGCGCCTTCAAAATGTTCACCCGGCAACTCAGCATTCATCACGCCAACCAGCCACGGTTTGCCTGCCGCTTTCACATCCACCACTGCCACGCGGTCGCGATTGGTCAACACAACATACAGTTTGCCGTCGTTGCCCAGTTCCAACGCAGATGGATGCGAACCCGCCGCAACCGGCAACGTGGGCTTCATCAATGCAAGCCGCGCCGTCACTTTGCCGCTGTGCAAATTCAACTCAGCAATCTCTGACGCATTCCACAGCGCCACAAATGCGCGATCACCGTCCTTGGTCACCGCAACAGCAATCGGATATTCCGTCACCACGTTGTAATGCGATGAAAGAATAAAGCGATGCAATACAGCGCCGCTCGCTGCATCCACCAACACGGCATCGTCAGACAAATTATCGGCAACCAGCAACGCCTCCGCGCCGGCAGCCGTCTTCGTCACTGCAATCGCTGTGGGATACGGATTCATCGGTTTCTGTTCTGCTGAATTTGCCGCGCCAGTGGCCATCATCGGCGCAGGAATTTCCGGAATCGCAATCGTCCGCTCCGGCATGATCGCTCCATCTTTCACTGCATATACGGCAACCACATTACCGGTGTCGCCGGTTTTCTTTCCATCCGGGTCTGTCATCGAATCCAAACTCGCATACAGATGCGTTCCGTCCGCGCTGAAGGCAAGCCCGCTGAAAAATGTCTGGCCTGAGCCGCGCGCCGTTCTCTCCTCCGGAAAATCTCGCAGCGAATCGGTCGTAGTATCCAGCAGCGAAATGGATTCGTCATACAACGACTCCGCAGTGCCGTAGCCTGCATTCACCGTCGCAACGTATCGCCCATCCGGCGAAACCGCCATCACCATCGGCAGGCTGTTCAATTGCCGCGGATTCCCCGGCAGGTCCTTCGCAATTGACTTGCTGGTCGGTATCGGGTCAAATCCCGCATTGCCCTGCGCCTGCAGTGAAACCGTGCCGACCGCTATCATCGCCGCCAACACACACAGATTCTTTGCCATAACTTTCATTGGTTGGTTCCCTCGCTCTTCCACACTAGCAATTCTTTTCCGCTGCGCCATCAATTTTTCGGGAATTTCATCCCGCCGTCAAACAGGCTCAACTTGCATCCTTCCGCCGCATCGCGCATCGTTAACTTTAGACTGAAGTTGTTTGCAGCAAAAAAAGGAGTTCGCCATGTCCTCGCTCACACTGCGGATAGACAACATGCACTGCGGTTCCTGCGTTCGCCGAGTCACGCAAACACTCAATGCCGTCCCTGGAGTCGCGGTGGAAGAAGTGCGCGTCGGCGCAGCCCGTCTGCAATCCGGCAGCGACGACTCCGCCACCATTCTTGCCGCGCTGCAGAAGGCCGGCTTCCCCGCACACATCGAGAACGCATGACCGCCACCGCTCATCCCGAACACGCCGCAGAAACAATTATTCTGCCCGTCATCGGCATGAGCTGCGCCTCCTGTCAGGCACATGTGGAGCAAGCTCTGCGAGAATCCCCCGGCGTGCAGCAGGCCTCCGTCAATCTTCTCGCCAACTCTGCCCGTGTCGTATTCAATCCATATCAAACATCGCCCGAATCTCTCATCACCGCCATTCGAGAGTCCGGCTACGACGCAACATTGCCCACGCCGGCAACTTCGCAATGGCAGCAGGATGAATCCTCAAAAGACTCGCAGGAATCCACCGCGCTGCAATGGCGAGCCTTCTTCAGTCTGGCTGCTGCCGCCTTCGCCATGGCTGCACCCATGCTGATGCCGTTGCCGCTCACGCCTCTGCGCTGGTCGCTGCTCGCACTCACATTGTTGGTGATGTTTCTCTGCGCCGGTCCCATCTATCGCGGCGCATGGCAGGCCACGCTGCATCGCACCAGCAACATGAACACGCTCATCAGCATCGGCACCACCGCCGCGCTGCTGTATTCCCTGCTGGTCACCGTTGCGCCTTCGCTCTGCCGCCGCCTCGGTCTCCACGGCGATGAGTATTACGAATCCATCCTCTTCATCCTCGCCTTTCTGCTCACCGGCAAATGGCTGGAGTCGCGCGCCCGCCGCCGCACCCTCGATGCTCTGCGTAGTTTTGCCGCGCTACAACCCAGCGCCGCAGCCGTTCTGCGCGATGGCGTCACTCTCACTCTGCCGCTTGATCAGGTCCGCACCGACGACATCTGCCTCGTCCGCCCGGGCGAGCGCGTTCCTGTCGATGGCATCATCGTTCGCGGCGAAAGCAGCATCGATGAATCCCTGCTGACCGGCGAGCCGCTGCCTGTCGCCAAATCATCCGGCGACCGCGTCACCGGCGGCTCCATCAATTGCGATGGCTCACTCGAAATTCGCGCCACCACCATCAGTGCCTCTAGCGTCCTCGCGCAAATGCTCCGAATGATGCAAGACGCTCAGTCCGGCAAAGCTCCCATGCAGCAACTCGCCGACCGCGTCAGTTCCATTTTCGTTCCCGTTGTTCTTGTGATTGCTCTGGTGACCTTCGCAGTATGGTGGCTGCTCGCGCCCAGCGGTGCCGGCATCGCACTCGCGCTCGCCAACGCTATCACAGTACTCGTCATCGCCTGCCCCTGCGCCATGGGACTCGCCGTTCCCGCCGCACTCACTGTAGCCATCGGCCGCGCCGCACAACTTGGCATCCTCGTCAAAGGGGCCGATTCGCTCGAACGCCTAGCCGCTGTCACCACCATCGCTCTCGATAAAACCGGTACGCTCACACTCGGCCATCCGCAAATCACTGCCGTACAACTCGCTAATGGCACATCATTTTCTGAATCCGATTGCCTCCGCCTTGCCGCTGCGCTGGAGAGTCGCTCTCTGCATCCCGTCGCCCGCGCGCTAACAAATTACGCCGTCACTCAACTCCACACAGAGACCTTCCCCGCCGTCGACGCACTGCTCACGCACCCAGGCAAAGGCATCAGTGGAAATGTTGAAGGCCACGCTATCGTAATTGGCAACGCGTCGCTCTATTCGCAGTTCGGCATCGCTCTGCCTGAAACTTCATCCCCTGCATCCGCCACACAACTTCATCTTGCTGTCGATGGCATCCACGCCTGCACCTTTCTCGCCGCCGATACACTGCGGCCCTCCGCGCCAACCACCATCGCTTCGCTGCATTCGCTCGGCATCGCCACAGTGCTCCTCACCGGCGACTCACCGGCCACCGCCAACTCCATCGCAGCTCAAGCCGGTATCGCAGCGGAAAATGTCCACGCCTCGCTTTTACCCATTGCGAAAACAGAATTCATCCGCAACCTGCAGCAAACCGGTACTCGCGTTGCCATGGCCGGCGATGGCATCAATGACGCGGCAGCCCTCGCGCTGGCCGATGCCGGATTCGCCATGGGTGCCGGTGCAGACATGGCCCGCGACGCCGGCAGCTTCATCGTTCTCGCCGGAGACATTTCCGCCATTCCCCGCGCCATCCAACTCGCCCGCCACACCCTGCGCATCTGCCGACAGAACATCGGCTGGGCGCTGGCCTACAACGTCATCGGAATCCCCATCGCCGCCGGCCTGCTCTACCCTGCCTTTGGCATCCGACTCAGCCCCGTCATCGCCTCGGCCGCCATGGCTTTCAGTTCCATCAGCGTCCTGCTCAACAGTCTCCGCCTGCGCCATTTCGCACCCGTAACCTCCCGCTCGTTATAGACTTGGTATCGGCAGGTCAAATCGTTGCGGATCTTTCGTCGCTACATCTTAAGTGAGCTGGTCTCGCACACGCTGCTTGGCGGCGTGGTATTCACATTTGTCCTGTTCATGCGCCCGCTGCCGGCCATTCTTGAGCTCATCGTACGCAACAGCGCCTCCGGTCTGGATATCCTCAAACTTTTTCTCTTCACCCTGCCCAACACCCTCACCGCCACCGTTCCCATGGCCGTGCTGGTCGGCATCCTGCTCGGCCTCAGCCGCATGTCTGCAGATAGTGAAATCACGGCCATGCGCGCCGTCGGCATCGGCGTTTTCCGCTTCGTCAGAATCGTCGCCATCCTTGCCGTCGCCGGCTGGCTCATTGGCCTTTTCAACTCACTCTATCTCGCACCAAAATCCGCTGCCGCTCTCGTTCGCTTGGAAGACTCACTGAAAAGTTCCCAGGCCGCTTACGAAGTCCAGCCCCGCGTTTTCTACGAAGACTTCCGCAACTACGTCCTTTACATTCAGGATTCGCACCCCGGTGCCAATGGTTCTCTCTGGCACCATGTTTATCTCGTCGACCTCAGCCAGCCCAGCGCGCCTCTGGTGACCATCGCCAACAATGCCGCCGTAGTCAGCGGCAATGACCAGTCCCTGCTGATGCGTCTGCATGACGGATCGCAACACCAGACCTTTCCCGACAATTCCAATCTCTACACAATCTCCACCTTCAACCAGATGGACTTGCCGTTGCAGACCGGCTCAACCGACGACACACACATCGGACATCTCGACTCGCCGATCCTCGCAATGAACAACCGCGAGTTGCTGGCCCGCTCGCATCTGCCCGACGGCCGCACCTACCTCATCGAACTCAATCGCCGCTTCTCGTATCCCGCCGCCTGCATCGTTCTCATGCTGGTCGGCGTGCCGCTCGGTCTCACCTCTAAACGCGGCGGCAAAAGCACCGGCTTCGTCATCACCATACTTCTCGTCTTCGTTTATTACTTCCTCTCGCTCATCGGCACCACACTGGCCAAGCAGGGAAAATTACCCGTCATCACCGGCGTCTGGCTGGCAGATATTCTCTTCGCCATCACCGGCATCTTCCTCCTCTGGCAACTCTCCTACGGCGGTGCCGCGCTGGAATTCTTCTCGCACGTCGGCAGCGTGATTGGGCAGTTCGTCGCCAAACTCATTCAGCGCTTCCGCCCGCAAAAGAATGCCATCGGCCTCTCCACCGTCTGGCGTCCTCGTCGCGTGTTGAAGAGCCGCTTCCCGCTCATCCTCGACGATTACGTCATCCGCGAATTCCTCAAGAACTTCGCCCTCGTTCTCTTCGCCATCATCGCGCTCTCGATGATTTTCAACTTCTTCGAGCTGCTCAATGACATCGTGCGCAACCGCACACCGCTCGTCATCGTTGGCGAGTTCCTCATCAACCTCATCCCCTACATCATTGACAGCCTCACCCCGCTCTGCGTTCTGTTGGCCATGCTGATCACCCTCAGCATCATGCACCGCTCCAGCGAACTCACCGCGATGAAGGCCAGCGGCATCAGCCTCTACCGCATCATCACGCCGGTGCTTGTCATCGCTGCCATGATTGCCGTCGGGCTCTTCTTCTTCGACGAGACCTACCTCCCCGCCGCCAATCGTCGGCAGGAGGCGCTGCGCAGCGTCATCAAAGGCCGTCCGCCGGAGACCTTTCTCCGCCCCGACCGCAAGTGGATCTTCGGCCAGCAGCAGGAGAATGCTCCCGAAAGAATTTTCTATTACCGCTTCTTTGATCCGGCCAATAATGTCTTCGCCGACCTCACCGTCTTTGAATTTCAGCCGGACACATTTCAACTCACCCGCCGCATCTTTGCCAGTTCCGCACGCTGGGACCCGCAGCTGAATAAATGGATTTTTGAAAAAGGCTGGGAGCGCACCTTCAGTGAAGACACCACTGCCAGCTACCAGACCTTCGACATCCGCACCTTCGATGAGATTCACGAACAGCCTTCCTACTACAAGAAGGAAGACGTGCAATCGCAGGAGATGTCCTACGCCGAGTTGGACCACTACATACGCGACCTCAGCCAGAGCGGCTTTGACACCGTTCCCCTGCGCGTTCAACTCAACCACAAACTCGCCTATCCGCTCATCACGCTGATTATGGCCGTGCTCGCCGTTCCCTTCGCACTCAGCATGGGCAAACGCGGTTCGCTCACAGGAGTTGCCGTCGCCATCGGCATCGCTGCCTGTTATCTCGTCGTCGCCAGTTTGTTTGAGGCGATGGGCAACGTCAACACGCTGCCCGCCGTCGTCGCCGCCTGGTCGCCCGACGTCCTCTTCGGCCTGGCCGGCAGCTACATGCTGCTGCGCACTCCCACTTAAACATCATTCAGATTCAGTCGATTTCACGAGTGCCGCGAATTCGTCCCTACGCAGAGTTCTGGCGGCAATTCCTCACGCCCAGAATTCATGGAGTTTTTCTGCCTATACAAAATATTTTTATGGTATTGTTCATTCCCAAGCCGTAAACAACTTTGCCGTGTTTGTATCGGGAGATTCACCCACCATGAAGCTAAACCGATTTCGGCTGTTCGTATTGGTACTCTCTACCACCCTCATCACCGCAATTACGCCGGCCCAGTCCGGCTACGACCGCCTGAACGCGCCCACCGCCGACGGCAGCCCCACCCTAAAAGTCACCAGCGACTGGCTGGCAAAAACGTTGAAGGACTATGCAGACCGTAATCGCGATGGAAGCACTCGTATAGCAGGATGGCTATACGAATACTTCAACAATGTGCATATCGATAATAATTGTGTTTTATCGTATACAGATACTGAAAGTGCCTTCCATTCGAATCTACTGGGCCCTGGCGGAAAAAATAAATTATCAAAAGTAACTCATTATTATGTTCCTCTGGGTGCCGTGTCATCTGTATCTGCCAGCTCGTCTTCATATCCCCCCCCTTATCACAATAAAGACTGGCAACCTGAAAGCAATACGCATCGAAACAATCGATATGGAAAATGGAAAATCATCGGATAGTAGTTTTGAAAGTGAAGATGTTTTTGACTTAGAAAATGGCGATTTACTATTTCGTTTTCCTGATCATGGTGGGCCAAATCATATGTCATCGCAGGAAATGGCTCCGCATATTGTCAAAGCCCTGCAGCACGCAGTCACACTCTGCGCCGGCACCTATCAGGCCCCCGCACAAACCAATCAACCTTTTTGATTATTCGCCGTCTGCTTCCATTCAGTACTTGCTGTCTCTGAATACTTCATCTGTAGAAAAATAGTTTGGCATCAAACCATCGCATCAGCTAACTCCTGTTCAGGGCCCACAGTCGCTTTTTTGCAAATCCGTTCCTTGCTCCAGGTGAACCACTGTTGCCTGGGGTAGACAACTCGCTCAGTTGAACCCAATGTATGAGGTGCCCCATGAAACTACTCGCAATCACACTGGCATGTTGTTTGTTCGCCGTCAGCTCCGCCTATGCAGCAACCCGTTATCTTGCCGTTAGCGGTGCTGGTATTGGTACAGACACTGACCAGAGCACAGCCCATTCCGCAGCCGACAGCATGGCGCAGACCAACCTGAATAACACCTGCCCCGGCACACTCACGAACACCAGAAAAATCTTCGATCAGTGTTCTCAGGTTGATGGCAACTATGTCTGCAATGTGAATTACTCTGCCATCTGCGTCATCAACTAAACCAACCCCTGCTGCCGGAGTTGCCACTTCGGCAGCAGACCCAAACAAGGAGGCATCATGAATCGTCCCAAACATTACCTCTATGCAATCTTGGCCGTTGTTGCACTTTTTTTCTTCGCGCCAAGCGCACACGCACAAAATACGTTGGCAAACTGCATTTCATTGGTCTCCAATTCGAACCATGTCATGGTACTTAAAAATAGCTGTTCCCAGATTGCCCTGGTGCAGGTATATGACAGTTCCAATACTGGAATCACCGATGGGCAGCTGTATCAGGGGCAAGAGCTGAGTTTCGTTTCGTATGCTGGCGTACGTTACAAGTGGTTTGCATGCCCAGCCAATACCATGGCCGTCTACTCAGGGACTAAAACTCCCGCCGATTTCAACACCAACTCATACGCTTGTATTGATCCGAACTAGCAATCCACTACCACCTTTCTCACAGATCGCATCTTGGGAGGACACATGAAACATCTCGCAAGTTTTACAGGTATGGCTTTATTTCTAGCCATACCTTTTTGTATTTCCTCACCAGTGGTTCACGCGCAGCAGTACGCCAAGCCCGTGGACTACTGCATAACGGAGTTCTACGATTCGCAAAGCTACAACTGGCTTGCCTACCGCAACAACTGCGGCATGACAGTCCATATTCAATTTGTAGCCAACAACAACGGCAGCATTTCCGGCAGCATGGACATCCGACCCGGCGGGCATCAGGGCATAGGCCGCAGCGCCAGCGAAGTGAATGCAGCCGGCGGCGTACGCCACTACGCCTGCCCCGAAGGCTACATCGCCTTTGACACCAACGGAAACTACATCAACAACGTTGCCGTTACGGAATACGTCTGCAAACAGCAATAACCATGTGCATCTTGAAGGAGGGTTGCATGTATCGGAGGAAAGGGTTTAATTTCGCCCTGCTATTCGCTTTCGCAACTGCTACATTCATGATTGCTGCGCCTTTAACACACGCGCAGCAATCTTCCTCTGGCCCCACCATCGACCAGACAATGGCTTGGCTCAGCGAAAACATAAAGCAGAATGTTGGCTTCGGTTGGCGTGAAACAGACACTAGTTATTGGGGCAGTTCACCTGCTGTTACAAATGATTGGATGAAAGTCACAGATACCATTGATAAGGTTGAGCCATGTCATTTGTATTGGACGGCCGCTGCTGTCGGGAAAGATGGGCCCTATAACTCGCCCACACAAAATGAAGCCGACTTTTCCAGATTTACCATCAACAGCGTTAAAGCTGTGCCGTTTGACATCTTGAACACGGTATATAGTGGTGGCAATTCTTATTCAAAACAGACGGGCAACCTGACCTTACACATTGATGTATTTCCCTATGCCCCAACCTATTGGAGATTGGCTGGCATGTCACCGCTAATCAACACATCAACGGGAAATACATTTGATCTCGAATATGGTCAAAACTTGGGCAACTTTTTCTATGATGCTCTTGTCTTTTCAGACCAAACCATGGCGCAGCGTGTTGCATTGGCCATGAATCATGCCATTGAACTTTGCGGTGGGAAACAACCCACACCTGCCAAGCCTGACCTCTTCCAATTACCGCCAAGTTAATATCCGCTTTGCATGACAAGAGCCAGCGTCAAGCAATAGAGGAGTTCGCCATCTGAATGTGCGAGGATACTAATTAGTATCCTCGCACCCCTCATGCGCTTCGAACTCTTCATCGCCGCCCGTTATCTCCGCGCACGCCGCCGCCAGGCCGTCATCGGAATCATCACCGCCATCTCCGTTGCCGGAGTCGCCGCCGGTGTCGCATCGCTCATCCTCGCCCTCGCCATCACCAATGGCATGTACAGCGAATTGCAGTCGCGCCTGCTCGCATCCACAGCGCACGTTGAAATCATGCGCATCTCCGGCGAAGGCATCCGCGACTGGCGCACTCTGTTGCCGAAACTTCGCCAGCAACCGCACGTCACCGCCGCCGCGCCCGGTCTCTACGGCCAGGTGTTGCTCTCGCGCGGCACTCGTTCCGCCGGCGCGCTGATCAAAGGCATCATCCCCACTGACGAACGCACCGTCAGTGATCTGCTGCAGCACATCAACTCCGGCTCCGGTAGTGCTCTTGAACCAACGGCATCCACCGACGCAGCCACACCACCCATTGTCATCGGCAGCGATCTCGCCACAACCGTCGGCGCCGCCGTCGGAGACACCGTCCTCGTCACCAGCCCGCAGGGCGAACTCACGCCGCTCGGACTCATCCCGCGCTACCAGCGTTTTCAAATCGCCGGTATTTTCCGCTCCGGCTTCTATCAGTACGACTCCAGCTACGCACTCATGCGTCTCAGCGACGCTCAGCGCCTCTTCAGTGAGCCCGACCTCATCTCCGTCATCAGCTTCAAAGTCGACAACCTCTACCACGCCGCCGCGATCGGCCACGATATCGAATCCGCCGCCGGCCCCGGCTTCCAATCCACCAACTGGATGGAACAGAACCGCGAACTTTTCCGCGCGCTCAAACTTGAACAGATCGTCACCTTCATCGTCATCGCGCTGATTGTCTGCGTCGCCGCGCTCAACATCCTCATCGCGCTCACCATGATGGTGATGGAGAAAACGCGCGACATCGCTGTGCTCATGAGCTTCGGCGTCCGCGCAGAACAGGTCCGCCGCATTTTTCTGCTGCAGGGTCTGCTCATCAGCCTGCTCGGCACCGTTGCCGGACTCATTCTCGGCTACGCACTCGCCTTCGCCGGCGGCCATTATCATTTCCAACTCGACGCATCGGTCTACGCGCTCGATACATTGCCCTTCGCACCGCGATTCACCGACGGCCTCATCGTCTCCGCCGTCTCGCTCGGAGTCAGCCTGCTGGCCACACTTTATCCAGCCACCTCCGCTGCACGCATCCTACCCGCGGAGGCGCTGCGCTATGAATAACACCCCTCTGCTTCACGTAGAACGTCTCGCCAAACGCTACACCACTGGCCCCGCCGAACTCGTTCTCTTCAACGATTTAAATTTCTCGCTCGCGCATGGCGAGATGGCTGCCATCATCGGCCAGTCAGGCGCTGGAAAAAGTACGTTGCTGCATATCCTCGCCGCGCTCGACTCACCCACCAGCGGCGAAGTTTTTTTTGACAACCAATCACTCCGCTCACTTGACCCCGCAGAATATCGCAATCGCAATATTGGCTATGTCTGGCAGTTTCACTATCTGTTGCCGGAATTCACTGCGCTCGAAAACGCCGCCATGCCGCTGCTCGCTCGCGGCGTCACACACAAATCCGCGCTCGAACAGGCCGCGCACTGGCTGGGCCGCGTCGGTCTCGCGGACCGCGTCAGGCATCGCTCCGGCGAACTCTCCGGCGGCGAGCAGCAACGCGTCTCACTGGCCCGCGCACTCATCATGCAGCCAAAACTTCTACTCGCCGACGAACTCACCGGCGACCTGGACGACACCACCGGTGCTGCCGTGTTTGATTTGCTCGCCTCGCTGCACGCCGAGGTTGGACTCACCACATTGCTCGTCACCCACAACCAGCAATTTGCCGCCCGCTGCAACACCGTCTATCGCCTGCAATCCGGTCGTCTGGATGTAGAGCCACGCAGCTAGCCCTGAATATTTTCAATCTGTATTTGCCCGCTGGCAGTAACATGGCTTCATAGCATGCCCACCTGCAGACACCTCCCACGCTGCGTCGCTCCGCTGCTGCTCTTCTGCAGCGCTGCATTGTGCCAGTCGCAGACAACTCCAACGCCGCCTGTTGCCGCATCTGCCAAACCAACCATCCCGCTCTGCACGGATTTGCCGCAAGTCCAGCTAGCTGCAAAATCAAAATATGCCACACCTGTTGTCTCCTACGTGGATGCGACCATCCGTCAACTACAGGCCTATGCCCCGCAACTGAATCAGCTCCAGCTTGTACCCGGTGAAACGCTCGACACCCCTGCCAGCACCACGCCTTCCACTATCACTACAGAGTTGTTGAAGAAAACCAGCAACGGCGTCATCGCCATGGCCAGAAAGATTCCCAACCTGCTGGCAAAAGAAATGGTCGCGCCCGCCATCTACCGGCAAAATTCCCCCAGAGCGCTGGTAGACACCTACAGCTTTCGCATCCAACCAGTCTCAACAGCCACCGGCGTTGAGCTGACAGAGTCCAGAGTCGACACCTGGGGCAATACCGTGGATGCCACCTCCGGACCCAGCGTCACCGGCCACAGTCTCGGCTGGTTTTATTTCTATCCCGGCAATTATCAAAAGTCGCGATTCCGATATCTTGGCCGGCAGAAAATCGGCAACCAGCAAACCTACGTCTTGGCCTTCGCACAGGACCCGACAAAAGCCTCGCTTGGTACGAACATCATTTCCAAGAGCGTCACCTGTTCCAGTTACCTTCAGGGGGTCGCGTGGATTGATCCGAATACCTTCGGCATCGTGCGTCTGCAGACTGACCTGCTCATGCCGCTCGACGGCATCGAACTCAAACAGCTGCGGACCACGCTCAACTTCAGTCCGATCTACATCGCCAGCAAGAACCTCACGCTCCTGATGCCGCGGCAAATCGATACTGTTTGGCACTTCACCAATGGCGCCATAGGACGCGAGCAGCACGTCTACTCCAACTACCGGCTCTTCGGAGTCACCACCACCATCGTCTACGGCGGCCTGAAAAAATAGATTCACACATCACCACGAACTCCATGACAACTTCAGCACTGCAAGCGTAAAGTGTTTGTCGCACGCTGCTGCACACATTTGCGGCATGGCAAGGAGAACGTTATGGGTAAGAATGTCGGTGGTTTGGATCGTGTCCTTCGTATCATTATCGGCCTGGGAATTCTCAGCCTGTACTTCTTCCTCAGCGGCAACGCGAGATGGTTCGCTCTCATCGGCATCGTGCCGCTGTTCACAGGGCTCTTTTCCTGCTGCCTTCTTTACAGCGTTGTTGGCATCAACACCTGTTCTGTTCCCAAGAAGTAATCGCCGCCCATACGCAACACATCGCGAGACGCGATTCAATTGCGCGCCTGTAGTGTTCTACGTTTGCAATTCGTCATGCTTCGCGATAAATCAGCAGGCAGAAGCCAATCAGCACCAGAAAAATTGGCCACACTCGACGCGCCACTGTGCGAGCCCGCCCATCCGGCAGCCGAATCTCCAGCCAGTATCCCCAACCCGCCAGCACCGCTAGAATTCCCATGCAATTGTGGTTCATCTCAATCAGCAGCTCGCTTTTCACATTGCCCAGCGCATGGTTGTGCAGCAGCAATCCCGCGCCGCCCA
>Ga0164296_1004275_pt1 | contig 13071 bp, 1 predicted proteins | sample GEODES057metaG_FD_113533 | JGI IMG/M metagenome (GOLD analysis project Ga0164296, IMG submission 113533) | Dystrophic lake water microbial communities from Trout Bog Lake, Wisconsin, USA - GEODES057 metaG | ecosystem: Environmental > Aquatic > Freshwater > Lake | place: USA: Trout Bog Lake...
AGGGGCCAGCATTACCGGTGCTACTGGTCCCACAGGACCCACTGGCTATACCGGACCAACGGGTGCCACATCAACTGTAACAGGTCCAACAGGCTACACAGGTTACACTGGACCAACTGGTGTCACAGGCCCAAGTGGTGGTCCTAGCGGTCCCACAGGTGCTACAGGTCCAACCGGTGCAGCTGGTACTGCTGCTAACACAGGTGCTACTGGTCCCACTGGCGCTACTGGTCCTACTGGTGCAGCCAGCACGGTCAGTGGTCCCACTGGTTACACTGGACCAACTGGTCCTCAGGGTGTGACTGGACCCAGCGGTGGTCCCACAGGTTACACTGGTCCCACGGGTGCAACTGGTGCGCCAGGCACGGCATCCAGCACTGGTGCAACAGGGCCAACTGGACCAACTGGCTATACTGGACCAACTGGCATAGGTACTGGAACGACTGGTCCGACTGGATACACAGGTCCAACCGGTGTCACTGGTCCAAGCGGCGGTCCCACAGGTGGCACAGGACCCACAGGTTACACTGGAGCCACAGGACCAACTGGTGCTGGCAGCACGCAACCAGGACCCACAGGTTACACTGGACCCACAGGTCCGCAGGGTGTGACTGGACCCAGCGGTGGTCCAACGGGTGCCACAGGTGCTACTGGTGCAACAGGTATAACTGGTCCTACTGGTCCAGGTGCCACAGGCGCCACAGGTGCCAGCCAATGGATCAACAGCAGCACCAGTGCCAAGGACATCTATTACGGTCCCACGGGATCTCTGGGCGGCAACGTGGCCATAGGCACATACGTTACCACCACTGTAGGCGGCAGCAACAACTTCATAGCAGGTGGTAACCTCTACGTTGCCAATCAACACTTCGGCAATGCCAGCGACACGCTGACCACACCAAGCTATTCATGGCTGGGTGCGCTGACCACTGGCATGTACAGGCAGGCCAGCAACGTGGTGGCATTCACAGCCAATGGCGTGGATCAGCTGAGGATAGGTCCGCAGAGCCTGGGCATAGGCAGCAGCAGCGCACAGATAAACGTGCGTGGCGATCTAACCATGGTCCAGGGCGGAGCCATAGTGCCCAGCACCAGCACCAGCACCTCAGATGGCGTGCATGGCATCATATGGCCAGCCAACCCCGGCGGCGCCAGCGGCAGTGCTTGGATCAAGTGGTATCAAGGTGGATTCAGCACTGGTTATACCACGCTTGAAATTGGCACTGGATCAGACACTCACGACATCCTCTACTTCAACACCAGCGGCAAGGTAGGCTTTGGTGTTGCAGTGCCAAACTACAAGATTGACGTCAGCGGTGATATCAACATCAGCGGCACTTACTATGTGAACGGCGTGGCAGTAGGCACTGGCACTGGCACGGTGACCAGCGTGGGCATGACCGTGCCCAGCTTCCTCAGCGTCACTCCATCCAGCATCACATCCAGCGGTACGTTTGCTGTAAGCTACAGCGGCACTGCGCTGCCCATAGCCAACGGCGGAACTGGACTGACCACCACACCAACCAATGGTCAGATTGACATAGGCAACGGCACAGGCTTCACTAGGACCACTCTCACAGCCGGTTCCGGTGTGAGCATAACCAACGGCACAGGCACCATAACCATTGCTGCTACAGGCAGCGGTGGCACGGTGACCAGCATCTCAGCTGGTACTGGCGTGACCATGTCGCCTAATCCAATCACCACGACTGGTACCATCAGCATCGGACAAGCAGTGACCACCTCCAGCGCAGTGCAGTTTGGCAGCCTGGGTGTGGGCGCAGCTAATGCCACAGGTGGCACCATCATAGCCACTGGTGAAATCACAGCATACAGCTCTGACGCACGACTGAAGAACAATGTCACGCTGATCACAGATCCGCTGACCAAAATCATGAGCCTGCGAGGCGTGACGTTTGACTGGGACATTGCCAAAGCTCAGCCGCTGGGATTCGTGCCAAACTATATCAGAGACGTGGGTGTTATAGCGCAAGAAGTGCAGGCTGTGTTGCCCGAAGCAGTGCGTCCAGCTCCGTTTGATCTCACAGCAGATGGACTTGACAGCGCAAGTGGAGAACACTATCTGACCGTGCAATATGAGAAGCTCACGGCGCTGCTGATAGAAGCTGTGAAACAGCTGAAATCAGAAGTCGATGACCTTCGCGCAAGGTTAGACGCACAGTAATCCTTCGCTAAATATCAGACATATAACGGCATTAGTGGGGAAAGGGAACCTTAGTGACCGCACGCACTCAAGACTTTGTGGTCAAGAACGGACTGCAGGTCACTAGCAATCTCGTAGTTGGCGCATACACTGGGACTGCCACACCTCAGATAGCCAACGGTGCCATAATCAGCGGCAACCTGGGCATAGGTACCAGCACTGTGCCGCAGGGATCTCGTCTTGACGTTGCTGGTGGCAACATCACCATCAACACCCTGGGCTATGGCTTGGTGTTTGCTGACGGCAGCTATCAGTATGAAGCTGCTCAGAGCTATGGTCCGCAGTATACCCTGCAGTTTGCAGGAGCTGGCAACACATTCAGCGGCGATGGCACCAATCTTGTATGGAATCCTAGTGACACCAGGCTGAATGTCACTAATCTAACCATAACAGGTAACACACAAGCCAGTAGCCCTAACAGCGGTGCACTGCAGGTAGTTGGCGGAGCCAGCATCGGTGGCAATCTTTATGTGGCAGGTGCCATCAACATCAGCGGTAACATCAACGTTGCAAACGTAAGCGGCATACAAGATCTCACGGTCAACAGCCTAACCAGCAATACCTTCGTGCGAGCAGGCACCCTGCTGAGCGGTGCCATAATTCAGAGCGACAGCAGTCTCACAGCTGCCAGCTACGTGCAGGCCAACCAGCTCATAGCTAACGTGAACCTGGGTATAGGCACTGCAACTGTGCAGTATCCTTTGGATATTTACGGTAACATACACATAGGCAACACTGCCAGCACCACCAGCGGCATACTGTTCCCAGACGGCACGTTCCAAACCACGGCAGCTTTCTACACTCCCAGCTTTGGACCACCCGGTACCGTGCAGTTTGCAGGTACCAACAACGTTTTCAGCGGAGATGCCACTAACTTCACCTGGGACACGGGCAATGCCACATTGCATGCCAGCAACGTCACAGCAATAGGAAATATCGTTGCTAACCTGCTTGATAGCAATACCCTGGTGGTAAATCAATCAGCTAGCGTGGGTTCAGATCTAAGCGTGGGTGGCAATCTCAGGGTCACAGGCACGGTCAGCTTCGCCAATCTCGAAGTTGCCAGCAACATCATAGCACAGAGCCTCACCAGCAACACCACCATCCAGAGCGCAGGCAACGCGATAGTGGGCGGCATGTACAGCAACAGCTTCGTGCAGGTTGCCAATGTGATGATTGCCAACAGCATCGTAAGCAACACAACCATAAGCGCCCCAGCTATCACAGTGAGTGGTAACGTAACAGCTGGCAATGTGGTGGTTGTTCAGAGCGCACAGATAGGTAATAACTTGGTCATTGGCGGTAATCTCACCGTTGCTGGCAATTTCCAGTTTGGAAACGTTGGTGTAGCACAGGACATAACAGTCAACAGCTTGACCAGCAACACCTTTGTGCAGGCCGGAGGAGTTGGCAGATTTGGTAGGTTGGTAGCCAATACCAACGTGGCCATAGGCACTGTGGCAGTAACGGGCAGCAACGTGCTCAGCGTGCTGGGCACTGCCAGCTACATGGGCAATATATACATTGCCAACACAGCTACCATCAGCGGTATCGCGTTCAGCGACGGCACTTTCCAGAACACTGCTGCGTTCTACACGCCCAGCTACGGGGCTCCTGGCACCATACAGTTTGCTGGTGCTGCCAACGTGTTCAGCGGTAACAGCAGCGCGTTCTTCTGGGACAACGGCAACGTTCGCCTGGGCATAGGCACCAATCTTCCCACACAGCCCTTGACAGTGAGCGGCAACATCCTGCTGACCTACGGTAACGTGCATCAGATCTATGGTCGCGTGGGCATAGGCACCAGCAATCTCAAGATTGGCGATAACCTAACAGTGTATGGTGGTAACATCAACGTGGCCGTCAAAGGCACTGGTATCTATTTCGCCGATGGCAGCTTCCAGCAGACATCAGCAGGCACTTCTGCTGCAGGCACTGACAAGAGCGTGCAGTTCAACCAGATGGGATCGTTTGCTGGCGTCAGCAATTTCGTGTTCAACTACAGCACCACTGCACTGGGAATTGGCACCAGCAATGCGTTGAACACGCTCAGCGTGTATGGTGCTAGTCCTGCGCTGTTCAACACTACCAACGGAGCTGATCAGCAGATCATAGTGGGTAACACTGCCACAGATGGCGCAGTGTTAGGATTCAACAATGGTGCACAGCCTGCCTATGGTTATCTGCAGTATGCAGGCTCTGCGCTCACCAACGTGGCCTTCACCAAGGCAGGCACCGGCATCAATGGCATAACCACGCCCAATAACCCGCTGGACGTGGGCGGTGGCGTGGCCATAGGTGTGGCATACGCAGGCGTGTTCACAGCACCCACTGATGGTTTGATCACGGTAGGCAGGGTAGGCGTAGGCACTTACATACCCGGTAGTGCGCTGGATGTGATGACCAATGCCAGCATACGTGGTAGGCTCAGCGTGGCAGGCGAAGCAGACATCGGCGGATTGGTGGTCAACACCAGCATGGCCACTACCAGCCTCAACGTCAGCGGATTGCTGCAAGCAGGCAGCATCATCAGCAACAACAACACCACGACCAACACGTTTAACAGCACTGGTGCTGCGCAGGCCCTGAGCTTGGTCAGCAACACTACCATACAGAGCCTCGGAATTGCTACTCTCAATGAGATAGTAGCCAATACCAACACCACGACGAACACCTTAAATGCTCGCGGACTGGCAACGGTAAACGATTTCATCAGCAATAACAACGTTACCAGCACGTTCCTCAACGTCAAGACGCTGGCGCAGGTGTTTGCACTGGTCAGCAACAACAACATCTACGGTGCTACCCTCAACGTAGGAGGGCTGGCACAACTCAACAGCTTGGTCAGCAACAGCACCATACAGGCCCTGGGCACTGCCACAGTCAATAATCTGATCAGCAACACCAACACTACCACAGCCACGCTCAACACCACTGGTCAGGCTGTGGTCAACAGCCTCGTGGCCAACACCAACGTGTTTGGTGCTACGTTGCAAAGCAGTGGTCTGGCCACGGTCAACAGCCTCAGCAGCAACAGTACCATACAAGCTGCGGGCATTGCCACAGTAAATTCTCTGATTGCCAACACCAACGTGTATGCTGCCACTCTCAACACCTCGGGTCTGGCGCAGGTCAACAGCCTCATCAGCAACAATAACATTACCGGCGCCACGTTAAACAGCACTGGATTGGCTCAGGTCAGCAGCCTGGTCAGCAACAACAACACCACGACCAACACGCTCAACGCAACAGGTGCTGCGCTGGTAAGCAGCCTCGTTAGCAACAATTTTGTAACTGCTGCTACGGTTAACAGCACAGGAACTGCACAGGTCAATAGCTTGATCAGTAACACTACTGCTCAGATAGGTAGCACCGCCTATGCAAACGCGCTGTTCAGCAACACCTACATACAGGCCATAGGCCTAGCCACGGTCAACCAGCTGATAAGCAATGCCAACATCTATGGAGCCAACCTCAACATCGCAGGTCAGGCACAGATAAACGATCTGATCAGCAACACCAACATAACCGCTGCTACGCTAAACAGCCGAGGATTGACCCAAACTGCAAACTTGGTGGTCAACAGCGGCATTAGCACAGGCAATCTCAACGTCACAGGCCTTGGCCAGATAGGCAATCTGTCTGTGAACGGAGTTATCAGCACCACTACCATAACCAGCAGCGGTGCAGCAATATTTGGCAGCATCAACAGCAATGGTGCCATACAGGCAGCTGGCACTGCCACGGTCAACGCGCTGATCAGCAACAACAACGTGTTTGGTCAGACGCTGCAGAGCAGTGGACAGGCACTGGTTGGAAGCTTGACCAGCAACACCACCATACAAAGCAATGGCGCAGCTGTGTTCAACAGCTTCACTGCCAACACCACCAGCTACATCAACAGCGGCGGTCTGCAGATCGTGGGCAGCACCAAGGTCACTGGTAACCTGTTGGTCACTGGCAATCTCAGCTTCGGCGGTAGTAGCTTCGTGATCAGCGCACAGAGCCTGACCATCGTAGATCCGGTGGTAGAACTGGGCATCGGCACGGGTAGCACGCCTCTGATAGTGGATGATGGCAAAGATCGCGGTCTGTACTTTGACTATTACAAGAACCCACCGTTCAACGGCGAGACAGCAGGATTCAATCATGCGTTCCTAGGTTGGCAGGACAGCACAGACAGGCTGATCTACATCACTAACGTGGCACCTGGCATACTGAACGTGCAGGACAACAATCCAGAATACTACACCGGCTACATCTACGGTGGCGCAGTGTTCGGCAACATCTGGCTCAGCAACGCACAGGCAATCAGCACCAACACCACGTCAGGCGGTGTTGTCACCATAGGTGGCATAGGTGTGGGCGGCAACATCAACGTTGGTGGCCAGGTCAGCAACTTCGGCGGCAACGTCAACATAGGTGGACAGAACACTGCTACTAGCGCAACAACTGGTGCACTAACTGTAGCAGGTGGCGCAGGCGTGCTGGGCAATCTCTATGTGGGTGGCAATCTGATTGCCAACAATGGAGCACAGTTCAGCTATGTGGTAGCAAGCAATGCCATCACTGCAGCCAGCCTGTTCAGCAACGGCATCATACAGACTGCTGGTGCGCTTGTGGCAGCCAGCATTGACAGCAACGGCAGCATAGTTGGCAGCAGCATCAACAGCAACGGTGCTATACAATCAGCTAGCTCTGTCACTGCTGCTAGCGTGAACAGCAATGGCAACATAGTTGGCAGCAGCATATACAGCAATGGATTCGTGCAAGCAGCAGGCACAGTGACAGCTGCAGCAATCAACAGCAACGGCGCTGTGGTCGGTAATGGCATCTACAGCAACAGCTTCATACAGGGCGGTGCCTTAACTGTTGCCTCTGTCAACAGCAACGGTGCGGCAACTGTCAACAGCCTGACCAGCAACGGTATCATACAATCAGCTGGCACAGCCACAGTGAATGCGCTGATCAGCAATGCCAACATCTCGGGCGCCAATCTCAACATAGCCGGTACAGCGCAAGTTGGTAACCTGACCAGCAATAGCTACATCACTGGCGCTAACATCACCACCAGCGGCGCCGGCGTGTTTGGTAGTATTATCAGCAACAGCACCATACAAGCAGCCGCAACAGCCACTGTTAATGCGTTGATAGCCAACAATAACGTGTTTGGCGCCACGCTCAACACTTCGGGATTGGCGCAGCTTAACAGCTTGATATCTAATAATAATATTACCACAGCTACCCTGAATAGCACAGGCGCTGTGCAAGTTCTAAGCCTCATCAGCAACACCACCATACAGGCCATCGGCACTGCCACTGTGAATGCTCTGATCAGCAACAACAACGTGTTTGGTGCCACGCTTAATACCAGCGGTCAAGCAACGCTGAACAGCATCATCAGCAACAACAACATCACTACCAGCACGCTGAACAGCACTGGACTGGCACAGGTCAACAGCCTCATTGCCAACGCCAACATACAGGGTGCTAACCTCAACATCACAGGCACTGCTTTCGCAGGCAATCTATACAGCAACGGATTTATCCAAGCAGCCGGCACTGTGACTGTGAATGCGCTGATAGGCAACAACAATGTGTACGGTGGCACGCTGCAGACCAGCGGATTGGCCACTGTCAACGCCTTGGTCAGCAACACCTACATACAGGCTGCTAACCTAAACATCACCAGCGCTGTGATAGCCAGCAGCATCACTTCTAACACCTACATACAGGCTGGCACTTATGCGCTGGTCAACAGCTTGACCAGCAACGTGTACGGTTTGTTTGGTCAGAACGTGACCATCAACAGCACCAATGCCAGCACTGCCAGCAACAATGGCGCTCTGGTTGTGTTGGGTGGCGCTGGCATTGGTGGTAACGTCAACGCAGCTGGACAGCAGAACAACTTCACTGGTAACCTCCTGGTCAATGGTGCAAACGTCAGCATCAGCCCAACCACTGGTGCCCTCATAGTAACCAATGGTGCGGGCATAGGAGGCAACCTCTATGTTGCAGGCAACGTGGTCGTCACCAGCAACATCAGCAGCCAAGGTCAGCAGAACACCTTTGGTGGCAACCTATTGGTAAATGGCACCAATGCCAGCACCACCAGCAGCACTGGCGCGTTGGTGGTAACCAACGGCGTGGGCATGGGCGGTAACCTAAACGTGGGCGGGTCTCGCAGCCTGTTCATCAACTCAGTGGGCATAGGCACCAGCAGCAGCACAGGCGTCAACAGCAACGTTTTTGCTGTGTATGGCACAGAGACGCTGTATGGTAACTTGGTGCTGCAGAACACTGCAGGACAGGCTGGTATCTACTTTGCAGACGGCAGCTATCTGATCACGGCAGGCGGTGGTGGCAGCTACAGCAATGCCAACGTGACCAGCTATCTCAGCGGACCAGTGCAGATTGGCAACCTCACCATCAACAACACCACAGTGAGCACGTCTACCACCACTGGTGCGCTGCTCATGGGAGGCGGTGCTGGCATACAGGGCAATATCAACATAGGCGGCCAGCAGAACAACTTCAGCGGTAACATGATCGTTGCAGGTGCCAATGCCAGCACCAGCAGCAGCACTGGTGCGTTGGTGATAACCAACGGTGCGGGCATAGGTGGTAACCTAAACGTTGGCGGTAATCTCACAGTCAGCAACGCAGCACAGTTCAGCTTCGTGGTTGCCAGCAACAGCTTGGTGGCCAGCAGCGTGATCAGCAACAGCTTGATCACCGCCGCAGGCACAGCCACTGTCAACGCCGTGGTCAGCAACGTGTATGGTGCGTTTGGTCAAAATGTCACAGTGCTCAGCAGCAACACCAGCATCTCTACCGCCACTGGTGCTCTGGTCATCACAGGTGGTGTGGGCATAGGTGGCAATCTCAACGTTGGTGGTACCTATAACCTGTTTACCAACAATGTGGGCATAGGTACCAGCACTGTTGTAGGCCTGGGCAGCAACGTTTTTGCTGTTTACGGCACTGAAAATCTCTATGGTAACTTGGTGATCCAGAAGGGTGTGGGCAGCACCGCAGGCATCTACTTCGCAGACGGATCATACTTGGTCACTGCGGGTGGCGGCGGCAACTACAGCAATGTCAACGTGGCCAGCTATCTCAGCGGCAACGTCAGCATAGGCAACCTAACCATTACCAACGCCACGGCCAGCACTAACAGCACCTCAGGTGCACTGCTGATGTTTGGCGGTGCAGGCATACAGGGCAATCTCAACATAGGTGCCAACACTTGGAGCACGTTTGGTGGCAACGTGGGCATCGGCACAGCTAATGCGTTGGGCATGAGCAATGTTATGACCGTGTATGGCACAGAAAACATCTATGGCAACATACGCATAGGCAACACTGCTGCTGGCATCAGCGGTATATATTTCGCCGATGGCACGTTCATGAACACCGCTGCCTCAGGTGGCGGAAGCGGTACTCCCGGCGGCAGCAACACCAACATACAGTATAACAACAGCGGTACGCTAGCCGGCGGAAACGGGTTTGTGTTCTTTGGCAACACCACGTCAGTGGGTATTGGTACCAGCGCTCCTGCTTACAATTTGGATGTGTGGGGTAACATTCACATAGGAACCAGCGCCACGGGCGGCAGCAATGGCATAGTGTTCAGCGATGGCAGCATACAGACCACAGCAGCCAATGCCAGCGTGCAGACCTTCACCTTCACTGCCACAGCAGGTCAAACCACATTCTCAGTGTATCCCTACACTCCCACTGCGCAGGGCGTGAACCTCACGCAGGTGTTTGTCAACGGTGTTTATCAGAGAACCAGCACCTATGCCTGGGTTGGTACCAACATCGTGCTCACAGTGGGTGCTGTGCAGTATGCTCGCGTGGAAATACGCATCACTCTGCCAGCCAATGCCATAGCCAACGTGGGCACCAAGATAGCCGGCAGCAACGTGTTCAACGTGCAGACTGCAGGTGTTACGGTATGGAACACAGGCTTTACCTACACAGTGGGCTATCTGGACCTCTATCTCAACGGTATCAAGCTGGCCAACGGCGTGGATTACACGGCCAACACTGGCACGTCAGTTACCTTCACTGCTGCACCCCCAGTGAACAGCATCGTGCAGATGACTGGTTGGAACACCAACGGTACGCAGCAGATACAGGGCAGCAACGTATTCAACGTGCAGACGTCCGGTGTGACCACCTGGAACACAGGCTTTACCTACACAGTGGGATACTTGGACGTTTATGTGAACGGTGTCAAGCTGGCCAGCGGGTATGACTATCTGGCCACCACTGGCACGTCAGTCACGTTCACCAATGCACCACTGAAAAACAGTTTGGTCACGTTTGAGGGCTGGACGCAAGGCAGCAATCTCGGACAGCTGGCCACGCAGCGCAAGGCCCTGTATGTGGCCTCAGCAGGACAGACTGTTTTTGCCAGCCAAGGCCCCTACACTCCGCCATACGTGGACGTGTATGTGAACGGTATCAAGCTGATCCTCAACACAGACTATACTGCGACCGATGGCAGCACGGTGGTGCTAACCAGCGGGTTGATAGCTGGATCCAACGTGGAAGTGATCAGCAGCTTGACGTTTGCAATAGGTGATGTGATACGCAGGAGCGGTGACATATTCACCGGCAACGTGGGCATAGGTACTTCAGCCAATAGCAATGCGTTCGTGGTGGTTGGTACCAGCCAGTTCTATGGACCCAGCTACTTCTATGGTAACATCAACACCACTGGCGGATTGACCACGGGCAGCGGCTTGACTCTGGGTGGTAACCTAGCAGTGACAGGCACGGCCAGCATCAGCAGCAATCTCAGCATAGGCGGCACGCTGTTCTTCCCAGATGGCACCACGCAGAACACCAGCAGCCAGAACCAGCTGCAGGTCCTCAATGACATCAGTACTGCCTTTGATGGACAGACCACAACTTTCAATCTGGCCATAGGAAGCAGCAACATAAATATCGCTACTCCACAGCAGCTGTTGGTCTCTGTGGGCGGAGCGGTGCTGGCACCGTTCATAACCAACCCAGATTACATAGACTTGAGCGAGGTAACACTATTCACACGCGGCTACAAGCTGATCAACGGACGGCAGATCATATTTGCCAACGCACCGCGATGGCAGCAGGATTTCAGCGGTCGCGTGCTGAGCAACACGGCACCTGTGAACAACACGGTGACTTACCCATTCAAGCCTCTGAACATAGCACTGGCAGACGGATGATCAATACTAACAGGAGCAGGCAATGCGTCGCGTAACACCGCAGGTATACTACACTTTCACACCAGCTCTGAAGCTGATCACCATACCTGGCTACATAGCGCAGCAGCGCTTGCTGTTGATCACAGACGTGACCGTGAACACGGTGATCTACAACTTCAGCGATCCAAACCTGTTGGCCACGTTCGCCTATGACTATGTCTCCAATCCTGGCAGCGTGAACACGCTGATCACGGTGGCCTACAACACCACTGGTTCTGCGTTCAAGAGCACTGACCAGCTGCAGATCCTAGTGGACGAACAGCAGGATTATGTCACTCCATTTGAAACGCAGCTGGACCCAGTGGGCAAGCAGCGCGTTTCAGAACCGCAGGCGCTGATCGACACTGACTTTGAATATGGTCTGCAGCCAACCAAGTGGGAGACCATCGGTCTCACCAACAACAAGCCCAGCTACTACGTGAACTTCCAGAACCCGCTCAACGTCACCGACGTGTTGGCAATCAACAGCAGCAACCAGTTCACAGTTAACGTTGGTTACACGGCAGGCTCGGGTACCGTGACCAGCAGCGGCAACACCATAACTGGCAGCAGCACGCTGTTCACTCAGCAACTGTTGGTGGGTTTCTACATATTCAACAGCAGCTACCAAGCAGTAGGCCAGGTGGCTGCTATCAACAGCGACACCAGCTTGATCCTGGTGGCCAACGCCATCAACAGTGCCAGCGGTGGATGGTACTGGATGAACCAGCCTCTGCCCTACGTGGGCCAGGCCATGCTGATACAAGACACCAACTTCGCTGGTGCCAACGGCAGCTTCGTGGTAGAAAACACCAACCAATATGGTAACGGATTGGTGGCCAACGCTCGCGTGCAATACACTGGTACCACTGGATCAGTGTACAACCCAAGTGCAACCACCGTGTGGCAGGGCTTCAACTACACAGGTGCCAACTATGTGCTGAACGGTTCGGTGAGCAACATCACGTTCTCAGGTACTCAGGCCACTTTTGCCTTCAACAACCCGCATGGATTGCAGGTTGGTAACGGTATCATGGTCAGCAACAGCAACGTGGCCACGTTCAATGGCTCGTGGACGGTCACAGGCATACCAAACGACAGCAATGTCACGGTGAACCTCAACGCCACGCCTGCTGCAGGTTCAAACGTGGCTAACGTGCAACCACGCACAGACATAGTGATAGCACACAGAGCCTTTGATGGCGGTGTGTTCTTCACCACTGGCAATCCAGTAGCGCACAACGCAGCAGTGATACGCCAGACCAGGCGCTATTTCCGCTACCAATCTGGCAAAGGCATCCAGATGAGCACGGGCACGATCATGAAACCTCAGATACCCGTTGACAACATCACTGCCAACGGCACTGCACCTGGTTCTCTGATCACCATCAAGACCAAGACAGCGCATTACCTGTCATCAGGCGCAAACGTCTATATCAGCAACACTGCACCAATCAGCACAGCTGTGGGTTACAGCAACAACAACGGCATAGCCAGCGGATACGCAGGCGCCTACATAGTTCAGCAGACGCCAGATGCCTACACCGTGAACGTGTATGCCAACAACACTCTGGGTGCGACGTCGGCTGGTGGCATACCGGGATTTGG
>Ga0164296_1004279_pt1 | contig 13057 bp, 8 predicted proteins | sample GEODES057metaG_FD_113533 | JGI IMG/M metagenome (GOLD analysis project Ga0164296, IMG submission 113533) | Dystrophic lake water microbial communities from Trout Bog Lake, Wisconsin, USA - GEODES057 metaG | ecosystem: Environmental > Aquatic > Freshwater > Lake | place: USA: Trout Bog Lake...
ATCGGGCCGCCCATGTTGCCAAGGCCGATGAAACCGATATTCGCCATGATCAGAGCACCTCAAAAATTTCGTAAACCGGACCTTCCGGCGGGCGGCTGCCAGTGCCGATGCCGAAGACTTTGTTCAGCCAGGCATATTTCGGCGACGCCGTTTCGAAGGTGACGGTGGTGCGGAAGTAATATTCCGACGGATCGACGAACTGGCCGGCATTGACCTTGGCCATCACCGCCTCCGGGCCGTGGCGCAGACCGCGATATTGCAGGCCGATCGCCGCCCCGTCGTCGGTTTGCAGCACGATGCGCACATCCAGCGTGGTAACGCCGTCGCCGCGGACCATGATCCAGTCGGCGCCACCAGGCAGCACGGTGCCTTTCAGCTTCGGCCCTTCGAATGTGCCGCCGGCCACCAAGCCGACGCGACGGTTGCCGGACGGGGTTTCACCCACCGCCTGCATGCCGTTGACGGCGAGTTTCAGCGTCATCAAATGCGCGGTACGGATTTCGGCCATGTCACTCCTCCCAGGGAAATTAGCGCCGGACTACACCCGATCCGGCAACCGGAGACAAGGGTGCGGCGCAACCTGACCGGCGCGACGTGACTGCCGACACGTGACCAAGTCAGCCACCGTCTCCTGCCAAGCTCTCACCCGCAATCGCCCGCGCCAATAATCACCACGACGCCATCAGCCCCGCGTCAACCACCGCGCCACAGGCTGCCGAACCACCCCGGGCAGCGCCGAAACAAAACACTTCACCCGCCCCCGCACACCCAGCGCACCCGGCGGCAAGAGCGCGGCAATCGCCGCCACCGCCGCATGATCGCCGCCCGCAAACGCCGTATCCAACGCGTCCAGCCGGCGCCGGACGATGCTGGCGCGGATCTCCGCCTGAAACGGCCCGAGCGTGGGACGATCGGCCAACACCATCTCCAGCACCCGCGCATCGCCCAGATTCATCGCCTGCACATCGCCCGAGATATTGCCGCCATGTTTGCGAATACCCACCAACGGCCGCTGCACCACACCCAACGGCGGATGCTCGGCCACACGCAACGCCGTGGCGAAATCGCAGCCCAGGATGCGGCTGACACCTTCATCATATCCGCCAAGCGCTAAGAAACGCGCCCGATCCACCGACATCGCGCTGGGAAAGAACGGCTGGAAACGCAACAGCTTGTCCACCATCGGCCGGTCACTCACCGCCAAGTCCGGCCCGACCGGGCGCAGCATATCCCAATACCCGGCAGGCGCTTGCGCGAACTTGTCCCCAGACAGCCAAACACCGTCGCGCACCAGCACGAAATTGGCATAGGCCGCCGTCATCGCCGGTTCGGCGCGCCACAGCGCCGCCTTCGTCGCCAGCAACGCTGGCCGCCACAGATCGTCGCTGTCGCAAAACACCACATGGCTGCCCGAGGCAGCGCGCAAGCCGACATTGCGCGCAACCATGTCGCCTGAATTCTCAATACGGATCACCCGGACCAACGGCGCATAGCGTTGCAGCACCGCACCGGAATGGTCGGTCGAGCCATCGTCGACAACGATCACCTCGGCCGGCGGCAGCGTCTGGGCCAGGATCGCATCCAAGGTTTCCGCCAGCAGATCGGCGCGATTATACGTGGGAACGACGACGCTGAACGCCATCCCGCTAGCGCCCCCAACCCAGCAGATACTGACAGGCACCCGGATACGTGGTCAGCATATACCGAAACGGCTGCGGCATCGGCCGAGGCGGATCATAGCCGCCGCCAATGCCCTTCATGCCGTCCCAAAGACCGGACAGAACAGCCTCGATCGCCGCGGGATAGTCGCGCATCAGCCCAATCTGGCGAACCTGCTTACGAAGCACCCAGATGATCGCCTTCAACAACGCCGTCCCGCCAACAAAATCGCGCCACATCATAATCTCGTTGCGCGCCATGAAATAACAAAAATGCGGCGCAACCGCCGCCGGTCCGGTCACCACGGCCTTGGACGGATGCAAAACCGAGACGTGTGGAATCATCGCATTCAGAAATCCGGCACGCGCGCTTCGGATCGATAGCGCCACATCCTCCCAATATGCGAACATCCGACCGTCAAAGCCACCGATCTTTTCACAGACCCGGGGGCTGTCCGCTCGGCTCGCTTCGTGCATCATGCGCCCCGCATGAGCCTGATCGCATGAGCGCCACCACCACCCTCCGGGAGGAGACCCCGTTCCGCCGCTTCCTGAGCGAATTCGCCCAGTCGAAGCTGGCTGTGCTGGGGCTCGTCGTCTTCGCGCTGATCACCCTGGCGGCAATCCTCGCGCCGTGGATCACACCACAAAACCCCTACGACCTCGCGCAACTCGACATCATGGACGGCCGGCTGCCGCCGGGCTCGATGGGCGGCGGCGGTTTCACCTACCTGCTGGGCACCGACGACCAGGGCCGCGACATGTTCTCCGGCATGCTCTACGGCCTCCGCATCTCCTTGGGCGTCGGCGTCGGCTCCGCCCTATTCGCCGCCGTCGTCGGCACCTCGCTCGGCCTGCTGGCCGCGTTTTTCGGCCGCCGCACCGATGCCGTCATCATGCGCCTGGTGGACCTGCAACTGTCCTTCCCCTCGATCCTCGTCGCGCTGATGATCCTCGCCATCCTAGGCAAAGGCGTGATGAACGTCGTCCTGGCGCTGGTCATCGTCGAATGGGCCTATTACGCCCGCACCGTGCGCGCCACCGCCATGGTGGAGCGGCGGCGGGAGTATATCGAAGCCGCGCAATGCCTCGCTTTACCCTGGCGGCGCATCATGTTCCGCCACCTGCTGCCCAACTGCCTGCCGCCGCTGATCGTCGTCGCCACCCAGCAGGTCGCCCGCGCCATCGCACTGGAAGCAACCCTGTCCTTCCTCGGCCTCGGCGTCCCCATAACCGAGCCATCGCTCGGCCTGCTGATCGCCAACGGCTACCAATACATGCTGTCAGGCAAATACTGGATCAGCTTCTATCCCGGCATCGCGCTGCTGATCACCATCGTGTCCATCAACCTCGTCGGCGACCAGTTGCGCGACGTGCTGAACCCGCGGCTGTCGCGATGACGGAGGCGATGCGGTGAGCCCACGGAACACCCTGACCGTGCGCAACCTACGCACCCATTTCCCCACCCGCGCCGGCGTGGTGAAGGCCGTGGACGACGTCTCCTTCACCGTCGATCGCGGCGAAGTGCTGGGCCTGGTGGGCGAATCCGGCAGCGGCAAAACCGTCACCGGCTTTTCCATCATCGGCCTGCTCGATCCGCCAGGGCGCATCACCGGCGGGTCCATCCAGTTTCAGGGCCAGGAACTGACAACCCTGCGCGATGCCGACATGCGCCGCCTGCGCGGCAACCGCATCGCCATGATCTTCCAGGACCCGATGATGACGCTGAACCCGGTCCTGCGCATCGACACGCAGATGATCGAAGCCGTGCAAGCGCATACGAACGTGTCGAAAGCCGAGGCCCGCAACCGCGCCCGCGAGGCGCTGGGCATGGTCGGCATCCCCAGCCCCGAGGAACGACTTTCGGCCTACCCGCACCAATTCTCGGGCGGCATGCGCCAGCGCGTCGCCATCGCCATCGCCCTGCTGCACAAACCGGATCTGATCATCGCCGATGAACCCACCACCGCGCTTGATGTCACCATCCAGGCGCAGATCCTGTCCGAAGTGCAGCGCCTGGCCGAACAGAACGGCACCGCGCTGATCTGGATCACCCATGACCTATCGGTGATCGCCGGGCTCGCCGACCGTATCGCGGTGATGTACGCCGGCCGCATCGTCGAAAGCGGCGACGCCGCGACCGTGCTGGAGCATCCGCGCCACCCCTATACCGCCGGCCTGATCGGCTCGGTGCCCAGCCGCAACCGCCGCGGCCAGCCCTTGCGGCAAATCCCCGGCATGACGCCCAGCCTGCTGTCCCTGCCACCCGGCTGCGCCTTCCGCACTCGCTGCGCCCTGGCCGATGCCGCCTGCGAGGCGGAACCGGCGGAAACCGGTGACGGCCACGTCACCCGCTGCTTTCACCCCCTGGCGGAACCGGTTGCATGACCCCGCCGTTGATCGAACTCCGCGCCGTATCAAAGCAATTCGGCACCACCCGGGATACCGCCGGCCGCCTGAGCCACGCCTTGGCCCAGCGCTTGGGCATGGCCAAGCCCGACCCGGTGGTGCGCGCGGTCGATAGCGTCAGCCTGTCGGTGATGCGCAACGAAGTCGTCGGCCTGGTCGGCGAATCCGGCTGCGGCAAATCCACCCTGGGCCGCATGGTGGCCGGGATCATGCCGCCATCCGCCGGCGCCGTGCTGTATAAGGGCGAGGATATCGCCACACTGCCACCCGATCGCGCCAAAGCCGCCAAGCTGGCGATCCAGATGATCTTCCAGGACCCCTATGCCTCGCTCAACCCCCGCATGCGGGTGGAGGACATCATCGGCGAGGCACCGCGCGTGCACGGCCTGGTCAGCGCCGCGGACCGCGACGGCTACATCGATGCGCAACTGCGCCAAGCCGGCCTGGACCCGGCCTTTCGCCGGCGCTACCCGCACCAATTCTCCGGCGGCCAGCGCCAGCGCGTCGGCATCGCCCGCGCATTGGCGGTGCAGCCCGAATTTTTGGTCTGTGATGAGGCCGTGGCGGCGCTGGACGTATCCATCCAGGCGCAGGTGCTGAACCTGTTCATGGACCTGCGTACACGACTCGATCTGACCTATCTGTTCATCAGCCACGACCTTGGCGTGGTGGAGCATTTATCCGATCGCGTGGTGATCATGTACCTCGGCCGGGTGATCGAAACCGCCCCGACCGAGGAAATTTTCACCCGCGCCAATCATCCCTACACCCAAGCGCTGCTGGCCGAAGTGCCCCGTATCACCGCCGGCAAACGCCGCTTCACCGCGGTGAAGGGCGAAATCCCCAGCCCGCTGGACCCGCCGTCCGGCTGCCATTTCCATCCGCGCTGCCCGCACGCCACCGCCCGCTGCACCATCGAGGCACCCACGCTGCGCGATATCGCCCCCGGCCATGCCAGCGCCTGCCATCTGAACGGCTAACCGCCAGACGCGCCCTCAGAAACAGCGCCGAGGAGCCGTCACGAGCCCCTGCACCGATGGCGCCAACCCATGCACGGCGCGCGGACCGGCGCGGCCAGCGCTGCGTAGCGACCGCTTCCGCGACCACGTTCGGCGTGCTAGGCATAGACTCGTCTTTCCACCTGGACAGGGAGCAACAAGTCCATGGCTATCCAAGTTGGGGATACCATCCCCTCGATGAAACTGATGGTCGCAACGCCGGATGGCCCGAAGGAAACGTCGACCGACGACGTGTTCAAGGGCAAGAAAGTGGTGATGTTCGCCGTGCCGGGCGCCTTCACCCCGACCTGCTCCGCCAAGCACCTGCCGGGCTTCATCCAGAAGGCCGACCAGATCAAGGCGAAGGGCGTGGACACCATCGCCTGCATTTCCGTCAATGACGGCTTCGTGATGAAGGCCTGGGGCGAAAACCAGGGCGCGGGTGACGCGGTGATCATGCTGGCCGACGGCGCTGCCGCCTTCGCCAAGGCGGTGGGCCTGGAACTGGACCTGATCGCCCGCGGCATGGGTGTGCGCAGCCAGCGCTACGCGCTGATCGCCGAAGACGGCAAAGTAACCCACCTGGGCGTCGAAGCCCCCGGCGGGTTCGAGGTTTCCTCGGCCGAGGCGATCCTGGCCGCGCTGTAAGCGCAACGCCGATCAATCAAACGGCCCTGATGCAGACGCTGCGTCAGGGCCGTTTTTTTGTCTCCATGACGGAGCCACCAGCCCAAGGCCGGCGATCTGCGACGCCCATTCACGGCGTGGCGCAGGGCAATCGATCGCCCAACCCGCCCCCCCCGACTCCCGCACCCCGACTCCCGCACCCCGAATCCCGCGCCCTGGATCCCGCGTCCCGACTCCCGCACCCCGAATCCCGCCCCACAAAGGCCACAAGGCAAAGGCCAGCCGGCAAGGACCGGACGGACCCGGTGCCGAGACCGGCCGAGCGGGCGGCGTCGGCCGCAGGATTTTCGCGGCCAACCTCACCACGCCACTACGCTCCGCGGCGCCTTGTGCACCGGATCAGCCGCGTTTGCGCCCTTTGAAACGCCGCTGCAGGGGGGCCAAACCGACCAGGCCAGCAGCAAACAGCGACAGGCCGGCCGGTTCCGGCGTGGGCGTCGGAGGCGGCGAGCCGCCTGCCACCGTAATCACCAGTTCGGTGCCGGAAATGGTCTCCGTCCACTGATATCCGCCACCGCAACTATACAACGCATCCGTCCCGGTGCAGGCGATGCCATTCATCTCGAACGTGCTGAAATCGCCGGAGGACGAGACGAAGTTGAACAGATCGAACGATTCACCCGCGGTAAACGTTGCGCCATTCAGCAGCACGATATCCAGCGTGCCGTCGAAGGCGGCAGAACCGGTCAATGTTATTTGGCCGTAATCGCTGGTCGAACTCAACCCGACCTCGGTGACGCCCGCAGCAGCCTGACTGAAATTGTCCGCCACGTTAATTGCCGAGGACAGCGCGATGGTGCCGTTATTGACCAGGGTGCCGCTGCCGCCGTTCAGGCTGATATTATCCAGCAGCGCCATATTGCTGCTGGGGGCAAAGATCAAATTGCCATTCCAGACCGAGATCGCTCCACCGCTTAATGTGCCGCGGTTGGCATTGCTGGCAAAGGTCAGGTTCTGGTGAGCGACGGTGATGTTGCCCACGATCGTGCCGCTATTGCTGATAGCGCCGATCGCGGTGCCGCCGCTGGCGATGGCGGCGGAGCTGCCGGTGATGAGACCACTATTGGACAGCACGCCGACCGTGCCGAAGTTGTAGATGCCGGTGAAGCCGCCGCTGATCGTGCCCGTGTTGGACAGCGTGCTGACCACGCCGGCGTTACGAATGCCGGTACTTGTACCGGTGATGTGGCCGTTGTTGGACAGCGTGCCGATCACGCCGAGGTTAAGAACGCCCCTGAATCCGCCACTGATTGTGCCATTATTGGACAACGTGCCGATCGTGCTGGCGTTACGGTTCTCGACCCCCGTACCGACGCCGGTGATCGTGCCACCGTTGGACACCACGCCGATCGTGCCGAAATTATAGAGGCCCCTGTGTAGGTCGCCGGTGAGTGAGCCGGTGTTGGACAACGTGCCGATCGTGCCCAAGTTCGCGATGGCGCTGCTGCCACCGGTGATCGCACCGCTATTCAACAGCGTGCCGATGCTGCCGACGTTGCTACCGATCGTGTTGTTGTCGATACCGAAGGGGGCGCCGCTGATCGTGCCACTATTGGTCAAGGTGCCGATCTTGTGGCCGTTCGTCATCACCCCAGTCGTCGGCGACGGCACGGTCACACGGAGCGTGTCCGATGAAATCGTATACCCCACCGCCTGACGGGTCGGCGCCGACGCCAGCGCCAGGCCCATCACCATCACCGACGCGCCACCCAGAAGCCTGGATCGCTTCGAGGCAACGCGCGCAAACCGCCATTCCGGGGCACGTTCCGTGACAGCCGTGAAAGACAACCTCAAGGCGGAGCCTGAGTCTCCGAGAGCTCTGGCTCCGCAACCCCGATAGCGCGCCATCCACATTCTCCCGCGCCACACGATGTGGCGTAATACATTAGTATTATCTCCGTCTTTATTGTATAATGATGTAATATATCGCCGACAAGACGAAAAATGGTTAATATTATTGGGTTTTTTATTAACGATTACGATAGTATTTCTTCGCCGGCGGCACGAAAGACCACGGTCCAGTCACGTGGGCGCACCGCGTCCTATGCACAAACAACCCAATGCCGCATGCCCTACCGACCTTGCCGAGCAAAACGCCGCCAGCGCGGTGGGGTGAAAACCTCGGCGATGGTTGCCCCATCGCATCCTGCGCCAAGCCCATACCGGGGAACTAAAAACAAGCCACGTCAGATGCTGAAAGGGCAAGGCTCCACCAGCCGCAAGGGTGCACACCCCAGTATCGGCAGGTCCTCAATCCCGTTTCGGCCGGGAAGGCCGCAAAGCCGACACAGTGGAACGACGGCGCGTCTACGCCGATGCCGCTCGGATTGCCGCCGGATCGGATGCGGCGCGATCGGATTGCCGCGCTAACAGCATCCGCCGCGCCAAAGCCCACCCTCGCAACGCCCCCCCGCTCGGCCGAGCCACCTGCAAGCCGCCACTATGCCGCCCGCGGCAGTCTACGGTGGATCAGCGGAGACATCGCACCAAAGCCGCGCGGGCGTTGGCAGATCAGCTGCGTTTGCGCCCTTTGAACCGCCGCCGCAGCGCGCCCAATCCGGCAAGGCCAGCAGCGAATAGCGACAGGCCGGCCGGTTCCGGCGTGGGCGTCGGAGGCGGCGAGCCGCCTGCCACCGTAATCACCAGTTCGGTGCCGGAGATGGTCTCCGTCCACTGATATCCGCCACCGCAACTGAACAGCGCATCCGTCCCGGTGCAAGCGATGCCATTCATCTCGAACGTGCTGAAATCGCCGGTGGACGAGACGAAGTTGAACAGATCGAACGTATCGCCCGCGGTGAACGACGCGCCATTCAGCAGAACGATATCGAGCGTACCGTCGAAGGCAGCGGAACCGGTCAACGTCATCTGGCCGTAAACGCTGGTCGAACTCAACCCGATCTCGGTGACACCCGCAGCAGCCTGACTGAAATTGCCCGTGACGTTGATTGCCGAGGACAGCGCGATGGTGCCGTTATTGACCAGCGTGCCGCTGCCGCCGTTCATGCTGATATTATCCAGCAGCGCCAGGTTGCTGCTGGGGGCAAAGATCAGATTGCCGTTACCGACCGTGATCGCCCCACCGCTTAATGTGCCGCGGGTGGCATTGCTGGCAAAGGTCAGGTTCTGATTGTTGACGGTGATGTTGCCCACGATCGTGCCGGTGTTGCTGATCGCGCCGATCGTCGCCCCCGCGGCACTGCTGTTGATCGCGTAGGTAACGCCGTTTATCAGGCCCGCATTGCTGATACCGCCGATCGTGCCAGCGTTGCTAATGGCGGTCTGCCCGGTGATCGTGCCGGTATTGGTCAACGTGCCGATCGTGCCGCCGGGGCCATTCAACAGAGCAACACCACCCGCGCCCGCCGTCCCGCCCAGGCCGCCTTGGCCGCCCATGACCATGCCACTGTTGTTCAGCGTGCCGATGATGCCGGAATTATAAAGCCCGATGCCACCGGCGCCGCCCATACCCGCGCCGGCGCTGACGGCCCCGCCATTGCCGCCGCTGATGGTGCCGGCATTGGTCAGCGTGCCGATGCTGCCCGTGCTGAACAAGCCCGAGCCGCCTTGCCCTCCGGCAGCGGTCTTGCCAGCGCCGCCATTGCCGCCGCTGATGGCGCCCAAATTAGTCAACGTGCCGATCGTGCCGCTATTCCGCAGGCCAACGCCGCCGCTACCGCCAGCAATCCCGCTCCCCTGGGCCGCGCCGCCGTTGCCGCCGATGATCTGCGCCAGCGCAGCGATACCGAGTGTGCCGATCACGCCGAAATTGAAAAGACCGACACCACCCCCGCCACCAGCGCCACCGACGCCAACGCCACCAACACCGCCGCTGATCGTGCCGCTATTGCTCAGCGTGCCGATATTGCCGGTGCTGCTAAGACCACGGCCGCCAATCCCCGACGTCGCACCCGCGCCACCGATGATAAGCCCCTGATTGGCCAGACTGACGATCGTGCCGCCGTTGTTCGCCAGCCCCGTGCCGCCCGTACCCGGAGGAATGGCACCAGTGCCACCAAGGCCGCCGCTGATCGTGCCGCTATTAGTCAGCAACCCGATCGTGCCGCTATTGACAAGACCCACGCCGCCGGTGCCGCCGCCTGCAAGGCCAGAACCCTGGCCGCCAGCGCCGCCGCTGATCACACCCAGATTGCTCAGCGAGCCGATACTGCCAGCGTTAGAAAGGCCGACGCCACCCGCGCCACCATTCTGCCCAGACACGGCACCGCCGCCACCGCCGGTGATGGTGCCTACATTACTCAGCGTGCCGATGCTGCCGGCGTTGAGCACGCCCACGCCACCCGCGCCACCGATGCCACTGGCACCCGAGCCACCGGCACCACCGCCGATGAAACCCGAATTGGCCAGAGTGCCGATCGCGCCGCCATTGGACAGGCCCACACCGCCAGCCCCGGGCGCGGCACCACTGCCGGCAGAGCCACCACCGCCGCCGCTGATGTGTCCGGAATTGGTAAGCACCGAGACCGTGCCACCAACGTCGTTATTGAGGCCGACGCCACCAACCCCACCAACACCGCCAGCACCGCTACCGCCATTGCCGCCAGCACCGCCACTGATCGTGCCTGCATTCGTCAGCGAGCCGATGTTACCGGTGTTGTAAAGCCCCGCGCCGCCAGCACCGCCAGCCCCCGTGGAGCCGCCGGCACCGCCGCCGCCGCCAAGGATCGCGCCCAGCGTCCCGATGGTCAGCAGCCCGATGGTGCCGGCGTTTTGAAGCCCGATACCGCCAAAGCCGCCCGAAGCAGAACCGCTGCCGGAACCGCCGCTGCCGCCACTGATCGCACCGGCATTCGTCAACGTCGCGATACCGCCCGAGCTCAACAGGCCGACGCCACCCTGCGCGCCACCGGCACCTGATCCGCCGCCGCCGCCGCCACCGCCGCTGATCGTGCCGGAATTGCTCAACGTGCCGATGCTACCGGTGCTGGAGAGGCCGACACCGCCGGCACCGCCTTTACCACTACTCGCGGAGCCCCCGGCACCGCCGCTGATGCGTCCCAAATTGGTCAGTGTCGCGATCGAGCCGACGTTATAGAGGCCAATGCCACCGGCACCGCCAGCGCCACTGCTTCCGGCGGAGCCACCGCCGCCGCCGGCGATAAGCCCCTGCGCGGCATTCACAAGGCTCGTAATACTGCCAGCATTGACCAGCCCCTTGCCGCCCGCACCGCCGCCGGCGCCACTGGCCCCAGCGCCGCCGCTGATCGTGCCGGCATTACTCAGCGTGCCAATGCTACGGGCATTGGAAAGCCCAGTGCCACCGGCACCGCCAGCCCCCGAGGAGCTATACCCACCGTCGCCGCCGCTGATCGTGCCCAGATTGCTCAAAGTGCCGATCAAGCCTGTATTAGACAGGCCAATGCCGCCGTTACCGGCGGAGCCGCCACCGCCGCCACTGATGCGCCCAACGTTGGTCAGCGCCCCGATTGTGCCAGCGTTACCATTGAAAAGGCCCGCGCCACCAACCCCACCAGCAGCGACACTGCCACCGGTAGCTCCACCGCCGCCGCTGATCGCGCCGGAATTACTCAACGTGCCGATGCTGCCCGTGTTGGCAAGCCCCACGCCGCCGGCGCCGCCCTGCCCCGAGGAACCGCCTCGACCACCGTTGCCGCCACTGATCGTGCCCGAATTACTCAGCGTGCCAATAGGACCCGTGTTCGAAAGCCCAATGCCGCCGGCACCGCCAGCCCCCGAACCGCCGCCGGAACCACCATTGCCGCCGCTGATCGTGCCGGCATTGCTCAGCGTCGCGATGCTGCCCGTGCTGTAAAGGCCGATGCCACCCGCGGCACCCTGCTGGCCACTGCTGGCGGACCCGCCCGTGCCGCCGCCGATGAACCCCAAATTGGTCAAGCTGCCGATAGCATTCGCGTTGTACAGACCCATGCCACCGACACCGGCCGCGCCGTTACTGCTGCCACCGCCACCGCTACCACCGGTGATGCGCGCCCCGACGTCATTGAAAAGCGTCGTAATGCTGCCGCCATTGATCAGCCCGGAGCCACCCGCACCGCCACCGCCACCGCCATTCAGGCCACCGCCGCCTTTGATCTGTCCGCCGTTGGTTAACGTGGAAATCGTGCTGCCAGCACTGCTGTAAAGGCCGGTGCCACCAGCGCCGCCGGCACCGACGTTGCCATTGCCACCGTTACCGCCGCTGATGAGCCCCAAATTGCTCAGCGTGCCAATACTGCCGGTATTGAACAGACCGACACCACCCGCGCCGGCATAACCGCTAAAATTTGAGAGCCTACCGCCACCGCCGCCACTGATCGCGCCTGTATTGCTCAGCGTGCCAATGCTGCCGGAATTGGACAGCCCGATACCACCCGCGCCGCCGGCATTAGTATTGACATAACCACCAACACCGCCACTGACCGTGCCGGAATTGCTCAGCGTGCCAATATTGCCGGCATTGGACAGGCCGATACCGCCCGCGCCACCCGCGCCGGAGCTGGCAACGCCACCGCCGCCACCACCGCTGATAAGCCCGCTATTGGTAAGCGTCGCGATGCTGCCGGCATTGAACAGCCCACTACCACCCGCGCCAGCACCACCATTGGACACGCCGCCGCCTTGCCCACCCAGGATGGCACCCGAATTGGACAACGTTGCGATATTGCCAGCGGCGTCATTGTAAAGTCCGACACCACCGCCGCCACCAGCATAGGAGCCGAGGCCGTTATTGCCTTTGCCACCGACGATGGCACCAATATTCGTCAACGTGCCGATCGAACCGGAACTGTAAAGACCGATAGCACCGGCACCGCCGGCACCGCTGCTGCCGCTAACGCCGCTACCGTTACCGCCGCTGATCGTGCCGGAATTACTCAATATGCCGATCGTGCCGGTATTGAACACCCCAACACCACCAGCCACACCAGGGCCAGTGCCGCCGCCTTGTCCCCCAACGCCGCCACTGATGCTGCCAAAATTGGTCAGAGTCCCGATCGAGCCGGAATTGGACACCGCAACACCACCAGTCCCACCCGCAGCAGCTGGAGAGGTGGCGCCTTGCCCGCCAACGCCGCCGCTGATGCTCCCCGTGTTGGACAGACTCCCGATCGCGCCAGCATTGGACACCGCAACACCACCAACCCCACCCGCACCGCCGGAGCCTGTGCCACCACCACCGCCGCTGATGGCACCGGAATTGCTGAGTGTGCCGATACTGCCGCCACCCCCTATGGTAACCCCGATACCACCAACAGCGCCCGTAAGATTACCACCACCACCCGAGATGCTGCCCGCATTCGTCAGCGTTGAAATGCTGGTCGATGG
>Ga0164296_1004280_pt1 | contig 13054 bp, 15 predicted proteins | sample GEODES057metaG_FD_113533 | JGI IMG/M metagenome (GOLD analysis project Ga0164296, IMG submission 113533) | Dystrophic lake water microbial communities from Trout Bog Lake, Wisconsin, USA - GEODES057 metaG | ecosystem: Environmental > Aquatic > Freshwater > Lake | place: USA: Trout Bog Lake...
CAAAGCCTTGAATTGGCCCGCCGGTTATTTCCACGGGCACCGCTTAAACGAATCAAAGATAACGGCCGTGCGGAAGCATTGTTGATTGCTTATTATCAATTCACACAAACAAGGGGATATTGATGGATGCGGAAGATGAAGAATTTATGCGTATAGAACTTGAACAACAAAGAATCAAAGAAACACAAGCGGCTTTGCGTAAAGAATTGGCACTTGCTAGCAAAGCGTTTGATGTTGCCCAAGATAATTTTGTTCGCAATACCGTGTTGGAAGAAGTAGCCCAAGAATTTGACAAAATGCGTTTTGGCAACACATCGGCTTCATTTGCGGCATTTGTTAGGGGGATGAAGAAATGACACCGGAAAGTTATGCACAATTTATCCGTGAAAACGCTAGTGTTTATGCCGATGCCAAATCACGCCGGATCGGTGCCGAATTAAAATTAAAATCCGCTAAAGCCGTTTTGATGAAATGTGCACTACAAGATGGCGTTAGCCAAATTGCCGCACAAGAACGTGAAGCGTTGGCAGATGGTGAATATTCCGCACTTTACGATGAACTTTGTAAAGCCATTAAAGTGGAAGAAGAATTGAAGTATAAATTGGAAGCGGCACGGCTTTTCATAGATATTTGGCGAACCCGTGAAGCATCCGAACGTTTAGCAATTAGGTCACACGAATGAAATGCCCCATTTGTAATAAAAAAACAACAACTATTGAATCAAGATTAAATGACAACAACACTAGAAGAAGACGATACGAATGCGCCCAAGGGCACCGCTTCAAAACAATGGAAATCGTATCCCAAGGCGAAATACACACGGAACACGAACCTTCTAAGGTTAATCGCATCACTTCCGTGCCAACGATGTGGTTTCCATCTATCCCAAGCGGCACATTCTAATTGGCATGGGGGCAAAGGCCGTGGGATTAAAGCTAGCGATGAATATTGCGCGGCACTATGCCAAATGTGCCATTACCGCATCGATCAAAGCATTTTCTTAAATAAAGAACAACGCAAACAAGAATGGGAAGAAGCGCACATTAAAACGCTTCACCATCTTTGTGTAACCGATCAATGGCCATCAAACGTGCCATTAACCGATATTTATTTAACCTTTACGCAAGGCTGGGATACCGGCGCTAGGTTGTGAACTAGGGCTATGGCGTGGGTGTGCGTGTGAAATATCGGTTTTTTCGTGCTTCTTTAGCTCTTTTTCGATAGCCATAACGTGTTCACGTTCTTTTTGCCATTCTTTTTTAACCACAAAATGTTTATCCATTTCGTGCTTGGTTTCACCTTTTGTGAACTTAAAATTCGTAGCCATAGTTACTCCAATACGCTTAACGCGCGTTTAGTTAATGAAATTCTATCATCTAAGCCAATTGTTCCGCCATTGATGCGTTTAGTCAATCCTACCCAATCTTCCGCTTCGGCTAGTTCATTGCAACCGTGGGTTTTCCAAAACCATGCCGCACTTAAACACGCATACATTGGTGAAGCCACAAGTTGTGGGTTTTTAATGAAATCTTGCCCAACGGCTTGGCCAAAATGCCAATAGTTATCATGGCCGGTTAATTGGATTAAACCGCGGCCGTGAAACCGATCACCATCCCCACTAGCTTCATCACGGTTTCCCATTCGATTGGCGTATATCCGGTTGGCAATCTTGCTTGCATTCCCCGCGTATAAAGGGATTTCTTCGGGCTTAAACTTGTGGCCAAACAAATTTTGAAGCGTTTCCGCGCGATAGTGTAGGTTTTCTTCCAACACCCTAAAATGCGCCGATTCATGGCTACATTGGCCTATAAACGCCGCTTGTTTCTTAACATCGTTAATCCCAAACGTGGTGAACGCCGTGGTTAACGGTTCCGACCATTCCGGCCCAATGCCAAGGACGTGTAGTTTTTCGGTGCTTATCATTGAACACCCCCGTTAACGGTTTCCATTACGGTTTTGTAATTTGCGATGCAGGCGTTAAGTTGGGTGATGGCGTTGTCTCCATCTGCGGCGATTTGGACAATAGCTTTAAGAACCGATCGGTTAGATTCGGTTCCATCGGTTGTATTTCCGCCGGAAGCGGGGGCATTTGAATCGGCTTGTAAACAACCGGCGGCGGGGAAGCGCAATTCGCCACTATCAATCCGATCGTTGATGCTAGTAACCTTGTTTTTAATGTCATCTTTGGCTTTCTTTAGTTGGCCATTGGCTTTGGCTAGTTTGCCGTTTAGTTCGGCTTCTTTTGCCCTAGCTTCGCCATTAAGGCGTTCAATTTCAACTTTATCTTCCGCAACCCTTCGGTTATAGCCGTTTTGATTTGCAACATAATATCCCCCTAAGATAACCAACACTAAACCCATAATCTTTAGGATCATGGCATGGGCTTTAAGCATAGGGATAAACCCTACAAAGTAGCTTAAAACATACGCTATTGCACCGCCAAACAATGCAATAACGGCTATCCAATAAAACAAATCATCAATAAACCATGATAACCAACTAAGCATTTGAAGCCCTTGCTTGCGCCATGCGTTCGCGTTCGTGATCGGGTTCCAATGTTGGCGGTGTCATTGGGGGCGGCGGCGGTGTCCAATTGGGTGCCGACATGATGATCGGTGCGGGCGGGGGCGGGGGCGGTGCTACATAGGCATCTTTATTGGCTTTTGCCGCGTTCATCATATTAGTGGCTTCATTGGTTAGCCCCTTGGTCAAAATGCCCCCTATGCCCCCCACAATCAACAACACAATGTCATTTAACATCTTGGTGTAGGCTTGATCGATCGGGGCCATAGCCTTGATCGGTTGCGAAACAAACGTAACCGAATAAAGCAACGCCATCACGATAAACGCTAGGATTAGTGTAACCACGATGATTACAAACGATCTAACCCTAATTTCTATTTCATCGGCATTGAGGCGTTCCTTGGGGTTGTTGAGGAATGCTAGAAGTAGTTCCTTCAATTTTCTTCTCCAATATAGGGGCTACAAGGTATTCGGGGCAATCTTGGTTAAATTCACACAATGGCTTTTGGCAACGTTCGGATTTAAAGTTATCGGGGTCTTGGCAAAAATATCTGTATTGGTCATGGCAACCTGTAAAGAAAAATGGGAAAAGTATACATATCAACATCGATGTGTATAGAAAACTTGGTTTTTTTATCATTTCCCATCAATCCTTTGTAGGGCTTTGTTAACCCTAATTTCCATGATCCGAATGTCAACATACATCCATGCCATCAACGGCAACAAAACCAAAACAATGATTAGCAAAATGGCTATAACCGTGAGGAATAGTGAATCAGACTTGCCATCATTCCCCATATCCACGCGATCATTATCAGGATAGCTAGGGTAACTAGGAACCTTGTGCGAATTAAGTCTTCCCTTTGAACCCGTTGCCATTCCGCTTTCCTTTTCGCTAAAAGTTCTTCCCTTCTTTGTAATGCTTGCTTTGTTGCAATATCACCAATCGTTGCATTAACCCGCGAATACAAATCCTTCAATTCGCTAGGAACATGGTAAACCATGTAATCCGATAGTTCCGAATTTAGCTTTTCCATTTGCAAGTTAGCAATCACTAATTTGATCGCTATTTCTTGCCCTTCTTCATTTCCAACGTGCAACGCCAATTCTTCTTGTTCTTTAACGTAATTCTTCAAAGCGTTATAGGCTTGGAAAAACTTTGTTAAAGCATCCGCAACTTGCGAATAAATCAAATTTTCATCAAATTCGGGCGGCGGTTCTTTTTTCTTCTTAACTTTTTTAACCGGTTGAAGAACTTCCGGTTGGGCTTCTTCTTTCTTTCCAAAAACCGATGTTAGGAACCCAAATAACCCTTTCGATTTCTTTTGAATGCTCTTAACGTCTTTGACAATTCCATCAATTTCTTTGGCGGCATCAACAACAATTTGCCGCCCTTCTTTATACATTTCACAAGCATCTTTGCATAGCTTGAAAGCCCCGCTTGCCAATGCAACAAGTGTGAATGGATCAATTTGTTACACCCCAAATACTTTGTGTAGGAACGCCGCGGCAACACCTGGGCCAAGCAAAACACACAACATCACGCCATAAAGCAAATATTCAATCTTTGACATTCGCTTTTCACCGGCGGTTAGGTGTTCTTGGATAACCCTATAACGTTCCGCGCAAATAGCTTCGTGAACGGCTATCCGTTTATCAAGATCATCCGTCATTTTTATGTCTTTTGAATGAACGCCAATGCGTAATAAAGGGGATTGTTTGTGCCGCCGGATGTAACCACACCGCTAGAAGCAAAACCACCATTGTTGCCAACGGAATAACTATTTCCGGCACCCACGATGAATCGATCACGCAAATCGGGCGTTCCGTTTGATCCGTTACACAACACATAGCCGCTTGGAATAGAACCAATCGAACCACTCCACATAATAATTCCACCGCTAGGAACGGCAGAAACGGATGGGCTTGTTCCGATAATGCCATACAAGTTATCCAAGGTTTGGATAGTGTTGTTGTTGGCATCGGTTAAAACAAACTTATAGGAATATCCGCTAGTTAACCAAATTTCATTTGGGGGGCGTCCATCGGTTCCCAAAACAATTGGATTGGTGTTGGCCGTTGCACCGGTGTTATCGGTGTAGGTGTTTAGGGGCGTTGTTGAACCCGCTTGGTAGGTGTAGATATACCCACCGGCCAAAGGCACGTTAGGCGTTGTGCTAGATAGGAATTGAAAGCCATTTCCTACCGGTGAAAGATTAACGCTCATTGATTTACCCCTCTAGGATTAACGTGTTCATTAACACGCTTGCGCATTGCGCGATTTGCTAATTCTTTGCGGCCATGCGCGATAACGCTAACCACCGGCACCGGTATCCCCGTCATTGCACTTGCCGCACCGGTTTCCGCCAACGCCGCCAACAATGAACTTGCCGTGTTAGATGTTCCAACCGATCCAACCGGTGTTGTTTGAATATCTTTGGTTACATCGTTTAACGTGCGATAGTGATCGGCAATATCTTTTCCAAAGATTAAATCTAACTTGCCGTTCTTATCCAATTCAACAATTTGCTTATCCAACGCGGCGGTTGAAACATAGGGTTTACCATTAACATCACGGCCAACACCTTTGATTGATTCTTGCCTAATCTTATCGGCCAATGCGCCACGCAATTCGTTAACAATGGCTTGGCCTTCGGGCGTTTTATTAAGTGTGTTAAACACGGCCCTAACGCTTTGTGGGCTTTGTTTGGTTAGGATGTGTTCAAGCATTTGATCGTTGCGAACAACCGGATCAACGGTGCCTTTTTTAAGCCTAGTAATATCCCTAGTTACGCCAACGTTTTCAAATTCCTTCATGTAATCCGAATATAGCTTGCGTGCCGCTTTATAGGCATCACCACCGGCGTTTCGGGTTACATTGTCAATTTGGTTAATCATCTTGTAACCGTGATAACCGTTGGATGTATGGGGTTCGGTTTCCGAATTAATCAATTGGCGAATGTCTTCCATTGCGGCCAAACTAATCTTACCGGTGCCTTCGGGATCATTGTGGGAAATTTCTTCCTTAACTGCACGCAAAATTGGGTTTTGTTCTTGAACCGTTGGGCGCTTATCGTTGATGTAATCAAGAATGGATTGATAAGAAACGGGTTCTTGCATTTCACCGGCGGCTTTAGCGGCATCATAGGCTTTAGTAACTTCGCCTTTGCGTTCTTTTTTAACGCCTTCAACGTGCGCACGAACCTTTTCACCAAGCGCATCCGGACCAACGCCAACTTCTTCCGCGCCCGTCATATCAACTAACTTTTGCAAGTTTTGTTGAATCTTTGCGTTTTGATCGGCAAATTTTTCTTGCAACGGTTGGCCAAATTGTGGGTTCTTGGCGGTTTCACGTTCAAATTGAACATCACCAAAGTTTCTAGTTTCTTGGCCTTTGGTTAGATCAATAGGAATAGGCAATTCTTGTGCTTTGGCACGGCGCAAATTAGCTTGTTGAACTTCCGCGGCACCCACACCGGCTAATGGTGCGGCTTGGCGTGCTTGGAATGCTTGTTGTAATTCTTGTGCAATCGGCGTTCTATTGGCCAATTGTTGTTGTAATTGAGTTGCAACCTTTCCGCCTTGCGGTGCCATCTTAGGTGCTTCGGGGATAAACGCTGGCGGCAATTTAGATGCTTCCATCGCGTTGCCAATGTTTTCAATGATCTTTTGGCCCGCTTCGGATTTGGGTTCAAAATAACCTTGAATCTTGCCTTGAATATCACTAGCCCTTTGTTGGCCTTGTTGGATGGCCTTTTGGGTACCAAAATCGGGCGATGTAAGCGTTGTGGCCGCGCCCCCAACACCACCTATCACTGGCGCAATTAAACCCGATAAAAGGCTTCTACCGGCTTCGCCAACGCCTTGCAAACCGGCTAATTGCTTTTGCTTTAATTCTTCAATTGGGCTAACCCTTTTGGGTGTGGTTGTGCCATCACCAAGAATCAATTGGCCTAAATCATCGGCGGGTTGTTGCATCGGTTGTGATTGCTTTGCACCACCGGTAACTTTGTTAACGTATTCGTTAGGATTCTTGGTAATAAACCCACCATATTGGGCCAATGCTTTGTTAACATCACCGCCGTTTTTAGCGGTTAGTTGTTCTAAATAAGTTTTGGCGGCTTGGCGGGCTTCATTTTCATCAAATGGATTGAATTTGATCCCTTGTTTGTGCAACATAGCAACCGTATCCGGCATGAATTGGTAAGCACCCATCGCCTTGGTTTCTTTGTTAACGGCATAGGGGTCTTTTCCGCTTTCAACACGGCGCAAACTATCCAACAATTTATCGGAAATTGGGGATGTTTTTTGTGGTTCGCCTAGGATCAAATCACCTAATTCATCCATTAAAGTTCTCCGGTTGCTTCTAGCTTTTGGATGTTCTTATATTTGGTATAAAAATCTTGTCTTGCATTTTTATCATCGCCCAATAACTTATCAATTTCTTCTTTGCGTTTCTTGGGATCGCTAATTTGATGGAAGATATTGATTGCTTCAAATACTTTTGAATCGGCGTTCTTAGCCCACATTTGCTTAAATGTGTTGATGTTGTTATCACCGTATTTTTGTGCAAACTTTTGTGCGGCGTTGGCTTGCATATCCAAATTTGTAACATCGGCATAAGTTTGGCGTGCGATGCTTTTCAATACTTCGGGCGGATAAGTCTCATCGCCACTAGCCATTTTTTCCAAATGTTGACCCGCAACCGTATCCATTGAACCACCTTGGGCTTGAATATTGGCTTTTTGAACGTTAGCGATTGCTTTGCTTAGACGCTTATACTTTTCATCACCCAATGCGCCTTTGATGTTTCTTTCGGCCGCACCTAGAACACCGGTTGAAAACAAATCTTCTTTTGAAATTTGTTCGGCATCTTTTATTACTTCATCAAGGTTTCTTCTAGCGGTTGCTAGATTGTTTTGACGATTCAACAAATCGGAACGATACTTTTGTCCGTTAGCCCTATCGGTTTCTTCACTAGGCGATAGTGGACGAATATCACCGGCCGTGCGAACGGGATATTGCAATTGCATTTGCATGGGTGTTACACCTTGCGGTGCGTTTTGTTGCCCCATTTGTTGGCCCATTTGTTGGCCGGCTTGTTGGGTTTGATTGATGCCCAAAGGTGTTGCGGCACCCGTGGCCGGTGTAAACGTTGCGGGCGCACCGCCAACCGTTGTAAGTTGTGGTGTTTGCAACGTTTGTTGTGATGTTGGGCTAATGCCGGTTTGAATCAAATTGCTAAAAACTTGGCCAACCTTATCGTGTTTGCCACTTGCAATAAGATTTTTGATAGGTGCAAAACGCATTTCCGTTTTCAATTCACCATCGGGGTCTTCTTGCGTCATGTATTTAACTTGATCTTCGGCATCTTTAACAACACGCGCAACCTTCAATGGATCATTGCTTTTTAGATCGGGATCGTTCATAAATCCACCAATCACTTGATTAATGGATTGTGTGTAATCCTTGCCATAAGACAATTGATCTTTTTGCGTTTGAATCTTGGCTTGTTTAGCCAATTCAATGGCGTTTTGAATGTTAGGGTTTTCTTTGCCTAGTTGTTCCCTAGATAAAGATTTAGTGCGTTCAATTTCCGGTTGTTGTGTAGCTTGTTGGCGTTCAAGTTCAAGTTGTGCCTTTTGCAATTGCAACGGCATCAATTGTTGCGCTTGTTGAAATTGTTGAACGTTGGAAATAGAACCTAACAAATCATTTAGGCTAGTTCCTTTGAACGTTGGATAATCAGTAAAAACGGGCATGATCTATCCTTATGCTAATTTCAAGTTAGTTGTAGTTCCTGGCGTTCCCGCTAAACCGGCAACCAACGCGGTGTTTCCAAGACTACTTAAAAGATTGGCTTGATTAACGGCTTGTGCGGTTTGCGCACCGGCTTGTGATGCGGCCAATCCGGTTGTAACTTGCCCATAAGTGTTAGCCAACGATCCACCCAATGAACTAAGTTGTTGGTTAGCCGTTTGGCCAAGGCCCGCGGCACTAGCTAAATTGCCATAGATGTTTTGGCGTTGTGCTTGGTAATTGTTGAATGCTTGTTGATAAGCACCGCCGGCATAATTTTGCGCGTAAGTGTTTAATCCTTGCAATGTGTTTCCACTTAACAAGCCACCAGTTGCGTTGGCCGCGTTTTGTGCTTGGCCTAATCCTTGTTGCAATTGGAACGCATAGTTTGGTGCCAATTGTGCGTTTAAATCTTGATTGTTAAATTGGTTGGTAAAGTATTGGCCATTAGCACCAATAGCATTCGCCGCATTTGTTCCCAATTGTTGATAGGGTTGTTGCAAACCTTGTTGTTGGTTATACAAGTTGGTTAAAATGTTTTGAACATTAGTGGCCGCACCGGCTTGTGTGCTTGCGGCATTTCCGATTGCGTTGCTAGTGTTCAATGAACCTAATGTATTCAAAGCGGCCGAACCCAATAAACCGGCTTGCAATCCGGTTAAACCGGTTCCCAAAACGCCGCCACCGGTGTTACCACCGCCCGTTCCACCGGTTCCGGTAATACCACCACCGGTTGTTATGATGCCATTTGATGTATTCAATCCGGCCGGTGTTCCAACAACATTCCCTGCAGTGTTTGTTATTGCTGAACTAGGTGTTGTAACGCCGGTGTTTGTATTAGCAACCGCATTACCCAAGGTTTGGCCCGTTAGGGTGTTAACAGGCAAATTACCGGTTCCAAGGTTGGTTGCACCCGCGGCACCCAAAACCGCATTGCTAACGGCGGATGATCCGGTTGATGCGGGAATGGTTAAGCCTTGGCCACCACCCATATCACTTAGGTTGGTTGAACCCGATGTTGCCAAACCTTCGCCGGTGTATGGAATGCCGGTTGCGGGATCAATAGCCCCTGGTTGATAAAGATTTAATCCACTTCCGGTTGTGCCTTGCAAGCCCGTTCCCGTTGATCCGGTTACATCGGTTCCACCCAATCCATAATTGGTGTTGCCTAAGTTGCCCGTGTCACCAATGGTTGAACTAAAGTTTCCGGTTGAACCGGTGTTGGCTAAAGTTGATCCAGTTGATCCCGTTGATCCATCAAACAATCCGCCGGTGTAGGCGGCAATACCACCGTTAACCAAGGCACCTAGTGTGTTTCCATTAGCCGCCGCATTAACGGCATTAGCACCGGCAATAATTGGCGCGGCCCCTGGAATTGCCAATGATGCGGCAAGTTGAACAAATGGGTTAGTAAGTAAACCCGATAATGCCCCGCCGCCACTTCCTGGTGTGTAAGTTAAATTTTGTGATGGGTTTGAAACCGGTGATGTTGCGCCCGTTTGGGGATCGGCCGTAAAGTAATAGTTTAAAGAACCACCGGAACCATCGGGCTTGGTGATGCTATAAGTGTTTGGTGCGGGGGTTACTAAATTGCCGGTTGCATCTTTGTAAGGTTGTGTAACCGGTTGGGGTGTGTAGCCTTGGTTAATCAAAGCCGTTGCATTTCCACCCGAATTAACCAAACCCATCACGCTATCCAATCCGGCCCTTTGAATACCGGCTTGCGTGCTTTGATCGTATTGGCTTAGAAGATTGGCGGGTGTTGATGATTGTGCGGGCGCTTGCGTTTGTGCGGGGGCTTGAACTTGGGCGGGCGCTTGAACTTGTGCCGGTGCTTGGGCGGCAACGGCGGCCACTTGTTGGGGCGTTATGGTTTGGCCCGTGGCTTGGCTAACGGCGGCGGCAATTTGTGCTTGGCTTAAACCTAGCTTAGTTCCTGCGGCAAGAATAGCTTGTTGCCCCGCCGGTGTTCCAATGTTGGCGTTGATGAACGCACTTGTGCCCGCCGGTAATCCGGCTAACGCATCACTAACGGCACCAGTAACGGTTGATGTATCCATTTTTCCCCCATCTATATATTGTAATACGGCACTTTAAAATGTTGGCCATTTACCGTTATATTTATGAACCCCACGGGATTAGATGGAAGCGTTGCCGATCCCGCCGTTGCCGTGGTTGCCGAGGAAAAGTTCAACAAGTTCAAAAAGAATTGTTGCCATGCCCTAGTTGGCCGATTTGTGTTGCTATCCAAAAAAGGCGATTGTGGATAGGGTTGTAATTGCGATGTATTTGTTGTGATGCTCAATTTTCACCCCCACTAGCCTTTAAATTAGCCGAAACAATCACCGCATTCACGGGATCGGTTATTGACACTTCAAAAACCCTATCCCTAGCTTGCCCTAAACGCCGCCAAATCGCACGGTTTTGATATTTTCCGGTTTGGCCAATCGTAACCCAATGTTCATTTGACCAAGTGCTTCCGCCATCATCGGACCATCTAAGCATAGCTTGGGGGAATGTTGTGGGTGTTAATGTGTTAATTGTGTTTTGAATGCCCAAAACAACGTTTTGTGTTGCCGGAATGGTTAACGTTGCAGTTGGCGCAATGATGTAAGGCGCTTGAATAAATAAATTAGGGCTTTGTGAAAGTCCGGTTAAACCTACCCCTGGTTGAAATTGAATTTGCAATTCTTCAAAGTATTGCCTTTGGAAATCCGAAACAATATGGGGCGCACGCCTTATGCGCCTAATCGTATTTCCATCATCGGTGTAGTTGGTGTTATCCAATTCATATATCTTGCCGTTGGCGTAATCACCCACGAGCACCATGCCTTGGAAGACACACGAACAATTTCCACGGTGCCTTTGATATTGGTTGAAGTTGTTAACGTAAAGCCATTTGTGCCACAAACCGGTTGTAACGTCATAAGCCCAAGTGATGTTGATTGTAGGAAACGAAACAACATAAACTTCATGCCCTTCAAGTTGGTATGTCCACGCCACCGCATCATCGATGTATTGATTGGTTAAGGTATTTTCAACCGCATGGGTTGAAATCCTTTGCGGGATATAACCGTTCATTTGCATGATTTGGCCTTGGCCGCGCAAATTGCGTGAAACATAAGCAAAACTATTGCCTAGCCTAGCCAAACTATTTTGTGCCGCTATGCCGTGTTGTGTTGAAGTTCCTGGAATTCTTTGGAATGGGAAAGGAAACAATCCGGCATCCACCCAAACTTCGCTAGATGCTTCACCCATCAAATAAACTTCGCGGTGATCCACAATCAAAGCCACCAAGTTATCGGGTGCGCCATCTTTAGAACCAACCGATAATGGTTGTGAAATAGGGCTTAACGCATCGCTAGAACCCCATTGTTGGCTAGATGGGCGGGAATAAACAAAATAGTTATCAACAATATCAACCGATGTTGCACCGTTGAATGGCCCATCATTATTAGGCATAACGGTGAAATCTAGCGCATAAAGCGTTCTTGATGAAACCGCCGTGTTGCTAGATAGTGTGTAAACATTATTGCCGCCGGTAGGTGTTCCTATTGCCGTGACAATCGTATCCGCCGGAACCGTTGAACCTTGGATGGTTTGGCCCAAATAGGCCGTTCCCGTGGTTGTTAGCGTTGCGTTGGTTGATCCGGTTGTAATTGTTCCGGTGAAACTTGTTGTGTTCAACGAATTCATTAACGTTGCGGAAACCGTTTGCGATAAGTTAACCGTCCACGATGATCCCGATCCGCCCGTGATAACCGTTTCTTGTGAAACACCAACGCCATACAAAACTTGGCCAATAGCTATGGTTCCACTTTGGATGTTTGTAATCGTTAATGTGGTTCCGCTAATTGATCCGGTAAATATGGCCGTTGTGGGCGTTGTAATGCGCCATGAATAGCGATATGTGCCATCAACAATATAAACGTATGCGCCATCATCAACTAAACCTACACGCCCGCTATTGCTATTTAGAATGCCAACAATATTTGGGGTTAAGTTGCTAGATAGAAGATAAACATAGGCACCGCAAACGGCAATGGCTTGGCTTCCGCCGCTTAATGTTCTAAGGCCACGAACTTCGGCACCGGCGGGCAACACCAATTGCGTTGTAAGCCCTGGTGTAGGATACAAAGCAATAACGCCGCGTTCACCTTGTTGCTTGGTTGGATCAACTTCGGGAAAGAAGTTAATACACTCCTGCGCATCTTGATAAATGCTAGGTGCAACATAACTAGCGCCGACAAATCCAAAATCTGGCATTTTGTATCCTTAACGGAAGAAGCCTCCGCTCAAAATCCAACCGGCATCGCGTTGGCGTGATGTCAAGATTGCATCTTGATAAGCGGAATTTTGAACGGGTTTCATGTTTGTGCGTTTGATCGTTGATTTGCCTTGTGCCGCAAATGCGTTAATCATTTGGATTTGCGTTGCACTTGCCTTTCCATAACTAGGCATCAAACGTTCGGCTAAACACCATTCCAAGGCCGATTCATAACCTTGTGGAAGAATGATTGGATCGTTAATCGTTACATATTGGCTAAACAACGTATCGCAAAACAAGTGCATTTCGCCTTGCGATGGGTTAGGCCAAACAAAAATGTTTCCCAATGGATCGCTAGGTTGGTAATAAACCGCTTTAGGCCAAGGGCCACTTAGCGTTTTCAAACCAATCATGTTGTAATTTTCTAGGTTTAACACGGCAACGGGATAATCCAAACCACCATTG
>Ga0164296_1004282_pt1 | contig 13050 bp, 9 predicted proteins | sample GEODES057metaG_FD_113533 | JGI IMG/M metagenome (GOLD analysis project Ga0164296, IMG submission 113533) | Dystrophic lake water microbial communities from Trout Bog Lake, Wisconsin, USA - GEODES057 metaG | ecosystem: Environmental > Aquatic > Freshwater > Lake | place: USA: Trout Bog Lake...
ACCCGCACGGTCATGCCCAGTTCGCGCAGGCGATAGAGTTGGTACATGCCGGAAATACCGGCGCCGATGATCACCGCATCCCAGGTGCGGCTTTCCTGGCTGGCGATGCCGCGGGGCTTACAGGCTGTATCGGTCATGCAGATGTTCTTTATCGATGGGACGTCGCGCGCAGGACACCATCTTCGCCCGGCATCGACAAGGGCGGCGCGGCTCCGGCGGGGAAAATACGTACCGCATCAAACGCAAGACGTGCTTGCCCAGGTGCGGAAAATCCGCCTTCCATAGCGGCCATGCAGACCTCGTTCGACGCCACATTGATCAACCGCCTCGCCGGCCGCGCAGCGCTGCTGACGCCGGCTGAAATGGGCCGAGCGGATCGGGCAGCGATGGCGTTGGGTCAAGCGGGGGGCGATTTGATGGCCGCGGCAGGTCGCGCGGTTGCGCGTGCGATCGTCCGGCATGAGCGCAAGACAGACATCTTGGTGCTTGCCGGTCCCGGCAATAACGGGGGTGATGGCTATGTCGCGGCACGCTTGCTGGCACAGAAAGGCTGGCCTGTCCGGGTCGCCGCGCTGGCGCCGCCGAAGCCTGGCACCGACGCGGCCGGTGCCGCCGCCCTTTGGTCTGGCCCGATGGCGGTTTTCTCGCCGGCAGAGGCGGCGCGCGCGGGTCTGGTGATCGATGCGGTCTTCGGTGCCGGCCTGGTTCGGCCGGTTGCCGATTTGGTGGCTGACACGCTGCGCGCGGCGCGGCGCATCGTCGCCGTTGATGTTCCTTCGGGCTTGGATGGAGCCACCGGGCAGGTCAGGGGGTATGCACCGCATGCCGATATGACGGTGACGTTCTTTCGCCTGAAGCCCGGCCATCTGTTATTTCCGGGGCGCGTGCTGTGCGGGCGTATCGAATTGGCTGATATCGGCATTCCGCCCAGCGTGCTGGAAACCGTCGTCCCATCGGCCTTCGCCACTATGCCCGGTCTTTGGCATCTGCCTCGCTTGCAGACCGACGGGCACAAATATAGCCGCGGCCATGTCACGGTGATCGGTGGCGCGGTCATGACGGGTGCGGCCCGTCTTGCCGCCGAGGCAAGCCGTCGCGTCGGTGCGGGCATGGTCACCATTGCCGCCCGCGGTTCGGCCGCCACCTACCGCGGCGGAGAGCCTGGGCTGATCGTGAGTGAGGATCCTATCGAGGCTCTGCTGCAGGATCCTCGTCGGCAGGTCTGGGTCTGCGGTCCCGGCTTGGGCGTTGCGGACGCCCGCTTGGTCTTTCCTGCCCTGATCGCAGCCGAACGCGTGGTCGTTGCTGATGCCGATGTCTTCAGCGCCTTCGCCGGCGCCCCCGAAGCGCTGAAGGGCGCGGCTGTGCTGACCCCGCATGGCGGTGAGTTCAGCCGCGTGTTCGGCGCCACGGCAGACCGCTTGGCCGACGCGCGACAGGCCGCCGCGGTGACGGGCGGTGTGGTGCTGTTGAAAGGCCCGGACACGATCGTCGCCGCCCCGGATGGGCGCGTGTCGATCAATTTAACTGCCCCGCCATGGCTTGCCACCGCCGGTGCCGGTGATGTCTTGGCCGGTATCATCGCGGGCCTGTTGGCCCAGGGCATGCCAGCCTGGCAGGCCGCATCCGCCGCGTCTTGGCTGCATGGTATCGCCGCGCAGCAGGCGGGGCCCGCTTTGGTGGTCGAACATCTTCTGCCGGCACTCACCAGCATACTGTGCGGTGCAACAAATCACGCGACGACGGCCGTTTCCGCGTTATGATGGGGCCATTGCGCTGCCCGAGGTTTTTATGAGCGAAGCTGTTTCCACCGGTCTTATTGATCGCGCCCTGAAGCGGATCACGTCTGTCTGGCGGGACATGGCGGCCAGCGTCATCGGCGCCGAGGATGAGACGCTGGAGCAGCAGATGCAGGCCTGTCTCGAAGGCCGCGGCGGCGAAGTCAGTGCCCGCAACCGCGCCGCTCGGCTTGCCCAGACATACCAAAGCGCCGGCGAAGAGGAGCGTATCGCCTTTCTCCGCACCCTCGCCGCGTTCGACTCAGACCCCGATGCCGTGGCTGCGGCCTATGCCAAGGTGAAGGATGCCGCCGATATCGCGGAACGCGCGCAAGCCAAAGCGGCATTGCGCCGCACATTGGAGCCGCCGCGTCTGAGGCTGCTGACGCAGTTCACCTCCATTCCCGACGGGCGAAAATTCCTGGTCGATATGCGTGCGTATCTGATGCAGGTGCGGGGTCAGGATAAACTGCTGACGGCGCTGGAATCGGATCTGCGTGGCTTGCTGGCGGCGTGGTTCGACATCGGCTTTCTGGAAATGCAACGCATCGACTGGAATAGCCCCGCGGCGTTGTTGGAAAAGCTGGTTGCCTACGAGGCCGTGCATGCCATCCGGTCCTGGCGCGATCTGAAGAACCGGTTGGATTCGGACCGTCGCTGCTACGCGTTCTTCCACCCGCGTATGCCCGGTGAGCCGCTGATTTTCGTTGAAGTCGCGCTGGTGAAGGGCTTGGCGGGCAGCGTCCAGGACCTGCTGGATGAGGATGCGCCGGTGCAGGACCCAGCACAGGCGGATACCGCGATCTTCTATTCGATCAGCAACTGCCAAAACGGCCTTGCCGGCATCAGCTTCGGCAATTTCCTGATCAAACGCGTGGTCGAGGAACTCTCGGCCGAATTCCGAAATTTGAAAGTCTTCGCCACCCTCTCCCCCATCCCAGGTTTCCGCCGCTGGCTGGATCCGTTGCTGGCCAAAGGGGAGAGCGCGGTTCTAAGCACGGAGGAAACCCAGTCCCTGCTGTCGGCGGTGCCGGGTGGGTCTGGGTGCGACGCCCTGGCCAGCATCATTGCCCGCCGGTCGTGGTGGAAGGACGCCGCGGCGCGCAAGGTTGCGGAACCGATTCTGATCCGGCTCGCCGCGCGCTATCTGATGGTCGAAGCCAACGGCAAGCGCGCCAAGGATCCGGTGGCCCATTTCCACCTGTCCAACGGTGCGCGCGTGGAACGGGTGAATATGGCGGCCGACACGTCGGAAAAGGGTGCCAGGGAAAGTGCGACGCTGATGGTCAACTATCTGTACGACCCGGCGAAGATCGAGGATAACCACGAAGATTACGCCGGCGAAGGCAAGCGGAACGCTTCCTCGGCCGTCCGCAAGCTGGCGCGCGGCGTCAGCGGCTAGGGGGCGTTGGCACGCACAGGCTGAGTGCAGCGCGCGTCGACGAGGCGGACGGCGCATCGCCCGCGACAGTGCCCCCGAAACGACTGTGGCCCGGACGAGCCGGGCCACAGGATGGTCTAGACGCCAGGATCAGCGGATCGGCGGAGCGTATTGCAGACCGCCTTTGGTCCAGATGTTGTTGATGCCGCGGGGCACGCCCATCGGCGTGATATTGCGGTCCCACATCTCGCCCAGATTACCGACGGACTTGATCACGTTATACGCCCATTTGTTGTCGACGCCGAGCGCTTTGCCCATATCGCCTTCCAGCCCGAGCAGGCGGCGGATGTCGGGATCCTTGCTGTCGAGGAAGCTATCGACATTGGCTTGGGTGATGCCTTTCTCCTCGGCGGTGATCATGGCGATGAAGGTCCAGCGGATCAGATCGAACCACTTATCGTCACCCTTGCGCACCATCACGCCCAGAGGCTCTTTGCTGATGATGTCGGCGAGCAGTTGTAGTTCGCTGGCTTTCGGCCCTTGGCTGAATGCAAACGTCGCCAGAGCCGAGGCATCGGTGGAATACGCGTCGCAGCGGCCGCTTAGGAAGGCGCCCTGGATTTCCGCCAGGTCCTGGATCAGGATCGGCGTCCATTTCATGTTGTTCAGACGGTAGAAGTCGGCGATCGCCAGTTCCGTGCTGGTGCCGGGCTGGACGCAAATCGTTGCGCCATCCATTTCCTTCGCGGCTTTCACGCCCGAGGATTTCTTCACCAGGAAGCCAGTGCCGTCATAGTAGTTCACCCAGGCGAATTCGAGACCGAGATTACCTTCTCGGCCAAGCGTCCAGGTGGTGCTACGCGACAGCATATCGACTTCGCCGGACTGCAACGCGGTGAAACGGTTCTGCGTCGTCGTTGCGACAAATTTCACCTTCGAAGCATCGCCCAGTGCCGCCGCCGTGACGGCGCGGCATGTATCGGCATCCAGTCCGCGCATCACGCCTTGGCTGTCCGGTAGAGAAAAGCCCGCTACCTGGCCGGATGTTCCACAAAGAACTTGGCCGCGCGCGCGCACCGCGTCCAGGGTTACTGATCCGGATCCTTGCGCCGCGGCAGGCTGCATCCAGCCAGCCGACCCAAGCACACCGGTCAGCAGCGCAATGCCGCCGATCCTCGCAAGTCGTTTCATTCCTCAATCTCCTGATGCACGCGGACCAATCCGCTCGGATTAACTCTGGTGCGGCCGCGCGGAGAGATCAATCACAGAATAGCGACAGGGTGATGCCAAGGGGGCGGTATCAACGGGCGGTATCAACGGGCGGTATCAACGGGCGGTATCAAGGGGCTGGCCAGTGGGCTGCCAACTGGGCTGCCAACTGGGCGGGCCAGTTGCAAACGCCAAGTGGAAAAGCCAGTGGGGGCCACGGTTGGGGGCCAAGGTTGGGGGCGAGCCTTGAAAGCCGAGCTTGGGGCGCTGATGATGCGAGCGGGTCAGGATGCTGCGAGCAAAGGGGCGTGCTCGGGCAATCCAGCCCGTCTGAGGCCCTCGGCGTAAAGGGCGATATCCGCGGGCCGCAGAAGCGGCGACCGTTCTATAGCCGATTCAACGGAAAATCCTGGCTCCAGTTGCATCAAGCGTTCCAGCGTGCTGCCTGCCTCATGCCGGCGGTTCGACAGGCCCAAGGCGGCCAGGTAGCCCTTATAGCTGGAAGAGAACAGGGGATTGAGTTGTATCGCGCGTCGTCCTGCCTGGATCGCGCCCTCATGGTCGCCGGTCAGCAGGCTTGGCAGGATCAGCGCCATGTCAAAGAAGAAGCCGTGCGGATCGGACGGCGACAAGGCGATGGCTTGGCGCGTGCGGCGTAAGGCTTCCTCATGCTGGCCGACATAAAAATGCGCGAGGCCAGAGAAGCACCACCCCAGTGCCATATGCGGGTTCAATGCGATGGCGCGGTCATGCAGCGCCAGCGCCTCCTCGGGCAGTTTGCCGAGGAAGCCGCGCACATGCCCCGCCAGGGTCAGTGCCCTTGCGTCCGAGGGGTCGAGCATGACGGCCCGTTCGGCTAATCGGGCTGCTTCGGCTGATGCGGCTTCGGGGTCTTCCGCCCAGCCTTGACCGACATAAAGAAGGTTCCAGTAAGCCAGCCAGCCATTGCTGACGGAACTGGCGGGATCGACTTCCAGCGACGCTTCCAGCAGGCGCCGTGCCTCTAGGAAGGTGCTCATTTCCAGGCGATAGATGCTTGGCAGGGCGCGAAGCAGCAGGTCTTGCGCCGTCATCAACCGGTCGTCCGCCAAGGCGGTCCGCCGCCCTTCGTATCGCATCAATTCCGGGTCGATCTGCGCGACGATGGCAGCCCCGAGTTCGTCCTGCAGGGATAGCGGGTCGGTCATGGTGCGGTCGAAACGTCCGGCCCAGACGATTTCGCCATCGGCACGACGATCGACCAGTTTGACGATGGCTCGGACCTTGGAACCGGCCTGCTGCACCGAGCCTTCCAGCACCATTTCTACTTCCTGCGCGGCCTCATCGGCGTTGTCAGGGGCGCCCAGGATGCAGGAAATCCAGCGGAATCGGGACAGGCCCGCACATAATTCCTCTCCCAGGCCGGCGGCAAAACCGTATTGGTCATCGCCGATCGGCCGCAAGGGCGGGACAAGAAGACGCAGGTGACCGCGGTCATGCCGGACGTTGGTCGCCGTCGTGCGGCCCGTGGCAACGAGAGACTCCGGCAAGGGCAGGCGGGTTGACCCGCGCAGGTGCGCCGCGAGATCGGATGTTTCCTGTGATGGCTGGGCACCGGACGCCTCGGCCAGAACACTGCGGCAGGTATCGTAGGCCGCGAGTGCAGCAGGGAGATTACCGCCCGCGGCATGATTGCGCATCAGCGTGCGCCAAGCCAGTTCATGGGTGCGGTTGATGGCGAGTTGCGCCTCGGCAATCGCTATGGCTTGCAGCGGATCGGGCGTCTTGGCCAGCAGGCTGTCGCCGATCGCGAGGCCCACGCGGGCGCATCGCTGGCGCTCTGCTTCCAGCCATTGATCGAAGGCGGGGTCGAGGCCGTTGAGATCTTCCAGCAGCACCTGTCCAAGCTGAAGAACGGTCTCTAGCGTGGTGTCGACCGATTGCATCGCGGTTGGCGCATCGATGACCATGCCGGCGTTTTTCAGCACAAGGTGGTGCCGTTCCGTCTGGAAAATATGGCTCCAGTCCGGTCCAAGCGTATCCTGCAGTTCATGGACGCATTGCCGAAGAGAGGCGCGGGCTTGCTCTTTTTCCCGGCGGCTCCACAGCAGTTCGGCGATGTCGCTGCGCAAAACGGGCTTGGGACTGGCAAGCACCAAGACAGCCAGCATTGCGCGACTTTTGCGCGTGCGCGGCAGTAACGCTCTCCCGCGGCCATCCTGCACGTTCATAGGCCCGAGTAAGCGGACATGAAGCAGTTTGGAACCGCCGGGAACGGTATCGACGCTATCGGAACGTGGGGCGTTCCAGATAATAGCTACACCTCTTGAACGAGAGCCGGGAACGCGCTGCGTTGTGGCGATGGTCTCAGACGTCTCTCATAGTGTAACGTGATGGTTAAAGCGTATCAATACGTATCTATGGCCACGTCCAGCCAGCCGCGGCGGTCGCAGCGCGCCCGATCGCCCGATCGCAGCAGCACGGTGGTTGTGTCAGACTCGATCAATGCCGGCCCTGTGACGGTCTGATCAGTTCCCATGGCGAGAAAATCGTAAACGGGTATTTCGGCCCATTCACCCAGGTAGACCCGACGATAGGCTTTTGCCGCCACCGCCGGGCGGTCGGCCGACGCGGACTGTTCGACCGGCGGCAATCGCCCGATCACCGAAAGCCGGGCATTCACCAGCACCGCCTCCTGGTCGCGCAGCGCATAGGTGTAGAGAGCTTCGTGCGCCTGATGGAACCGCTCCACGATCGCGGGCGCATCGGTCAGATCGGCGTCATCCAGGCGGACCGGGATCTCGAAAACCTGTTCTCCGTAGCGCATGTCGGCCGAGCGGATGGTGATGATTTCGCCGTCGAACCAGGACAGACGCGCGCGGCCTTCCTGTTCCATCGCGGCATAGGCGGCCTGAAGCGCCGCCGTATCCAGCGTTCCGGTTTGGCTGATGCTGCGGCTGAGTTCGACCCGCAGATCGGTGTTCAGCATGCCCCATGCCGACAGGACCGAGGCCGCGATCGGTACCGCCACGCGGGCGACACCCAGCGCCGCCGCGACGGCGGTGATATGCAGGCCGGCCGCGCCGCCGAAGGACAGAAGCGTATAGCCGCGTGGATCGACACCCCGTCGGACCGTTGCCACCCGCACGCCATCGGCCATGCGCGCGTTGACCAAGCGATGGATGCCGTTCGCGGCCTCGTCGATACCGACGCCCAGGCGTTCGGCGACGCGTGCCACCGCCGCCACGGCAGCATCACGATCCATCGTGCGCCGTCCGCCCAGGAAATTGCCAGGGTCCAGAAAACCCAGCACCACATTCGCATCGGTCACCGTTGCCGCTTGCCCACCCTGCCCGTAGCAGGCCGGGCCGGGGACGGCGCCGGCACTTTCCGGCCCGACGGCCAGCAGGCCAGAGCGGTCCAGATGTCCGATCGATCCGCCACCGGCACCCAGTGTAACGATGTCCAGTGACGGCAGCGCGATGCGCGCGTTTGCCACCGCCTTATCGCCCGACAGCGCCGGTGCTCCGTCCCGCACCACCGCGATATCGGTCGATGTCCCGCCCATATCGAACCCAATAATATCCTTCGCCAGCCCCGCTCGGCTTAGCGCAACGCAGGCCGCGACACCGCCGGCCGGCCCTGACAGCGCCGTGCCTGCCGCTAGGCGCGTGGCTTCGGCAACCGAGGCGACGCCGCCATGCGATAGGATCACCAGCAACGCTCCTGGATACCCGGCGTCCTTGAGCCGCGTGCGCAGACGTTCCAGGTAGCGCTCGATCACCGGGCCCACGGCGGCATTGGCGACGGTGGTGGAGAAGCGCTCGAACTCCTTGATCTGCGGCAGCACATCGAAAGACGTCGTGACATACACGCCCGGCATTGCCGCCCGTACCGCGTCGGCGGCGGCATGTTCGTGCGCCGGGTTCTTCCAGGCATGCAGGAAGCAGATGGCCACAGCGCCGACATCCGCTGCTTTCAACTGCGCGATCGCGGCGTCCAGGGATGCGATTTCCAGCGGCGTTTCCACACGCCCATCGGCCCGTATGCGCTCGGTCACGGGCAGCCGCAGGCGGCGTGGCACCAAGGGGGCGGGGGGCGCCATGCGTAAGTTGAAGCGCTCGGGCTTCAGACCTTCGCGCATCTCGATCACGTCGCGATGGCCGGCCGAAGTCAACATGCCGACGCGGGCAATCTTGTTTTCCAACAATGCGTTGGTGGCAACGGTGGTGCCGTGCACGATGCGGGAGGTTTGTCGCAGCAGGTCCGTGGCGCTCAGGCCCAGCCGTTCGGCGGCAAAGGCGATGCCGTTCATTACACCGTCCGATTGGTCCGCCGGTGTCGTTGGTGCCTTGGCGATGATTGTTTCGCTGCCGGTCGAGACGACGATGTCGGTGAAGGTGCCGCCGACGTCGATGCCGATTGCGTAGGTCATGCCAAGCCCTCCCGCGCATCGGCATCGCGGGCCGCGGGGTCGCGTTTGACAGGATCGCCCCAACCGCCACCGCCGCCGGACAGCACGTGGATTACGCTGCCCGGTGGGACGGGCACGTTGATCTCTTTGCTTTTCAGCTTTCGTGGCGGCGCGTTCGGCGGCAGCAGCGTGTAGTCGTGCGGTGCGCCGTCCTGGCCGCCGACCATGCCGCGTGCGCCATGCACGATGCCCTCCCCGGCGGTATTGGCCATGGTCGTGCCTTCGGCTTCGATCCGCAGGCGCATGTCGCCGCCGTAGCCGCCGCGATACTGACCGTCACCGGCCGATCCCGGGCGGTATTCGTGGGTTTCGAAGACCAGAGGAAAGCGGGTTTCCGCAACCTCGATGCTGCCGAATTTGATGCCGCCGGCGCTGTGCCATTCGCCGATCGTTGAATATCCATCCCCGGCAGCCGAACCGCCCCCGCCGGGTCGCGCCTGGAACATGTGCCAGATGAAGCGCCGTTTCGTGCGCGGATCGACGCCGTTCAGGGCGATGCGCAGCCGGCGGCCCCAGCCACCCATCGCGCGGTCCGGGCAGGCTTGCGACAAGGCAACGATGATCGCCTCGATCACCTCGTTGGAACAATGGCTGGTGCACATCGTCACCGGCGCACCTTCGCGCGCCCAGACGATGGTGCCTTCCTTCAGTTTTACATGCAGCGGTCGCAGCGCACCTTCGTTTTTGGTGATGCCAGGGTCGAGCAGGAAGGAAAAAGCCATCGTCACCGCCGACATGGTGTTGGCGTGAGACGAGTTGATGAAGCCGGTTACCTGAGGATCTGATTCGGTGAGATCAACCGTCACATCGCTGCCGGTTTTGGTCACGCGTGCGCGAATGACGATGTCGGTCTTACCGAAACCATCATCGTCCAGCTCGGCTTCGCCCAGGTATTCCCCATCCGCCCAGCCGGAGACGATTTCGCGCGCATATCGCTCCGCCGCATCCAGCATCGCATCGATCGATTGCGATAGCGTCTTGGCGCCGAATTCGGCGATCACCGCATTCAGGCGCTGTTCTCCCAGGCGTGCCGAACCGATCTGCGCGGCAAGGTCGCCGCGGAAGTCCCGCGGGTGGCGGACGTTCAGGGCCAGCATCTCCAGGATGTCTTCGCGCAGCACGCCGTGTTCGGTCAGACGCATCGGCGGCAGGCGCAGACCTTCGTGCCAGATTTCGGTGGCCGCGGGGTTATAGGCACCGTGCGTGGCGCCGCCGATGTCGGAATGGTGGGCTCGCACCACCGACCAGAACATCAGGTGCGTTCCGGCGAATACCGGCACGAAGATCGTCAGGTCCGGTAGATGAGAGCCGCCGCGATACGGATCATTCAAGACGTAGACGTCGTTGGGCGATGGGGTCGGGAAGCGGGCCGCCAGCGCCTTTGCGGCCCAGGACATGGCACCGACATGCACCGGGATATGATCCGCTTGCGCCACCAGCCGGCACTGTGCGTCGATCAGGGCGATCGAGAAATCGCGTGAGGAGTTCAGGATCTGCGAATAGGCAGTGCGCAGCATCGCCTCCCCCATCTCCTCGGCGATGGCATTCAGCCGGTTCTGCAGGACAGCGATGGTAATTGGGTCGATCATGTGCCGATGGTGGCGGATCGGCGCTCTTTGTGGAAGGGCGGGTGTGCCGATCGGCTGTTCCAACCGGGGCTTATGCCGATCATGTCGCCGGGGGCGGGTGCGATGATGCCGCTGAACCGGTGCTGACGATGGTCGCTTGCGGCGACTTATCCGACCAAGCCGATGGCGCCCACGGCGGCGGCAGCCCCCAGGATCAGCAATGGGTGCAGTTTGGTTTTCAGAAACAGCCCGGTGGCGACAACCGTCACCACGCCGGCCGTCCAACTGACGGTGGTGGTCGAAATCAGCAGGGCGGCGCTGGCCATGATCAAGCCGGCGGTGACCGGTTGCAGGCCGTTTTGGATGGCCTTGCGCCACGGGTTGTCCTTGAAGCGATACCACGCACCGGCGACGAACAGGGTCAGCACCGACGACGGGAAGGCAACTGCCCCGGTCGATACCAAAGCCCCCCAAAATCCGGCAACGCGCCAGCCGATCAGACTGACGACCATCATGTTCGGGCCAGGGGCTGCCTGCGCCAAGGCATACATCGCGGCAAAATCGTGCGCTGTCATCCAGTGATGCACGTCGACCACTTGGCGCTGCATCTCCGGCACGACCGAGTTGGCGCCGCCGAACGCAAGCAGTGAGAGCTGGCCGAACACCAGAGCGAGTTCCGCGATCGGGCCCATGCTCATGTCCCGAACCGCCGCAGCAACAGCGTCGATGCCACCGCCAGCACCGGCATGGCCAGAACCAGCGGTAGGCGGATCACGGCGATGGCGACAAAGGTGCAGGCGGCCACGGCGATTGCCAGGGTCTTGCCTTTCAGGGGCGCGACGATCTTCCAGGCGGCGGACAGCATGAAGCCGGCGGCGGCCGCGGCAAGGGCGACGAAGGCGTGCTTTACCGGCGGATAGGCGGCATATTGATCATAGATCGCGCCAAGTGCGATCACGATCGCAACCGGTGCCGTCATCAGGCCCAGGATCGCGGCCGTGGCACCGGGAATGCCCTGGAATCGCGATCCCAGGGCAATTGTCACATTCATGATATTGCCGCCGGGCAGGAACTGGCAAAGCCCCAGCATCTCGGTAAACTCGGCGGCGGTCAGCCATTTGCGCTGCTCGACAATCAGGCGCCGAGCCCAGGGTAGGACGCCGCCAAAGCCGTAGACACCGACGAAGAAGAAGCCGGTGAACAGGTCGAACACGGACGGCGATGGGCGCGGTTCGGTCATAGGACAAAGGATTATACGTCTCCGATGATTCCGACAATCGCCGGCCGGTGATGCGTATGCGAACGATGCCGTGGATCGTGGTGCTGATACTGGCCGCCGGCTTTGCCACGTCTGCCAAGGCTGGCTGCCGGATCGAGCCGCGGGGGACGGTGCCGGTGTCGTTGGTGGGACGAACCCCGCTGGTGCAGGTGATGGTGAACGGCGCGCCTCTGCGGTTCGTTCTGGATACGGGGGCGGAGCGATCGATCCTGTCGGAGGAGGCGGCGAAGCGTATCGGGGTGATCCGCGATGAATGGGCTGGCACGACCCTGAGCGGTGTCAGCGGGATTGTGCGTCGTCCGAATGCGATCCCGCGCACCTTGACGCTGGGCGGCGTGGCGTTGGTGCGGCAAACGCTCAGCCATGATGTCAGCCTGGCCGTTGTGCCGACCTTGGCGGGTGGGTTCGGCGCCATCGCCGATGGGTTGTTGGGGCGGGACTATCTATCCAGCTTCGACCTCGATCTGGATAGCGCGCATGGGTCCCTGGCTTTGATGGCGGTGACAGATTGCAGCGGCCAGTATCTGCCCTGGCGCGGTCGTTACACATCCATTCCCGTCGAGGCCATCAAGGGGGCGCCTCTGGTCATCATGGCGCGCATCGATGGTGTTCGCGTGCGGGCTTTGCTCGATACAGGCGCGGGCAACAGCGTTCTGACGGCGTCTGGCATCCATCGGATGAAACTGGATGATCGGCTTATGGATGCCGACCCCAGCATGGTCGTTACGGGTGTGGGGCTGCATGCCGTGACGGTCCGGCAGCATCGCTTCGACGCGCTGGAGGTCGGTGGGGTGGTGTCCGATCAGCCGGAGATCTGGGCGGCGCAGATCTATCCGACCCCCATCGTTGATATGCTGCTGGGCATGGATTGGGTCATCAGGCAGCGGATCTGGGTATCCTTTAGCGGGCACGCGGTCTTCGTGGCACTGCCGGAGTGACGCCGTTTGCCGCGTGGGCGGCACGCGTGATCGCCGCAGGAGGTATCACACGCAGGCGTGACGCACCTGATACCACCCCCATTAGAACCAACGCCGTCAGCCATGATCAGTGCCGAGCGTCAGATCCCCCGCACCTCCGCATAGGCACCATCCAGGGCGGCGCGGATGCGGCTGACCATAATGTCGATTTCCGTTTGCGTGATGATCAACGGCGGGGAAAAGGCGATGCGGTCGCCGACGAAGCGGGTAATCAACCCAGCCTCTCGCGCATGGGCGTCAACCCGAGCGCCCAGGCCAACGGACGGCGCATAGGCCTTGCGTGTCTGCTTATCGGCCACGAGTTCGATGCCATTCAGCAGACCGACGCCGCGGACTTCGCCGACCAGCGGGTGATCGGCAAGCGCTGCCAGGGATTTCTGCATGTAAGGCCCAACGGTCTGGATG
>Ga0164296_1004284_pt1 | contig 13047 bp, 7 predicted proteins | sample GEODES057metaG_FD_113533 | JGI IMG/M metagenome (GOLD analysis project Ga0164296, IMG submission 113533) | Dystrophic lake water microbial communities from Trout Bog Lake, Wisconsin, USA - GEODES057 metaG | ecosystem: Environmental > Aquatic > Freshwater > Lake | place: USA: Trout Bog Lake...
CGTCTTACCCAGCGTGAAGCCGGGATACGCGCGTGCTGCGCTCACTACCATGGACCCAGCCATCGTCGGCGAACTGCTAGCAGACATGGACGCGGACGAGATAGCGACGTGCTTAAGCGCCATGGTGCGGCACACCAAACCCACCTCCCCACTCAACAACTGACTGTTCCCCTCCAATGTGTCGCACCTCGCGGACCATGCTGCTCAGAACGCCGATGAGATTGCGGGCATGATCAAGGCAATGAGCCTCGAGACTGCGGCCACTGCGCTGCTGGCTATGCCCAGCGGTCTTGCAGGCAGCGCCCTGTCGTCAAAGCTGTTGAACCACGAGCTGAGCGCGGTGTTGCTCCACGCCATGAGCACGGGGCACATCCCGGATAGCTCCAAGCACTTGCATCTCCTGTCTGCAGTCGCCAAGGCTGCGGTGGCCAAGAAGGCCACTGCTGCCGCGGCCAGCCCAGCCGGCGCGCCCCAAGCAAGCCCGGCAAAGAAACTGGCGGCGGCGGCGGCGGCGGCGACGACGGCTGGCTCAGGCGCAGCACCTGCTGGCACCAACACTGGTTCCCAGACTTCAGCGGCATCTGGCTCTGCGACGGCCACGGGAGCCCCTGCGCCCGCCGGCGCGGGCAAATCTGCTCTGGCGCCTGCCACATCCGCCGAGGCCGCCACTCCGGCTGCCACAGCTAGCACTGCTGACGGCTCCAAGGCTGCCCAGGGCACCAATGCGGCGAAGTCCACTCCTGCTGCGCCTGCCGCTTCTACGACGGCGGCCGCGGCGGCAGGCACGGCAGCCACTGCGACGGTGGCGGCGGCTCCGGCTACCCAGACTCAGGCGTCTAATGCTGTATCCAAAACCTGTGCTCCAGCCTCGTCACCATCTGCCCAAGCTGGTGCCGCAACTACCCAGGGCGCAGCCGCATCTACTGGTGCTGCCAAGCCGTCTGCCAGCACGGTTGCTACCGGCGCAAATGCGGCCACCGATGCCACTGGCACGGCTGGTGCTGCCGCAAGCACGGCTCACACCACCAACGCCGGTGCGGCTGCGGCCGCCAAGCCATCCAGCGCGGCCCCTGCCAGTGGCTCTGCCACTGCCGCGAGCGTGAGCGCTGGCGCGGCTGCTGGTGCGGCTGCTGGTGCGGCTGCGGCCGCCAAGCCATCCAGCGCGGCCCCTGCCAGTGGCTCTGCCACTGCCGCGAGCGTGAGCGCTGGCTCTGCCAATGCTCCAGCTGGTGCCAAGGCCGCTGGGGCAGGCACACCATCATCCGCGACGACTTCTGCCGTGGGTGTGTCCGCCGCCTCCGCTGGCCAGCCCAACAGCGCAGCCAGCTTGGCTGCCATGAGCCCTGCTGCAGCCACTGAGGCGCTGGGAGACATGTCTCCGGAGGCGGCTGCCGCTTTGCTGTCTGGTCTGACGCCGGATGAGATTGCGGCAATGCTGCGCCCGCTGCGACTGCGTGTTGCGACCGCCATCTTGTTGGCCATGCCTTCTGCGGATGCGGCTGCAGTTCTGTCCAGCCATGTTCTTGCAAATGATCTGACTGCTGTCTTCAAGCACTCCGGCGCCTGCTTCTGCGGCAAGGGACACAACTGAATGAAATGAGCTTCATCACTGCGTCAGCGCTGCCGTTTGACTGACGTGATGTTATATAGATCTACACACGAGTGGATGGAGGACGAACGGATCGGATGCATGCGTTGCACTACTGCACTTAGAACATCAGCTGTGGTGAAGGCGGTGGGGCCTGTGCTGCGGCGTTGCCTCCGCCCCCACGTCGTCGGCTACCGCCGCCCCCTCGCTTCCCTGTCGATGGTTGCGGGGTCGCCTGTGTCTCGCCAAACGATGCCGGTGCTGGCACATCCCCATTGCGTGCTGCATGTCCATTGTCGGTTGGCAACGTCGACGAGGAGGACGAAGGCGGCATAGGCGTTCTAACCACCGTGCGCCGTTCTCCAACAGGTGCTGCTTCGGGTGACACCGCGGGCGGAGTGGGTGGCTGCAGCACCAGCGGCGGGGGACCAACCACGCTATGGAGTGGTGGCGGTGGCATGTGATGCTGGGGCGGCCATCCGAGCGGCTGCATTCCCAGCGCTGCCTCCGGCCCCGATGCACCACCCTGCTGGTTGTTCCCAAAGTCGCCAAACACGGGTGGCACTGGCTGCGGCGGCGCCGAGCCCGGTGGCGGCGAATGCCACATGGCGTGCGGGTGGTGGGGGTGGTGTCCAAATGCCCCTGGTCCAGGAGGCCCCATCATTGGACCAGAAGGCGCGAAGAACGGCGGCGCTGCGCCGCCCCCAGGCCCGCCATCCACCGCCATGCGCGATGCCTGAGCTGCGCCAGGAAAGAGAGGATGGAAGACGGGATGCGGGCCGTCGTGGTGGTCCCGAGGTGTGCCTGGCCCCTGGTGCTGCTGAGTCTGCGGTGGCATCGCCGCCATGCCGGGTGGCCAGCCCCACGGCGGCGGCGGTGGCTGCCCCTCAACAGACATGGCCTTGTGCATGGCGCTGCTCTCCTGCAGCTGCTGCTCTTTCACCGCCAGCGACCGGTCTCGAGCCTCCAACTGCACTTGGAGCGTCTCCACCTGGCGATTCATCTCCGCGCCGCGGCTCTCCGCCAGACGGAGCTCCTCCTGAAGCGTCTGCACTTGCTTGGCACTGGCCGACGACACAAAAAGAGGTGTGAGCACTGCGAGAGGGGGGCTTCTCGCTGCAGCGGGGCACGCACGAGGACTCCGCGAGCTGCTCGCTCGCCCACAGACGGCTCTGCAAGTTCTGTATCTTCTCCTGGTACATGGCCTCGTTCTGCGACACAAAGGGACAGCGCTCACCGTGAGACTGGCGCCAGGGTTCCAAACAGCGCAGCACACGCGCCGCCCCGGGCCTCAACTCACCTTGCGAGCCGCGGTTTCCACGTCCACATAGCGTGCAGTCGCCGCTGCCAGCTCGTCGCTCAGATGCTTCACCCGCTGGCGCGACTGCTGCTCAGCAGACAATGCCTCGTGCACCGTCTGCAGCTCCGCGATCTTGGCGGCCACTTGGGCCACTTGGGCGTCCAGAGACTCCTCCGCAAACGAAACAACCACGACGTTGCTGCTGCGGCTGTTGCCGCTCACGGCGGCGGCGGCGTGCACCTCTACTTCGCCGCCTGCCCTCCCACGCCGGGGCTGGGGCACCGCCTTGACGACATCAGCGGGCGGGGCTGCGACAGACGCAGCTACCTGCGCGGTTCCGTTGGCGTTCGAGCGCGGCGCGCGGCGCTTGGGCGGCGCAGTTGCCACTGCCTCCTCCGTTCCAGACATGGTGGTCTGCTAGCACCAAAATGATCTCTGACAACAAGCGAAACGCGTGGCGCAAGAAGTGAGGACACGGGGAGTCTCACGCTCTCGGCTAAGCTCACAGCTCCAGGCATGCACACGTCATCAAGCAGTGCCGGTTTGAGCTCTCTCCAAGCCGCGATGGCTGGCCTCCAGTCTGCAGCCACTATGGCAGCGCTGGGCCTGCTCAACAACACCTCAGGGTGAGTGACCAGCCCCCCCTGTTTGCGCCCGGTGTGGCGCGTGAAGCACCAAGCACACCACAAGCAAAGGTGCCGAGTCCCTCCCCAGCGCGCGGAAGGGACCCCTGCGACCTCGGGCTGCCCACCACCCTGCTTCCTGGTGCTGCCCACACTGCTGGAACTTGGCGCAACGGCAGCGCGGGGAACTGGGTGGGACGTTAGCCTTTTTAAGTTTTAGAGCCTGTCAAGTTGAACCTCTTCCTTCACCAAGCGCGGCAGCGTGCTACGCGCGCATCGTGTGCCCTCTCGCTCACTCTTGCCTCTCGCAACTGACTCGCGACACTCGCCTCCGACTCTCCGCTCGCTTGCGCAGACCTATTGGCAAGGACGCTCGAGACGCGGTGCGCGCTGCCCTCCTTAGCCAGCAGAAGGCCGAGCGGGAGGTGGAGGGCGGCCACGGGCGCGAGCTCGGTGCAGTGGCTGCTGCAGCCGCTGCAGGTGACGACGCCGGCGAAGAGGCAGAGAACGCGACGGTGTTTTCGAATTACGTCCCTAAACACGTGAAGGTGGGAGCCCTCCTTGTGTGTGCGGCGAGCACTGAGTTCCCACCATCTCACACCTCGTGTCGTCGTGCTCACACCTTCGCACACCTCGCATCGGCAGGAGGGAAAGCCTCATCCGGACCCGGTGGTGGAGACGAGCACCCTTGCGGCCGTGAGCCCTCCCCTGCCCACCTACCAGCACCATTTGCAGGACGCAGTCGCGTCTGGCGCTCTGAGCAACCTGCAGATCGAGAGCATCATCTATGCGTTCCAGCGCTTCCAGCACCACCTGGATGATGGCTCGCGCATGGGCTTCATGCTGGGTGACGGAGCTGGCGTGGGCAAGGGTCGCCAGATCGCTGGCGCCGCGTATGAGCATTGGCGCACAGGAGGCCGCCGCGTGCTCTGGGTCAGCGTCAACAGCGATTTGCGTATCGATGCCCAGCGCGACATGGCTGATTTGGGCCTGGAGCCGATTCCGATCTACCCGCCCCGCGACAACAAGACGGGCACCGTGCCGCCAGGAAACCTCGACAGCGCCGGGTGGAAGGACGGCGTGTTGTTTTTCACTTACAGTCTGCTCGTCAGTAACTCCGCAAAGCACGGAACCCGCCTGCAGCAAGTCATCAATTGGCTGAAGCGGGACTCCTCCGGCACGCCGCTGATTATCTGGGATGAGTGTCACAAGGCGAAGAATTTCAACCCGGGGAAGAAGGACGGCGAGGACAAGAGCAGCAAGACGGCCAAAGTGTGCGTGGAGCTGCAGGAGGCGCTGCCGGAGGCGCGCGTGCTGTACGCCTCTGCCACTGGCGCCAGCTCGCCATCCAACCTGGCGTACTGTGTGCGCCTCGGCCTCTTCGGCATGCCATCGTTCAAGGCACTCCTCGACAGCCTCAATCGCTCTGGCCTCGGCTCCATGGAACTTTTCTGCATGGGCTTGAAGTCCGTGGGCGCCTACATGTGTCGTACACTGAGCTACAGCGGCGCCGAGTTCGAGCTGTGCACAGTTCCTTTGTCACCGGCAATTCGTCAGATGTACGACCGCACCTGTTCCTTCTGGTGTCTCCTCTTCCGCGTCTTTGAGACGGTGTTCAGCCACATCGGCCAGAGCAAGAAGGCTCGTCTGCGCATGGGGCAGTTCTGGGGCGCCCATCAGCGGTGCTTCCGCCAACTCATCCTCAGCGCCAAGGTGCCCAAGCTCGCGAGCATGGCGGTGGACGCAGTGACAAACAAGAACATGGCAGTGGTCATCGGCCTGCAGAGCACTGGCGAGTCCAACATGCGCTCAGCTACCGCCGACAACGACGATGAGGCTTTTGACGACTGGATTAGCACGCCGCAGGTCGTCATCACCAACTTGCTCAAGTCGCAGCTGCCCACACAGTACGAGGCGGAGGTTGGCGTCATACCGTACGACTTCCGCCCGCTCTACCTGGAGATCGTCTCCGTCGTCAAGGCCTGGAAGACGCTCGCCCCGGTCAGCACCGAGGTGGAGGGCGATGACGACGACGTGCAAATCGTGGCCGAGAAGTCGCTCGATGAAGTTGAGGCCGAGAAGCTGGAACGTGCTAAGCTGGAGGGCATGTACATCGACCTGACCACCGCGAAGCCCGTCAGCGACAAAGACATCGCGGATGCGGAGGCTGACGCCAAGGCTGCGTCCAAGCAGGCGGAGCAGCTCGTGGAGGTGCGCCGCAAGGCGGACCTCGAACGCCTGAAGAAGGAGCGCGCTGCTGTGCGCGCGGTGGCAGGTGAGGCTGAGGTTGTCGACGAGGACGAGGACATGCCGCTGGCTGGCGGTGGCATCGGCCCCGAGCGTCTCATCGGCCGCAGCATCATCCGCGGCAGCGGCCGCAGCCTGGACTCGGGCACCATTCTGCGCTACGAAGCGGAGACTCTCCTAAGCGACTCGCCCATCTTTGTGGTCAAATGGCTGAGTGCGGGCCTGCAGGAGCTGTCGGAGTCTGAGATCCTGCCCCTCCTGGTGGCGGATAGCGATCCAGACGAGCCGGTGGAAGATGTCCGGGCCCGCAAGGGCAAGGCCACTGCGCAGGCGGCGGCTCCCGCCAAGGCCAAGCCGCAGGGCGGCACAATGACTGTGGGTGGCCGGTCCCTGCGCGCTGGCGCGCGCATCGCCCGAGTGGCGGTGGTGGAGTCCTCGGACAGCGACGCGTCCGATGAGGATGACAGCGATGCTAGCGGCGATGACAGCGACAGCGACAGCGATGTCGAGATCGTCAGCGGCGGCAGCGATGGCAGCGAAGACAGCGACATGTCTGACGAAGAGGTGCCGGTGGCGCGCAAGCGCAAGGCCAGTGGCCCGCCTCCGTCCAGCCGCGCCAAAGCTGCTCCGTCCAAGCTCCGCATTGTTTCCGACGGCGAAGACGAGGAGGACGAAGAGCCAGATATAATGCCCAAGTCCAAGTCCGCTGTCAAGTCGGAGTTCGCGGCGGCGGCCCCCAAGCCTGTGGCGGCTGCGGTTGCCGCTGCTCCCAGCGCCAAGATGAGGGCCAAGTTCGAGCTGGATGACGACGAGGCGTACGAGGACGACGAAGATGGCGACCCGTACGCCAACGGGAAGCTGGTCACTGACCCCTGGCTGGTCAAGATCCGCGATGCCCTGCTGGAAGCAGCCGCCAGCCTCGAGCTGCCGCCGTGCCCGCTGGACCACCTGCTGGACCTGTGCGGCGGAGTGGACAAGGTGGCGGAGATGACAGGCCGCAAGGAGCGCATGTTGCGCGAGTCAAACGGCAAAGTGACCGTCGTCCGCCGCAACAACAACGTGGACTGCAGCATGAAGCAGCTCAACCTGCACGAGCGCAACGCCTTCCAGGACGGCACGAAGCTGATCGCGATCATCAGCGAGGCTGCGTCCACTGGCATCTCTCTGCAGGCTGACAAGCGGATGGGCAACACGCGCCGCCGACTGCATCTCACTCTCGAGCTCAGCTGGTCCGCAGACAAGGCCATCCAGCAGTTCGGGCGAAGCCACCGCAGCAACCAATCGTCGGCTCCAATCTACCGCATCCTCGTCACGCCGCTGGGCGGTGAGCGCCGCTTTGCGGCATCAGCAGCCAAGCGCCTGTCATCGCTGGGCGCGCTCATGCGCGGTGATCGCAAGGCGCTCGGCGCAGGTGTTGCGCTTAAGGCGTTTGACATCATGAACCGCTGGGGCTCCGAGGCGCTCTCGCGCACTTTCGAGGACTTGTGTGGCTACAGCGACCCGATGGCTGGAGTGACCGTGCCCGGCGGCGACCTGCAGGCGTTCCGGGCAGCTGCGCGCAAAGCCCTCGTGTCTGTGGGCATTGCTCGCTGGGCAGGCTACGCGTACCCCAGCGCCATCCAGAACGGTACAGCGCCCATTATGATCGACGGCATCCGCGATGGCGGCTTCTCGAAGAAGGTTCGCGGCGACTCTGGCGATGGGCTCTCGCGCTTCTTGAACCGCCTTCTGGGCGTAGATGTGCAGATGCAGTCCGACCTCTTCTCGTACTTCAGCGAGACGTTCGACGCCCGCATCCAAGTGGCCAAGACCAGCGGCGCATGGGACGATGGCGTGGTGTCGCTGAAGAGTGAGAGCCTGAAGGTGGCCCCTGGCTTCCCGAGCCGCATCCACACCTGCCCCGTCAGCGGCGCGGAGACACATGTGCTGGAGCTGGATCTGGACCGCGGCGTGTCGTTCGACAGCGCGCTCCAGCGCCTGCGTCAGGCTGAGAGCGACTGGGTTTCAGCAGGCCGTGTCTGGGACTCCAATATGTGCGGCTTCTACAAGGTCAGCGGCCAGACGGCGCTGGGCACCGGCAAGCCACACGTCGGCCTGTTCACCGAGATCTGGACGGGCGCCACATCTACCGCGCACACGCGCGTGCGCAAGTGCTACAAGTTCGTCAAGCCCAATATCGGCTTGCAGGTTGCCCGCTGGGCAGACGACATCGAGAACAACTATGAAAAGATCTCGGAGGCTGAGGCGAAGAAGCTGTGGAGCTTCTGGTTCGATTACTACGCCACTCACTGCGGCCACGGCGACAAGTGCAGCCGCCGCAGAGATGGCTACGATTGCAGCTACGGCACCCGCACATCCAAGGAGCGTCTCGTCATCGGCGCCTGCCTGCCTGTGTGGGCTCTGGTGTGCGACTGCGTCAAGGTGACCAGCAAGCACGACAGCGAAGAGGCAGGCGACATGCGTGTCGTGCGCTGCAGCACCGACTCGGGGCACACGTTCGTTGGCTTGCACCTTAAGTCTGACACGCAGATGCGTAAGCTCATTGGCGCCGTCGAGGCGGCGGATGCGGCGCCAGCCATGTTCGCTGACGCTGATGACGACGAGCTTGACGCGTATTGAATGTGCCGGGGAAAACCGGATCGAGGACAGGATCAAGAGGAGTGCGCAATCAAAGACGCGCGAACACAAGTTTCAATTCAAACACAACGCAAACAAGTCTCGTCATCATGCGGTTGGGCAGAAGCACCTGCGCGAATGCACAAGCACGTCACCCAAATGCGCGGTGAGATTCTCATGGCACGTTGTTGCGTCCACAGCCAGCAAGGCACTCAGCATTTCTGCCAATGACGGCTCAGCAGAAGAGTCGTCCATCGGGTCATCGCACATGCACAAGGACGCATGCGCAAAGACGCCACTCAGGTGCGTGTGCACGTCCGCCTTGGCAACCGCCGGCTCTGTTGTTAGCATCTTCGCCAGTGACTCCGCAAGTGAAAGCTCGCTCTCGGCGGCAGCTGCAACCTGCACTGTAACGGGTGTGTGCACCGGAGAGGCAGCGGAGCCAGCATCTGCGCGAAGTGGCGGCTCAGGTGCAGGTGCGGACGAGCTCACTGGTGCGATGTAATTGAAGAGCCTCGACACCTTGACGCTGCTCACAGGTCTGAAGGCGGAATCGTCTTCTGGTGCTGCTTCTGTCTGCGGGGCAGGTGTAGCCCCAGTTGCTGCTGGCTGGCTGGTTACTGTAACCACGTGATCGATGGGTGCAACTGTATCGGTGCTGGCCTTCAATGCCGCAGCCACCTTTGCATCGGAAGCGGCCTTCTTGAGAGCCGCCTTTTGAGCGGCAGCCTGCTTCCTGGCGGCCTCCGACGCGGCGGCATCAGCGGCCGCCTTATCCGTAGCCACCTTGTCAGCAGCTGCTTGCCTTTTAGCGGCATCAAGCGCAGCGGCAGTCGCCTTGTCCGCAGCCGCCTTGCGAGCCGCGGCATCTTCAGCAGCCTTTGCCTCTGCAAGCTTCTTCGCTGCTTCTGCATCTGCGGCCTTTTTATCAGCCGCTGCTTTGGCTTCAGCAGCCTGCGTTTTAGCGGCATCGGCAGCCGCCTTGTCTTTGGCCGCCTTATCCGCAGCGGCAGCTTTCTTTGCGGCATCAGCTGCCGTTTTGTCAGCTGCTGCCTTATCTGCGGCGGCGCGCTCCGCCACAAGCCTATCCGCCTCCTGTTTTTGATCAGACTCAGCTTTCGCCTTCGCGGCGGCGGCATCGGCAGCCGCTTTCTTGTCAGCAGCAGCTTCTGCCTGTGTGTCTGCAGTGGCCTTCACTGCAGCTGCATTTGCTGCTGCCTCCTGCGCCGCCTTTATGCGTTCAGCTTCTTGCTTGGCGGTAGGAGCCTTCGCCTTGGCTTTGGAAGCAGCTTCTTCATCAGCTGCAGCTTTGGCCTTCACAGGAGGCATCTTGGCCCGGGCTGCTGCTTGAGCCACCGGCTTGCTCTCTTTGGCGGCCGTGACTGAGGTGTCCTCGTCCTTACGCTCTGGGTCGTCAACCCTCATCTCTACCACGGCGGCCTTAGCAGGCGTCGATTTCTCGGCACTCTTGGGTGCAGCGGCCTTCTCAGCGCCCGCCGGTCTCTTTTCCTCCTCCACCGCTTTTGTGTCCACATTAGCCTTGTGGTCAGCTGCTTTGGGCTCAGGAGGTGCCTTCTTATCTGCAGGCGTCGTCTTGGCCACCTGAGCTGTCTCCTTGACAGCTTTGCGCTCTGGCACAGGTGTGGCAACCGCCTTCGCATCGGCTGGTGTCTTCGCATCTTGAGGTGCTTTCAGCGCTGCAGGAGTCTTCTTCTCCGCAGTTGCGGGCATTTCTGCAGTAGATGGTGACCTTCTCGTCTCGCAAGCCGGAGACACACCCACGGTTGCGTTGGACCGCAGCCCTTGGCTCTTCGGTAAGGTCGCCTGCGGTGGTGATGTAACTGGCGTCGATGCCGCCCGAGCTGAAGCACCAGGGGTGCGAGGCGAATGTGGACTTGCCGATTGGGCAGCAACCTTCTTGGCATCCACAGCCGCGTTGGCAGCAGCCATCTTTTTCTCAGCAGCGGCTTTGGCTGCAGCTTCTACTGCTGCCTTTCTCTGAGCAGCAAGCTGTGCCTCCACAGCCCTGCGTGCAGCCTCCTCCGCTGCCTTCCTGTCAGACGCAGCTTTCGCCTCTGCGACACGGCGAGCTGCCGCTGCGCGAGCTGCATCGTCTGCAGCCTTCCTGTCAGCAGCCGCCTTTGCACGGGCAGTGGCGGCACCAGTCTCCTCTGCGGATGTCCCACTCATCGCCGCCGCCTTGGACTCGATCATTTTCTTCACTGCCTGCACCGTACCACGTACCACGCCTAACCCCGACGGCGTTCTAGCAACAGGGCGAGACTCGCTGACGCCGGAAAATGCGGGGTGAGCACGCCTGAGCACAGGCTTCGTGACTGTGTTCGCCGCGCTTGAGCGCTGTACTGCCTGAGCTTGCTGTGCTGCCTGAGCTTGGTGCCTGGCAGCAGCCACGCGCTGCCGCGCTCTCTCCATGGCCGCTGCAACTGCCTCAACCTGAGGACTTGACTCAGCAGCTCCCTCTTGGACCGGCGCGGCGTGTGCCGTGGCAGGCAACTCAACGCCACTGAGCTTGCGTCCGAAAGGCGTCAGCTCGCGCGATCCCGTGCCGCTGGGGCTGCTGGGACTGGCACGAGCAGGCGGCGTCCACCTTAATTGAGTCGGCCACGCGCTGACGCCGCCAAACTCAGGCCATCTCCCCAACGGCACGGTCACAGTAGGGCCTTTGGGCGTCAGTGGCGTGCCCGACGTGCTACGGCGCAAGGTCGCAACGCCTTGGCTCAAAAACAGTTGACTCAGCTCGGTATCAAGTGTCCAACGTATGTGGTGGATCTGTCGGTGGGGCACGTCCATCAGCCGCGATGGCTCAGCTGTGAGCGAAGGCGGCTCCATGGTGCCGCTGCGAAACGGGAGACACTCAATTGCGTGCCAGCGTGGCGCGCACCTTTCCCTTCCCCCGAGCTGTAGCGTGCGACCTTAGCCGCGAAGCCACCTGTCCGCCAGGGCGCAAGCACCATGATGCTCACATAGCTGGCTGACACACACTGTGTTCCGGCAGACTTACTGCTTTTGAAGCGGTTGCTCGCACCACTCTTGCGCTGCCCAGCTTGACAGATGCCGATCCTTCCGAGCGGTCTGCAGGGCCTCGTCGGGAGCAGTCAAGGGAACGCTCCGCTCCCGAAGTGGTGGCGTTGGGTCATGCTCCTCATCCTCGTGTACAGCTCCACCATCAGCGTGTTGACTGGCCAGGTGCGACGGTGGGGACGCTTCTATCGTACAGCTCTGGCCCGCGGGGGAGAGCGTCGCGACGGAGTCACAGCGGCGCACTGGCCTCCAAACCCTGTCTGCTGTAACCGCACCCCTGGCCGGGCGCTGCCTGCCCCCGCGTCTGCCGCGCCCTCACCGTCGCTCTGTATGCGCTTCCCCGCGGCTTCGCACATGGTGACTGGCGGTCTAGAACTGCCTGGCAGTGCCAACACCTGCCTCGTTCTGGTGGGAACTGGGCTTGCGGCACTTGCCCTGACACTCGCCTGCCCACTCTGTCCACCGCGCTGCCGCCACAGGGGTTCTCTTCCATCGCGGTAGACGCAGCCAAGTACTACGACACCAGCGAGGTTGTCATCAACACGCTCGTCACAGCAAGCAACGTGGCTCAGATTATAGTGGTGTGTCCCCTCGCTCGCACGCCACGCCCAGCAGCCCCACACCGCCTGTGCTGGCACTACCGTGTCCTGATTTCTTCGCTCGTGTCATCAGGCACTGGTGTGGACGATGAACATGGAGTCGCAGTATGGCCTGCAACTGCCCTACGTTGTTGGCACCACCTTGTTGCTTGTGGGCGGCTGGCTCGGCTTCTACGGGTCCACACCCGACCACGTGGGACTCACGTGGGTCTTTGTCGGCGTCCTGCTCTCCAGTGCGGGCGCCACCTTTCTGTGCACCCTACCAGTGCCCCTCTCGGCGCGCTGGTTCCCCTTCGAGGAACGCACGTTTGCAACTGCAATTGGAGCTATGTCCCTGGTGTGCGGCATCGCGTGCGCATACGTGCTGCAGGCCACCTTGCGGAAACACATCCCCACATTCTTGCTGCTGAATGCTGTACTGAGCACAACCACGCTGCCGCTTGCACCTCTGTTTCGGGACCCCAGCAACCGCAATCGCGCTCTCGGTATTGACGCCTCTGAGCAAGGCGCTCTGCTGGCCCGCCACGCAGCCGCGGCCGCTGCAGCTGACGGTGCAGAGGCTGGCAGTGAGAGAGCAGCGCCGACGCCGCTGTCAGGGCCGCCGAGCCCGACGAGCAGCATCCGCTCCTCCATCAATGGCCGGGCTGCAGGCAGCACGCTGGGCGACAGCGTGCGCATCAACACCATTTTGTGGCTCAGCGACTGGCGAGTTGCACTGCTGCTGCTGGGGAGCACGTACATCCTGGGCATGGGGTTCACCTTCTTGACACTCATCGACGAGGTGTTGCCGCCGGACATCAAGGACATCAAGACCATTCTCGCGGTGGTGTTCCTGTTCAGCGGAATGACAGGCATGGTAGCCATTGGCAGCTTCGTGGATGCAACGAAGGAGTACATCGGCACTCTGCGCGCGCTGCTCATCATCTTGGTGGCCAGCTACACATCCATGGCAGTTGCGTGGCAGTTCAGCCAGGAGGCGCTGCTGTACGCGAGCGTGGCGATTGTGGCGGCATGCACATTTGCCGTCATGCC
>Ga0164296_1004286_pt1 | contig 13046 bp, 15 predicted proteins | sample GEODES057metaG_FD_113533 | JGI IMG/M metagenome (GOLD analysis project Ga0164296, IMG submission 113533) | Dystrophic lake water microbial communities from Trout Bog Lake, Wisconsin, USA - GEODES057 metaG | ecosystem: Environmental > Aquatic > Freshwater > Lake | place: USA: Trout Bog Lake...
TCTATATTAAAAAATAAAGGGATTGAAGCCCTAATTTAAGTCTAATCATTACTAAATTTTGCAAACTTGAAGGAATAGGTTTGGTAGTGTGATAGGGATTTGACTGACACAAGGATGTGATGTCCTTGTTGTGGTCGGTGAACCCCATACATGAAGTGTCCTTTTAAAGGACAAAATAACACCACCCCGAAGGATGGTTTTAACTTTCATTAATTTTTCTTAACCTACCCGCATTGGTAATAGGATCATTTGACGGCCGCTAAAGTGCAAACGCTCTTGAATCTCTAATGGAGTCTGGTTATGCAAGAATTTAGTAAAGAAGTTTGCTTTAGCCAAGAGTAGCTTACTAGAGAAGCAAACGCTCTCGTTTGGAAATTCCACATAAGCCTCGTCTGTGAGCTTCATAAACTCTTTGATTGGGTCGGTACCAAATCCAATTTTTGAAGTTGCGGCCAATCCATGTTGATGACAGAAATCAACATAGTAAGACATCGACTTTTCCATCTTCTCTTTGAGTTCTTCCATTTTTTGATGGCCTTCAAAGCTGGTAGCATCTACTTCACCCACTGCAACGAATACATAATTCTTATAGTGAAGAAATAATCTCATCGCCCACATCAAAGCATGCATACTAGCGCCACGATGACGACTAACCAACACGATAGCGGCAGGCATTGATTTATCTATCTGCAGTGGTGTTACAGAATTTCCTGCTGGTAGGTCTGGAAAGGCTTCATCTGCTTTTGATAATTGAACCCTAAAGTTCTCGTAGTGCTTTCTCGTCAAGAGGCAGAGAACTACCACTACCGAAGTGACAAGGATGGTTAACCAGCCACCTTCAAATAGCTTTTCACTGATGGTGATAGCAAGAATAGAAGCTGTCACCACAAATCCCAATGCACTTAATAAGAAGTGTCTAATCCAGCCAGCATCTTTACTGTGCTTCACCCAATAAACTGACATACCAAACAAGGACAAGCTAAATGTTAAGAACACATTAATACTGTAAAGCACTACTAATGTAGCTACTGAACCACCTGTAAAAATCAAAATCAAAAATGCGGCAATGCCCATGACCAAGATACCATTCTGTCTTACCAAGCGGCTTGATAGCTCGCGAAACTGTCTTGGTACCCAATAGTCAGTGGCCATATTAGAGAGCACTGTTGGGCCATCTAAGAATCCCGCCTGAGCGGCAACGAATAATAAGCCAGCCTCAAGCAAGAGAACAACAGCTAAAGCAATATCGTTAACACCGCCGCCATTGGGATTAAGGTGATTAATAATTGCGCCAAATGCTGTTGCGTTGAGAGTTTGTCCATCTACTTTCTGTGACCCCCAAAGCATGTACAACAAAATGATGCCGCCAGCAGTAATTGCCAAAGAAAATGCTAGGTACCACATGGTTCTTTTTCCATGAGGTACTTTTGGCTCAGCTAGTGTGTTCACATTATTAGATACTGCCTCTAAGCCTGTATAGGTACCGCCACCTAATGAGTAGGCTTTTAAGAATAAGGATGCAACCATAATCCAACCTAAATTAGAGCACAGTGCATTAGCTTCGGAGATCGCATTAGGAAATAGATTGCCAAGCTCAGGCGCATGAACACCAATACCGTAAGCGATCAGAATGGCATGGGTAATACAAAAACCTAAAAAGATTGGCAACAAAATCAAGATTGACTCTTTAATGCCTCTAAAGTTCAAAAAGATCATGAACACTACTAAGCCCAATTCAATGATCAATTTATAGTCTTGATACTCTGGCGGCACCAAACTAAATGCCGCATCAACTCCGCTTGCAAGAGAAATAGCAATCGTTAATACATAGTCAACCAATAGAGCTGATCCAGAAATTAAGCCCGCTTTAGAACCAAGTAATGCTGTAGCAACTTTATATCCACCACCCCCAGTAGGAAAGAGTTCAATAATTTGGTTGTAGCCAAGTGCAATAATAAAAACGGTTACAGCAGTAGCCATCGCCAAGAACAGCGCTAAATTATGATTAGCGCCCAAAGCCAAGAATGCCTCCTCTGGACCATAGCAAGAGGATGACAGTCCGTCTGCTCCTAATCCCACCCATGCCAGTAAAGGAATAATTGAGATTGCATGGCGAGTCTTTGGATCCATCGGATCTAAGGCTTTGCCTCTAAAAAAATTAATAATCTTTTCCATCATGACCTCTGCGTTTCTTGGTTATATGTCTAGGCGGTATCCAACGCCTGTTTCGGTTAATAAAAACTTCGGTTGAGTTGGGTCATCCTCTAACTTTTGGCGGAGGTGACCCATATAAATTCGTAGGTAGTGGTTATCTTCAGTATGTTGACCGCCCCATACTTCTTTTAGTAACTGACGATGTGTCACTACCTTGCCGCTATTTGTTAGCAAGATGTTTAGTAATTGATACTCAATAGGGCTTAAATGAATTTCTTCATCAACTTTAGTAACCTTACGAAGACTGAGATCAATCTTCACATCACCAAAGCTAAAGGTTGGCGTGTTGGTATCTGATTGTGACAAGCGTCTTAGTAGCACACGCATTCTTGCCATCAGCTCTGCGGTACCAAACGGCTTGGTAAGGTAATCGTCGGCGCCTGCATCAAGTGCCTTTACCTTCTCATGCTCTTGAACTCTGGCTGAGAGAACGAGGACGGGATTGGTAGACCAACTACGATAGTTATTAATAAAAGCAATACCGTCGCCATCAGGCAAACCTAGGTCCAAAATAATTAAGTCGGGCTTCTCTTTGGCGGCTATTTAAGTGCCATCATTAATTGTCTGGGCCTCCAAGGCTATCAAATCCATACCTTTAATCACTTTGATAATCAGCCCCCGAATATCGGCGTCATCTTCAATTACTAAAACTTTTGTCACTGTATTAGTCATAGCTTAGGCAATTCAGAATTTTCGGTAATGGGTAAAGTAAAGGTAATTACAGAGCCAGCTTTGGATTCATTGTTCTTTGCCGATATAGAGCCGCCATGCGCCTCAATAATTTCTTTACAAATTGCAAGTCCTAATCCCATGCCCGACTTATTCGTATCAGAAATTCCTCTGGCAAACATCTCAAATAATTGACTAGGCTCTTGAGCAAAGCCAGTACCTGCATCAATTACAGATACTTCAACGAATTGTTCGTTCTTCCTAACAAGCACTTCAATGGTGGCAGATTCAAGCGAATACTTGGCGGCATTTTCAAGCAAGTTGCAAAGTACCCGCTCAATTAATACTTCATCAAAATATAAGGGCGGTACATCACTTGTAATACTTGTCTTCACGATGCTTTTAGGAAACGATGTAGAAAAGTGTTTAATACTGGAACCAATTACATCTTCTATTGGTTGCCATTCTTTTTTAAGGGTGGGGCCTTGCGTCTGCAGTCTTGCCATCTCCAGCAAGTTGCCAATCATGCTTGAAAGTCTTAAGCCCTGACTTCGAATAGTTTCAAGATCAGCCTTACTCTGAGAATTAATTCCTTGATTACGCTCTTGTAGGCTTTCAGCCAAACCAATCATTGTTGTCAATGGCGTACGAAGATCGTGTGAAAGGGAGGAGAGAATGGCACTTTTCAAACGCTCTGTTGCGGCCTCTACTTTACTGAGTTCCCGAGCTTGTGCAGAACGCAGTTGAACAACTTCCAACGCAATGAGATTTGCGGCGGTTTGTAGTAAATCATCACGACCATAGTGCCTTAAGGACTTTGTGGAATCAGATGCTACAAGAATACCCAGTGTCTTTAATTCAGAGCGAATCGGAAGATAAATGATGGATTTCCCATCCACCTCATCAACCTCATTAAATATCCGAGTACCACTTTGCATCGACCAAGCAACAGATTGCATATCAAACTTGTCAATCTTTAACTGATCTAGATTCTCGGTAATGAATAAATCTATTTCAATACCTAGGGGCACTTCTAGAGCAGATTTAGAAACTTGAACAATCTGCTCATCTGATTGGGCGCTAAAGAGGCCGCGGGATAAACTTTGAAGTGCTTTTGCCAACCTTTCTCTGGCTGAAACATCTTTAATCTGCTCTTTTAATTTTGCGGCCAAATGGCCTGTTACTAAACCGACAATCATCATCACTAAGAAAGTAATGAGGTACTGACTATCGTCTACAGAGAATGAGAATCTGGGGGGCACAAAAAAGAAATCAAAGAAAACGACATTGATAAAGGCCGAGAATATGGCAGCATCTCGGCCCAATGAAGTGGCTATCAAAAAAGTGCTTAACAAAAAGATCATCACAATGTTGGCAATATCGACTATGCCCAAGAGAGCAGTACAGGCCAAACTCAGAATTGATGCAATTCCAATGCATATCAAGCCAGAAAAAAGTGGCCGATCTGCTAAAGAGGAATTTATTGTCTTTTTATTCACACAATCATTTTAAATCTATTGGTGTAAAAAAGGCGTAAAAATGAATTTGTCATTTAAAACGACAACACAAGCACCGACCCTAGATGAGCGTCGCTTAAATCGACGCAGGACCACTACAAGGATGAATAATTGACTTGTCCTTTTAAAGGACGGTTCTAGATAGTGGTATCCGAGAACGATGGTGACAAACCGAACCTAACCATAAAAGAAAATAACCCAACAAGTGGGCTATTGAGATTCTTGGTTGCCTGGGGCGGAATCGACCATTGTTGAGGATGTCTAATCTTATTTCAATACAGCTTTCACTTTTCCTCTAAGAGAGGGCAATACCTCTTCCTCAAACCAAGGATTCTTTTTTAGCCAAATATTGTTTCTTGGGCTTGGATGCGGCAATGGAATTGCTTTAGGCCAGTATTCTTTCCATGCCATAACTGTTTCAGTCAAATTCTCTTTACCGCCTTTATCTAAGTGCCATGCTTGAGCATATTGACCAACAATGATGGTTAGCTTGATATTGGGTAATTGTTCTAATAGTTTGACTCGCCATGTATCAGCACACTCTGATCTGGGTGGCAGATCGCCTGATTTAACTGTTCCAGGAAAACAAAAGCCCATTGGTACCAGAGCGATTTTTTTGTCATCATAGAAAACTTCTTTATTTATTCCCATCCATTCTCTTAAACGATCGCCACTTGGGTCATTGAATGGAATTCCGGTTTCATGAACGCGGCTACCAGGGGCCTGACCAACAATGAGAATTTTGGCAGAACTACTGACTTGAATAATGGGTCGCGGCCCCAATGGCAAATGCTTGGCGCACAAGGTACAAGAGCGAATTTCTTTAACGAGCTTGGAGAGGGATTGACTCATCAGTTAAGAATACTCCAAATGAAAAACTACCCGAGAATGGCTAATCTAGTAAAAGCCTATAGGGCGTCATCTTGGATTTCACAAACCCTTTCTTTTGATAGAAAGACTGTGCTTGAGTGTTTTCAATATCCGTTAGTAAAGTAATTCGCTTACAGCCCTCTTTTTTGGCTTCGCTAATCGCATAGTCAATTAACTTTGAGCCGATACCTTCCCCTCTGGCTTCAGATAGCACAACCATATCTTCAAGAATGGCTACTTTAGAGCCAAGAGCGGTTGATTCTGTAAACAGCAAGTTAATCATCCCCATTATTTTTTTATCATCTCTAGCAACCAAAATGATGCCAATCGTTGGGTCAAGAATGATTTTGCTAAGGGCTTTTCTTTGGGCTTCTGAGTTAGGCTCAAACTCTGCCTCTTGCTCAAAAAGAGTCTTTAACAACTCAACGAGTTCCGGAATATCAGAATGAGTAGCCTTGGTTAATTTCATTAGTCAATTTTAATGAGTTTGTGATCACCTTTACCACACTCATTTTCATTCCCAACAGTTCAGCAATTACTAAATCTTCATAAGCAATTGCCGAACACCAAAACGATCTTTTCTTCTTATTATTTCCATTCATAAACGGATCAATTATTCGACTTACTCTGTGAGTTGTTTTTCACTCCTAAGCGTCATAACACCCATCTGGTTGGTCCGATAAACAGGTACTACAACTTCAAATTTCCCATTTTTATCTAAGACCGATAAATGTCTTATTTCTGTGGCCCGAACTGGTAAGTCAAAAAATGCCCACTGCTTTTGCTCTGGGTTGTAACGAAAGATTCGATCCGAAGACCATAAATTACCCCAAACATTATGGTCATGATCAACATAAACCATATAAGGTTGCATCGTTGGCTCTGGAAATTTAACTGTTTCAATATCCATTGTTTGTGGATCTATTTTTGATAGGCTTGCTCCCCAAGAATTTCCCACCCATAAAATATTGCTTTCTTTATCAGTTCCCATTCGACGCGGTCCAGCTGAGTAAGGTAAGGGAGCATTAAATCCTAAGCCATCAAATTTTTCATAAAATGCTCTATCTTCCGCAGACATTCCCCTTACCTCCACATCAGGTATTTTTAAAGGAATAGCACTTTGGTGCTCTTTATCAGATTTATAAATGGTATCCATACCCATTTGTGCCCACCAGCCATTATTCTGCTTGTCTGCAGCGACACCATACGTTGCGCCACTACCCCGTGGACCAACCCCTGGGATGAGGGATTTATACTCTGTAAATTTTTCTGTCGATGGATTAAAGCTAAATGCTCCATTCGGGCTCGAAATCCAAACTTCACCATTAGGTGCTACATCGACCGATACTGCACCTCCGACAGGAGAACCTGAAGCGGGTGTTTGATACACTGTAATTTTGTCTGTTAATGTATCTAACTTTCCTAAAGCACGGCGGCCCGTATCGGCATCAAACCAAAAATTACCATTCGTATCACGTACTAATCCATGGGAAGAGGCTGCTAAACCATTTATTCCTGGATACTTTAAGTTTTTAATAACCCCCGTTTTAGGGTCAATTTTTCCAATAGTTACTCGCGTATTACGACTATTGGATGAGAAGTAAATCGTACCATCTAGACCTAATCCACCATCATGTGGAATTTGTCCAATTTTTGAGGTCGCTCCTTTACTCCAATCCGTTCCATCATTTAAATGCTCATTTGTTTTCATACCCACACTTTCATTGCGTGGGATGTCATACAAGCGCCAAACCGCTCTTGCTGCCTCGCCAGTTGGTCTTGGTCTATCTTTAAAAACCATGCTGGTTGGACCTGGTCCTCTTGCATTGGCCAAATATTGCGCCAATTCACTTTGGTGTCTTTTTAAGATACTATTTGCCTTCGCATTGGGTCCTGGATATACTCCACTTACTGGAACAACAGACATCAAATTAATAATCTTGTTCCATCCTGCTTCATCAAATTTAAATTGCAACGGATAGGCAGGCGAATGGCATCCCGTACAGTTTGTAGTAAAAATACGCTTCATCAATGCATCGTGATCACTACTTTCTGGCAAAGCTGCAACCAACATTTCTGGGGGCAATTGACGATATTTTTTTTCTGAATCAGTAATTAATTCCAACTTAAAGTTCAGTTGAGTCTTTTGTTGAAGAGTCACCTGTTTACGACTCCATTCAAAACCTAAAGCTTGAGACCAAACACTATATATCCCTTTTGGCAATGCTGGAAAGATGTAATGTCCTGATAAATCGGTATACACGCTCGTGGTAATAGTGCTTCCTTGCGCTCTAGCTGAAACAGTAACTCCCTCCAAGTTCTGTCCCTTAGGCCCAATAATCTGACCACTTAGAACTTCCTCTGAAGACTGTGCCGATGCTAGAGATATGAATCCAATTAAGACACTCGAAATGGTTAGTAGTAATAGCTTTTTCATATTAATCATCCATGTTTGGGGAGTCTACAATTTTTTTAGGAGCTTCTTTTACTGGAACCGTTTTCATGTAAGCAGTAATTGCATTCATTTGCGCCACATTCAAGGTATATTTAAAACCAGGCATCTTTTCATTTCCATATTGAATAACTGAATGAATTGCAGCCTTATTGCCGCCAAGCGTTGCTTGATTTAAATAGGGGCCAAAAGGCTTAGATCCAATTTCAATTTGAAGATGACAAACGCCACAATTCTGAGCAAGTAATGCACGACCATTTAATTGATCTTTAGTTAACGTTTGAGAGTATGTATATCCCGCTGCAAAAGTGCTTAAGCACAACATAAAGATAACTTTAAAACATCGTTTCATCGTGTCTCCTTGTAGGTTCTTTTTAGAACTAATTTTAAATTTATGTTTCTTAGTGTAATACAGCTACCTCTTAAAATAACAAAAACCTTTGCAAAATTCTTACTAAATATTCAAATCCATAAAAAATTACTCAGCATATTTAGGGTAATTACTCATATAAATTTATTTTCATAAGCCCAAGTAACAATTAATTTTGGTAAATCTTTTTCTTTATACAAGTACTTCAACTATTCCAAAATGGGAAGTAAAAGAATAGCCACCAAATAAAATGCCCTGCTCAAGAGAGGAGTAATTTGATTTTGGTGGTCCAAAGTAAAAATGGACAGAGTTATAGTATCCTCATCTTTTTGGAAAATGCTCTAGATGAACTTCGCCCTGTCGCCCGAAATAACTTACATGCTTTCCAGTTATTCAAACCATGTATCCGACACAACCGGCAGATATCGTTAACCTCAAAAACTCGGGGTATCTAACCATATCACTTTGAGCGCCGCGAATAGCTGATACTATGCCATCTTTGTTAAATGAAATTGGAATATCAATCGATGGCATTTCCATCGAAAGAATATACCTTTCATTACTAGACAAATAATAAGTGGTTGATTGATTGCGATAGTCGGCAAAATATGACTCGACCCCAACTGTCATTAAGCGTCCCAACACCTCTGGAAAAGTGAGTAAGCCGGCATTCGATTCATGTGCGCATATTTCAATTACTTCTTTTGTGTTGAGATTCATAAAAACCTTAAATAAAAGAATGCAATTATCTAACTTTATAAATCAAAATCCACCCGAAGGTTGTTTTGGTTATATGACCTGAGACACACTTTACAGTTTTAAGCATAAGGAGGGCCAACTTATGCCATTTTTAAAGATACATGAGTACTTAACTCATCCCATGGGGCTGATAACTTCCGTCCATCTTGTAATAGTAATCCGACTGAAATAAGAACGGTTACATCGTTATGAACATTTTTATAATCTCTTCCCAATGCTAAGGCTAATGCCTTAATATTGTTAGCTCCATTTTTTCTTAAATATTTCAGTAAATCTGAACGTCGTGGAGATAAAGTGTCCAACATCGTTTGAATATCTAGGAATGTGACATTTGTTTCGTTTACTTCAATTCCTTTAGATGCCAGATTCCATGCATGAGTAAATCGATTTGCCATATCTTGAAGACTGCCAACAGGGACTTGAACTTTAGTCGATTTTTTCATGTTTAAACCTTTCTATATCCGCTAAAAAGCTAGATTAGAAAGCTCTTTTGCGACCGGCAAACATTCCCCCAGTCTAAGCACTCTTAGAAAATATGCTGCCGCAGTTGGTAAGAAAATTGAGCTTTATTTGGTGTAGAAGCCTCATCTTCCGCCAAACCAAATAAAAAATTACCCGAAGGTGGTTTTGGTGTTTCTTGGTGGACTGGGGCGGAATCGAACCACCGACAAAAAGAAGCCTGATCCTGCCGCTAGACTACTTCCAGCTAAGATTCAATTTCTTATGTGTAGCAGCACAATCTCGTAAATAGAGATTGATAAGACTTTGATAAGGAATGCCAACCTCTTCAGATATTGATTTGAAGTAATTCACAGATTCTTTATCTAGCCGAATCGTAATGGACTTCTTGAGCATAGAAGCATATGGATTTTTACGAGCTTTTGAGAAATCATATTCTTTACGCATATTCATCACCTTAACTCAGAATAACTTTATGCCATTTTTAAAGATACATGCGTACTTAACTCATCCCACAGGGCTGATAACTTCCGTCCATCTTGTAAAAGTAATCCAGCTGAAAGAAGAGCGCTTACCTCGTTATGAACATTTTTATAATCACGGCCCAATGAAGAGGCTAACGCCTTAACATTATCCGCTCCGTTTTATCTTACATATTTTAATAAATCTAAACGTCGTGGTGATAGTGTGTCCAACATCGTTTGAATATCAAGGAATGTAACATTTGTTTCGTTTACTTCAATTCCTTTAGATGCCAGATTCCAAGCATGAGTAAATCGATTTGCCATATCTTGAAGACTTCCCACATGGACTTTAACTTTAGTCGAATTTTTCATGTTTAATCCTATCTATGTCTGCTAAGAAATCTGCGACAAGTTTTTCAACAGTAACAAATTTATAAGGAACTTCAACTTCATTAATATGCTTATGATCGCTTTTACCACGCTCATTGTCATATCCAACAATTCTCAAACCATCTCACCCATACTATTATATGGTGTCAATAACCATTATTAGGGTGGGGTCCTTTTATATTCAAACTTATTAAAGTCACTCTGATATTGTTAATTATCGAATTATTTAGAAGGTTGTGGAAAATTCAATATGGCAACAATTGAAAAAAATAGTAGGGTTATTCAAGAAATGAAACAAACATTAGATGGTTTAGTTAAGAGCAAGGTTGTTTCTGAGAAAAAACGTAAAACTATTAAGAAAAACTTATTAACTCATCAACAAATGTTTAATAAGATGCTCAAGAACTCCGCAGTTAAAGCTGAGGTAGATAAACTCAATCTTGAAGAGTTCGCTATTCTTGATGAAATTCTTGCAGCAAGAAAAGATTCTGGATTGACATAAGCCCAAATTGCCAAACTGATGGGAACCCAAGCTCCAGCAGTAGCGAGATTAGACAGCTCTTTGGCCACCGGTAAGCACTCTCCGAGTTTGAGTACTCTTAGAAAATATGCTGCCGCAGTTGGTAAGAAAATGGAGCTTCACTTAGTTTAAACACTCATCCGCCAGACCAAATGAAAAAACCGGTCGAATCAATTGTCACCGTTCGGTTTTTCACGAGGCATCAACGATTACTGTAAAGCGTTATATAACAATAAGTCGTTTAAAGTGCTATAGGACGCCGAATTCTTACCAGCTGCAGGCAACACCAAAGTATTTAATGTAGTGACAGCTACTGCTCCAGCGATATCTATGGCGGATGCTTGGGCTTGAATGGCCGTCAAAGCAGTTGCTAAAGTTGCCATGTCAGCTATTTTTTGACTCACCGTTAAACCCGTATTAAAGCTTGTAACTAGAGCATTAAAAGAGCTGTCAGGAGTATAACTTACACCATTAACTATTCGTGTTGTACCATCAATAGCTGACAGCAAATTATTTACGCCCGATCCGCCAGTCATAATTGCAGTAACCGCGTATGCGCCACCAGCATCACGAAACGCCTTAGCTGCCGTATCGTAGTCAGCGGTATCTGTTTGAATCCAGACATTTGAAGATGAAACTGAGCTTGCGAAGTTATTGACCCAGGTAATTTGCCCAGTAGTACTGTTATAAGCTGGAGAGTTTATGGCTGAGGTATCAATATTTTTTATATCTACTGAAAGCGTTAAATTTTTCGAGGCCTGATCTAATAAGCCAGTTGCTGTTGAGTCATTCAAAGCAAATGCTGTTCCTACAGCTTTAAATGCATTGGCCACTCCAAGTAAGTTGGTTAATGCTGGAGCAACAGCTACCGACGCTGGGGCCACAAAGGTAAATGCGGTGGGTGGAGCTGCAAATACAGCTGTAGAAATTGTTAGTACGGATGATACTAGTAGCTTTTTCATTTTTTTAACCTTAGTGATTGAGGATTTCTCTTGGGTCACTGGCTGTTTTAGCCTGACCGTTTGAGGGGTTTAGTGGAATTTCTACTGCCTTTTCCGGTAAGCCAGGGAAAGCCTTTATTCGCCTAGCAATGATGCGCACTTCTTTATTAGCCTTGATGAGTTTTTCTTCAAGATCAAAGGTTGACTCACCCATCTCTTTTGCATCATCAAACTCAGCCTGCAAGTTAGCTAACCTATCTTTTGATACCTGCAGATAAACTGATGGGCTTGAAGTTCTAATCGCTTTTTCAACATCTTTGTTTTGCAACATCATTACTACTGCTGCATTACCAAAGCCTAAAGCCGCCATCCTTTGACTGTTCTTTAATAAAACACAGTTATCGTCCACATATGTGCTGCCTCCAGCCAATCCGAGTCCCAAGATAGATCCTGACGCGGATACAGAGCCAAGGCAGACATCGCTACCTGCTGCCGTTAAACCTGGGGCATACATAGTTGGAACGGAATTAACATTTGATGTGGTGTTTACTGGCGTACTCGTGTTTACGTTGCCATATCCACCTGTCACGTTAGTTAAGTTCTGCTGCGTACCAATATTATTTCCCAATAGATTTGATTGACCACCTCCAACTGAAGTATTTGCTGCTCCAGAGCCTGTAGAGTTGACGTCGTTTGAAGTCTGAGCTAATCCAGATAGGGATAATAAGGTGAATACAACAAAAAAGAATCGGATAAATCTCTCCAAGTTTTTAAGCAAAGCCTAAGCTCATAAATCAACTGTGATCTAGTCACTTTTACTGAGAATTACATACAAAAAGTTATGAATTTACTTTTGCTAATGAAGGAGTTGTGAATCGTAGTTATTTGACAAACTAATTTGATAGATATCCCCTACTCTTCTTCGCAAGAGAGGTAGACCGTTGGGTAAGGTTGAAGTAATAAGTAGTTATAAATTTTTTCTTATTTATTACAACTTCTTCACCATACTCCTTAAACCCCCAAATAGATACTTCTTTTATTTATAGTTTCTTTTAAAGGAGCAATCAATGTCTCCATTGATATTTTTAGAATTCATTAGGGGGGCTTAATGCCGATTTGAAATGGTCATATATTTCTAACATCAAACATCAATCGTCCTTTTAAAGGACAGGTAATGCATGGAGCACGCAGAACACTACTCAAACGCAGGCTCAAGGTAGATGCGCCATCAACTAGCTTAGAAGCAAACGGGCAATAAAAAAGCACCTGAAGATAGTTTTGGTATTTTTTGGTGGCCCGGGGCGGAATCGACCAGGGCCGAGGATGTTTGATCCGGTTCTTTGCCTTTATTAACAAATTCCCCCATAATCAAGAATCTAATGGGGGCAATATGAACACAAAACGATCACTACTTTTTACAA
>Ga0164296_1004287_pt1 | contig 13045 bp, 13 predicted proteins | sample GEODES057metaG_FD_113533 | JGI IMG/M metagenome (GOLD analysis project Ga0164296, IMG submission 113533) | Dystrophic lake water microbial communities from Trout Bog Lake, Wisconsin, USA - GEODES057 metaG | ecosystem: Environmental > Aquatic > Freshwater > Lake | place: USA: Trout Bog Lake...
GCGTCCTTCGATTCCAGCCTACTCCAGCGAACTCCGCCCGGAAATTCTTTGGTAGGCCTCGAGGTACTTCTCTTGAGTCCTCGCCACCACTGCTTCCGGCAGCGCCGGGGCCGGTTCCTGCTTGTTCCAGCCAATCTCTTCCAGGTAGTCCCGAACATATTGCTTGTCGAACGAGGGTTGTGCCCCGCCCGGCTTGTACCCGCTGCGCAGCCAGTAGCGCGAGCTGTCCGGCGTCAAGACTTCATCGGCCAGCACCACCCGTCCCTCCACCACGCCAAACTCAAACTTCGTGTCCGCCAGAATCAGCCCGCAGCTTTCCGCATGTTGTGCCGCCTTGCGATACAGTGCCAGCGTCAGGTCCCGCAGCGTCTCCGCCGCCTTGCCGCCGATCGCCTTCACCGCCGCATCAAAATCTATGTTGATGTCATGCCCGCCGGCCTCAATCTTCGTTGCCGGGGTAAAGATCGGCTCCGGCAGCCGGTCCGATTCCTTCAGCCCTGCCGGCAGCCTGTTGCCACACACCTCGCCCGTCGCCTGATATTCCTTCCAGCCCGAGCCGGAAAGATATCCCCGCGCTACACACTCTATCGGATACATCCGCGCGCGCTTCACCAGCATTGACCGCCCGCGCAGCATCTCGCCGTACGCCTGCAGTTCTTTGGGATACTCCTCCACCTTCGCCGTAATCAGGTGGTTCTCCACAATCGCCTTCAGATGTTCAAACCAGAAGAGTGAAAGCTGCGTCAGCACTTTTCCCTTGTCGGGAATCCCGCTGCCCAATATATGGTCAAAGGCGGAAATGCGGTCGGTGGCAATAAACAACAGCCCGCCGTCCACTTCATACAGGTCACGGACCTTGCCCCGCGCATACCGCGCCATCCCGCTTAAATGTGTTTCCAGCAGCGCCTCTGCCACAACGCACTCCTTCATCGTGTTGGTTGGAAAACTTAATCCGCCGCGCTACTTCGTCAGTTGTTGCAGCAGCAGCGTGTAAAACTCCACGCCTTTATAGTACGACTCCACCGGCAGCCGTTCATCTTTGCCATGCGCACGGTCATCGGTGATGTCCACCGCCGTGCCTCCCACCCCATAGCTCGGCATCCCGGCCTGCGCCGTGTACTTGCTGTCGCTCGCGCCGGTCATCATGTCCGGCACAATCGGCAACCCGGGCCACATCTGCTGCACCGTCGCTTCCAGCGCACCAAACAGCGTCGGACTCAGCGGCGGCGGCGGCAGCGCCATCTTGTTCTCATTCGCATTCGATGGCTGCCCGCCGTTGTCCACCAGTTGTATCGTCACCTTCGGGTCGTTCACAATCTTCGTCAACTCCGCCCGCACTTCCGCCGGCGTATGCCCGGGCAGGATGCGGCAATTCACATTCGCCCGCGCCATCTGCGGCAACGCATTCAACGCGTGTCCGCCCTGGATCATCGTCGCCACGCATGTCGTGTGCATCACCGCGTTGTACCAGTTGTCTTTCGACAACTCATCAATCGCTTTCTTCTGCGGCGGAGTCTCCAGCACGCCGCGCATCGCATCGCCCTGCGCCTTCGGCACCAGCGTCTGCATCTTCGCAAAATACGCGCGCGTCACTTCATTCAGCTCAAACGGAAACTTGTATTTCTCAATCCGTCCCAGCGCATCCGCCACATGGTAGATGGCATTGTCCGGCGATGGCCGCGAGCTGTGCCCGCCCGCATTCATGGCCGTCAATGCAAAGTCCGCGTAGAGTTTTTCCGTCGCGCCCACGCTCATCTCCACCGGCTTGCCGTGGTCGCTGTCCACGCCGCCAGAGTCGGGGTTCAACACAAACTCCGCATCCACCAGCTCGCGATGGTTCTTCACCAGCCACTCCACGCCGTTCTGGTTGCCGAACTCCTCGTCCGCCGTCAGCGCCAGAATAATGTCGCGGTCCGGAACATAGCCCGCGCGCTTCATCCGCAGAAAGGCCTCCATCATCGCCGCGTCTTCGTCCTTCATGTCCTGCGTGCCGCGCCCGTAGAAGTAGCCGTCCTTCTCCACAAACTGGAACGGGTCCGTCGTCCAGTCTTCGCGCTTCGCCTCGACAACATCCAGATGCCCAATCAGCAGGATCGGTTTCAACCCGCTCCCCGCGCGTCCGCGATACCGTGCCACCATGTTTTTCTTGCGTTCCGTTGGCCCCAGCACCTGCACGTCTTCGCTCGCGAAGCCGGCATCGCGCAGCCGCTTCGCCATTGCCTCGGCCGCTGTCGTCACATTGCCCACAGAATCCGTCGTGTTGATTTCAATCAGCTGCTGGAAAATCTCCCGCGCCTCGGCCCGATCTTTCTCTCCCAAACCCATCACACTCTGGCCCGCTGTCGGCAGACTCATCACCGCCACACAGCCCATCAAAATCATCCGCACCATCTTCACGGCAGGGAATTTAATCTTCATCGCTCACCATTTTCTTTGGAAGTGCGCTTCATCACACCACGCACCGCCCTCAAGTTCTATACTCGCATGAGAGATGAATTCCAGTCCCACATCCGCATCTGCCCAGCCAGATCCCTCCATCGCCGCCGAGTTGCATCAGGTCTCGCGCCTCTATGGAAAATTCGCCGCGCTGCGTAAAGTCTCGGCCCGCTTCCACGCCGGCCGTTGCCACATCCTCGTGGGAGAAAACGGCGCCGGCAAATCCACCCTGCTGCGTACCGTCGCCGGTCTGCTTTCGCCCAGCATGGGCCGCGTCTCCATCTTCGGGCAAACGCCCCACGAAGCCCGCGCCCGCATCGGTTACATGAGCCACGCCACCATGCTCTACGACGAACTCTCCGGCATGGAAAATCTCGAGTACTTCGCCGCCTTGATGCCCGGCTCCATCGGCCTTTCCCCCGCAGACTCCATGCGTGCCGTCGGCCTCGACCCAACCCTGCCGCGCATGGTCGGCCAGTATTCTCAGGGCATGCGCCAGCGCGTCGCCCTCGCCCGCGTTCTGCTGGCCAAGCCAGACCTGCTCCTGCTCGACGAACCCTTCTCCAATATGGATGCCCACTCCGCCGGCCAGATGGTGGACCTGCTCGGCTCCATGCGTGGCTCCGCCATCGGCGCCAAGACCATCATTCTCACCACCCACCAGCCATCGCTGGCAGAGCCCATCGCCGATGCCTGGCTCACCATGCGCGCCGGCGAAATCGTCAGTCAGGAGAAGCCCGCACAGTGAACGAACTCGCCGTCTACTTCTCCACCATCTGGCTCCATCTCCGCAAAGACCTCCGCCTCGAGTGGCGTTCGCGCGACTCCATCAACGGCATGCTGTTTTTCTCCCTGCTCGTTGTCGTCATGTTCAGCTTCGCTTTTGACCCAACCGCCGAGCCCGACATCACCCGCCACACCGCCGGCGGCATCCTCTGGGTCGCACTGCTCTTCGCCATCGTCACCACGCTCAACCAGAGCTGGAGCCGCGAACTGCGCAACCAGGTCCTCGATGCCCAGCGCATGACCTCCGCCTCGCCCTCCGCTCTTTTCATGGGCAAGGTCTTCGCCAACTTTATTTTCGTCACGGTGATTGAAGTCGTCCTCGCGCCGGTCTTCGCCATCTTCTACAACCTGCACCCCCTCGGCCAGACCTCGCTGCTCTTTCTCATCCTGCCGCTTGGCACCTGGGCGCTCATCATCAACGGAACATATTTCGCCGCGCTCTCCATCCGCACCCGCAATCGCGAACTTCTGCTCCCGCTGATTCTTTTCCCCATCACCGTCCCCGCACTGCTCGCCGTCGTTCAGGCCACCGGTGCCGTGCTTACCGCAGAGTCCGAACCCGGCCTCTGGATCCGCATGCTCGTCGCCTACGACGTCATCTTCACCGTCATCTCTCTCCTCCTCTTCGAACCCATCCTCCACGCGGACTAGTCAGGCCCGCCGATTCATTTCGCGCCCCACTTACTCAGGTCCGTTGGGAAGGCCGCTGGATTACCGGCTACTCTTCTTTCATCTCTGCGATGGATGCGCAGAACATCGCCATCCTCGGCCCGGGCAGCATCATCGGCAGCTCTGCTATCGTCGGCCGCGTCGAACGCACCACGCAACGCCGCCTGCCCGCATTGTTCGAGTTCAACAACTGCAACCAACTCAACGTCGCCGATCTCTCCGTTAAAAATTTCGGCATGTGGGCCATCCATCCCGTCTACTGCAGCAACGTCAGCTTCCGCAACGTCACCATCAACAGCGGTGCCGACGGCATCGACGTCGACTCCTGCAAACATGTCGTCATTGAAAATTGCAACTTCACCACCGCCGACGATTGCATCTCGCTCAAGTCAGGCCGCGGCCTCGAAGCCAATACGTTGATGCGCACCACTGTAGACGTCCGCATCTCCGGCTGCACCTTCAACGACTCCAACTTCGCCTGCATCGGCATCGGCAGTGAAACTTCCGGCGGCATCCGCAACGTCCACATCACGCATTGCAAATTCACAGGCGCAAAATCCTTCGCCATCTATATCAAGTCCCGCCCCGGACGCGGCGCCTTCATCCGCGATATTTTCTGCGACGACCTCGACGTCGCCAACATGCAGCAGGGATTTCTTCGCTTCAACATTCTCAACAGCGGCAAGCAGGATGAATTTCCCGTGCCCGGCCTCGCCGGCATTCCCTCCACCAGCAACTTCCGCTTCACCAACATTCGCGTCACCGGCGTTCCCATCCTGGTCGATGGCGGCGCCGTGCATCCGCAGAAGCCGCTCGACGGCCTCACTCTCGCCAACATCACCGGCACCTGCGCCCGCAGCATCGTGCTCGCCAACGTTCGCCACGCCGACCTCCGCGCCATCCACGTCACCGGATTCACCGGCCCGCTGCTCAGCACCCACAACGTCACCGGCACCGGCCTCGCCGCCGCTGTCCCCTTTGACCCGCTCACCGTCAAGGCCTATGCCGTGCCCGACCCCATCCCGCAACCGGCCACGCCCTACCAACTCCACTAACCGCGTCATTCCAATTCAGGAATCGCCGCATCAATTTCCGCGCCCCACTCTGCCTCGGCAACGCATCGCTCCAGTATTCTCCGCCTAGCGATTCATTCCGCGCGCAGAATGCAAGACAACTCCAATCCCGAACTCGCCCCCTCGGAATTTTCTCCCCGTGGCGCCATCTCGCGTCTCGCGCACTCTGACCTCGGCTGCCTCTTCTACATCGTGCTCGCCATCGCTCTGCCGCTCGCGCTCTTCCACTACGCAGACAACGCCGGTTACTTCCCGCACTTCCACGACACCCCCGTGTGGATTCAAAGCGACTGGCTCCCCGGCGAAATCCGTCGCTGCCAGATGATCACCACCACGCCCTTCACCGGCAAGCAACTATCGCCCGCCGCCCTCGCCCAGTTGCCGCGTCTCTTCTGCTCTCAGGTGGATGACTCCGGCCAGGTCGTCTTCATCAACAGCGTCGCGCCAGAAGACAGCGGTGCCGCCTTCAACGCCGTCTGGGAAGTCATCCCCGACGACCTCTGGTCCGGCGGCGTGCTGCGAAAATATTTTCACGTCCTGCCAGTGCGTTTCTCCGGCCGCATTCACCGCACAGACAAGTGGCTCCTCAACTGGCGTTGCCAGCGGAAATCGCAATCGCTCGTCTGCAAAGCCCTCGACTAAATTTATTTTTACGGTTGTGACCCGGCCGTCGGCCGCTTGCTGCTGGCAAATGCGTAGCCATGCCGCCCGGCCTGCTTCGCGCGATACATCGCCATGTCCGCCTTGCGCAGAATGGCGTCAAAATCCGCATTGCCTCCGCTGTTGCTCACAATGCCCGTGCTGATGCCCACGTGGATTTTATTGCCTTCGTATAACAACTCAATCGCCGCGATGGCCGCATCAATGCGCTTCACCACCTGCTCGGCCTGCGTGGCGCTGGCCCGCGGCAGCAGCGCATAAAATTCATCCCCGCCCCAGCGGCACAGGTAGTCTTCATCGCGCAGGCATTCGCGCAGCGTCTTTGCCACCAGCTTCAGCAGCAGGTCTCCTGCGTGGTGGCCGAATTTGTCGTTCACCTGTTTGAAGTTGTCTACGTCGAACATCAGTACCGCAAACGCTTCGCCCGTTCTGGTCGCGCCGGAAAGTTCACGGTACGCAATCTCTTCAAACGCCCGCCGGTTGTAGAGTCCCGTCAGCTCGTCCCGCATCGCCTGCACCATCAGCTGCCGGTTCAGCCGTTCAGAGAGCATCAGCACAAAGATGCACGCCCCCAGCATCTCGCACAAACTCGCCAGCACGTTGTAGAAGACGCTGCTGGTTGCTGAACTCCACCAGCGGATGTGGCATCGTCAGCTCCCGCAACAGCAGGTAAATCGTCGCACTCCCCAGAAAAACGTAAACCCCGCCACCGGCAACATCGGGCATCGGCCGCCAACCGTTTTCGGCCTTCGTCAGCCGACTCGCAGTCACATACATCATCATCGCCGCCAACGCATTCACTGCAATGTATCGCATCATTACGTTGGGTTGGATGTAGGTGTACCACGCGCCCATCGCCAGCATCGCCGATGTCGGCGCTATCAGCCAGAACAACCGCGCCTTCTGTTCCTTGATTAGGCAGACCGCAGCATACTCCAGGCTCAGGCACACCGGCACCAGCGTCAGGCTCAGCCATTGGATGGTGTCATTGCCCGCCCAGCGAATCTCAATCCGCAACAGATAGGAGAGGCCCAGGCTCAGGTTCGCAAATCCCCACAGCGTCATCGATTGCGCCGCATGTTCCGGATAGGACTTGCGCAACAGCAGCATCATTACGCCGAAACCGCCGGAGCAAAATGCGCTAATCATCCATAACGTGCGTAGATCAAAGTCCATTCTGATACCGCTCCTGCTCAGAACGTGCTCGTTCACTTTCGCAATGCACCATGCCGAACTCTCTGCCGCGTCAACCTGCTGAGATTATGCCCTCGCAGGATACATGTGCAAGTAATTTTCCTGAATCCTAAGTTATTCACTTCGCCAGCCGGCCACCTCACGCGCTGCGGTGGACTGTGTCCTGCGCTATGACGTCAATCACACCTTTGCCCCACCTGCCGCGTTACACTGTTTCTTCAAGCTGCTTTGTTCGTGGATTTGCATTGGAGGGAACTGCCTTGAAGACTGTTGCAAAACTCTGGCTGCTGGTCACCGTTGGCCTGCTCGCCTACGGCTACTACCAGGCCATGTACGTCGCACCCACTGAGGCGACGATGGGCGAAATTCAACGCATCTTCTACTGGCACGTGCCCAACGCCATGATGGCGCTGGTGCTGCCGTACGTCAACGTCATCGCTTCCATCGTCTATCTGGCCACGCGCCGCAAGTCGCCGGAGTTTGCCCTCAAGGCCGACGCTCTCGCGCTGGCATCGGCGGAAGTCACCCTGCTCTTCACCTCGCTCGGCCTCATCACCGGCATGTTGTGGGCGCGCCCCGTCTGGGGCATCTGGTGGACTTGGGATCCGCGCCTCACCAGCTTCCTCGTCCTCTGGCTCCTCTACGTCAGCTATATGATGCTGCGCAGCTTTTCCTCCGCCGGTCAGGTGCACACCCTCTCGGCCGTGCTCGCCGTCTTTGCCGGCGTCGACGTTCCCATCGTTTATTTTTCGATTCAGTGGTGGCGCACCCAGCACCCCTCGCCCGTCTTGACCGGCGACGGCACGCTGGACCCCGCCATGCTCCATGCCTGGTTGTGGAACATCCTCGCCTGGTTCATGTGGGCCGTCTTCATCACCGGCCTGCGCTACGTCCTCGAACGCCGTCGCCAGCTGCTCGACCAGAACGAAGCACTCAACGCCATGGAGGCCGCCCAGTGAGCCACAAATACCTCATCCTCGCCTACGCCATCGTCGCCATCCTGCATGTGGGCTATGCCGTTCGCGTCGCCCAGGCACTGCGCAAACTTCGCGGGTAGTTTTTCTGCAAAAACAGCGTTTTAAGGTCGAGTTTTATTATTAATCCTCGTTCTTGCAACATTAACCCTCAATCAGGCAATGTAATTTGATTGAGGTTCTTTGTTAAAACTCGTACAAGCAATATTGTTTGACTGTATTTTTGCGCAAAAAAAAGCAACGAAGTCGGAATCCTGAAAGACCCGACTTCGTTGTCCGAGGAGGTACGTACACTGCAATTCAGGCCGAATCGAACTGAATTGTCACCTGTGCAAACCCCATCAGATTCCGCAAGTTGCGCCCAATCAGCAAATTTTCTTCGGTAAACTCAATCCCAGTGACCGCAATTCTCAAATTCCGCCGCACCGCAGCCGCCCTCGCAGCCACCTCGCTCTCGCTCTGCCTAAGTGCCTGTCATTACCACGACTTCCCGGAATATCCCTCGAACTATCGCGAGTACGCCTACATCGCCAACCACGGCACCAACACCGTAACCGTGTTGGATTTAGTGGATTTGCGCCTCGATCGCGTCCTGACCGTGGGCCAGCAGCCGGGCGATGTGGCCGTGAATCCAGCGAAAAATGAGGTCTACGTCGTCAACCGCCAGCCGCAGGGCACAGGCACGGTCAGCGTCATCGACGCAGAAAATAATGCAGTTTCTGCAACCATCCCCGTGCGACGCCTTCCGGTTTCCATCGCGGTGGATGCGGCAGGCAAGCGTGCGTACGTTGCGAATTCTGGATCGAATTCAGTGAGCGTGATTGATCTTGCCAGCCGACGCGAAGTGGCAACGGTGGCAGCCGGGCAGCAGCCGGCCGAGGTGCGTGTTGCGCCGGACGGGCACACGGTGGTGGTTTCAAATAATGGCGACGGCAGTGTTTCCATTTACTCGACGCATGTGGAAGATGCGCGACGGTCGTTGGAATTGCGTTCGACGATTAGCGGATGCGCGGGCGCGATGGATATTGCGATTCTTCCGGATTCGACAAAAGTATTTGTGGCCTGCTCGGCAGGACATCAGGTGATGGCGGTAGCGCTGGCGCAGCCCGCAGATTCTTACGCGGTGAAGCAGCAGGGTGCGAGCACGAGCGACCAGATGCTGGTGCTGCTCGATGTGGGCAAGACGCCGACGCATCTGGCGATGAAGCCCGACGGCGGAGAAATATTCGCAGTGAATTACGACGGCGATTCGATTTCAGAAATAGCAACCTTCAATGATGAAGTCGGCGGCACGTACTTCATCGGATCCAAACCGGCGTATGGCATTGTGAGCGCAGACAATGCAACGTTGTGGGTGAGCAACTTCGGATCGGACACGATTACCGCGTACTCAATTGATGACGGCAAGATTGATACGGTGGTGCGTGCCGGTTCTGCACCATCATCGCTGGCCTTCACATCGGCGGGGCATTTGTTGATGGCCACTGATGCGCACTCGGGCGACGTTGCATTGATTCGCACAAAAGCGCATGACAGCTTCACCGGCCGATCGTTGTTCACGTTGCTGCCGGCGGGCGCGCAGCCGGGTGCGATTGCTGTGAAATCTTTCCTGCTGAAATAAAACTATTTTGATGGATTGTCTTCGGCGGCAACTTCTGCCACGGCAATTTGCGGCGTGACAATTTCATCGCGCTGCGTACTCAGGCTTTCCGCGTAGAGGCTGGCGGAGAAGTGCGCGCCGGTGAGCAGGATGAGGCCGGAGAGAAAAGCCCAGGTCATCAGCGAAACGGAAACGGAAAACGGGCCGTAGGAACTGGCGAAGTCCAAATGCGGCAGCGCCCAGATGTAAATATATTTCGCTGCCTCCCACGTAAGACCGGTGACGATGGCCGAGGGCACCACGGCGCGGTAGGGGATGCGGCGGTTGGGCAGGATCCAATAAATCAAAAAGAAGAGCATGATGCTGGCGAGCACGGCGATGACGATGAGGAAGATGTGCGCCACCAGACCGAAGACCGCCCACTCGGTGTGGCCGAGGAAGAGCCAGCTGAAGAGCGTCTGCTGCAAGGCGCTGAGGACAACGCTGGCCAGAGCGAGCAGGCCGACGGCGAGCGCGAGTCCGAGCGAGACCAACTGGTTCATCAGATAATTGCGGTTCTTCTTGACGCCCCAGACCTTATTGAGCGCGACTTCCAGCGGGAGAAAAACTCCAGTGGAACTGATAAGCAGCATGACCACGGTGATGATTTGCGTGTGCTTGTGCGCGTGTACCAGTGTGGTCATGCGGCTGATGACGTAGGTCTGGTCAAGGGGGAGAAAGAACTTCATCAGGTCGCCGACGACCTGTTCCAGAATGGCGGAGTGGAAGACGTTGCGGGCCAGGGTGATGAGCAGAATGATGAACGGGAAGAGCGCCAGGATGGCATTGGCCGCCACGCTGAAGGCAAATGTGTGGACCTCAGTTTCGGTGAGGTAGCGGGCCATCTGCTTTAAGGAGCGCCAGATGACCGGCCACGCCAGCTTGAAAGCGGCCAGAGGAGCGCGGCGTCCGTCCGGACCGCGACGGCCAATCGGCGAAGGTAGGGTGATTTGCATTGATTTTGGCTAGAGTAGCACGCTGCAGGCGGGCATGAGAAAGTTGTAAGTTTTATAGATTTTACTTGCACCGAGGCACATTAATGCGGGATAAATATACATCCCCGAGGTAGTGTGTAGTTGCGTAGCCTGCGTTGGGGCCTATGGTACGCAGTATCTGTGTGTTAGTTAGTAGGCAATACCCATTCGTTCAAAACAGTATGAGGTACGTCTGTGAAAGAGCAAGGTGTAGTGAAGTGGTTTAACGGATCCAAGGGCTTTGGCTTCATTCAACGCGCATCCGGCGAGGATGTGTTTGTGCATTTTTCGGCCATCCAGGCCGAAGGCTACAAGACGCTGAACGAAGGCGAGCAGGTGGAATTTGAATGCACGCAAGGCCCCAAGGGTCTGAGTGCAGTCGACGTAACCCGCGTTACGAAATAGCCGGAGTAGCGTTCTCCAGCTTTTGAATTGCCCATAGCGCCGACTCGGCCAGAACCGGGTCCGGCGACTGCGCCCAAAGATGCAATTGAGGCAGGAATTTTTGCTGTCCGCTATTCCCCATAGCGATGGCGATGTTGCGCCGCATGGTCTTGTAAGACATCCGCTTAAAACGTTTGCGTTCGATGGGCGAGTCGCGGAAGAGGCGGCGGAAGTCGGCGTGCGTGAGCGCGGCCAAAGTGCTGAGCGCCGGGTTGAGCAGCGTGGCGCGGGCCTGCATCTTGGGGTCCGTGGATACCGGCGGCTGGCGTTGGCCCTCATTGGCGAAACCATTCCAGGGGCAAACTTCCTGACAGATATCGCAACCGAAAATATTGCGGCCGATGCCTTCGCGCAACTCAGCGGGAATGGCTCCGCGTTTTTCAATGGTGAGGTAGGCGATGCAGCGGCTGGCGTCGAGTTGGTAGGGTTGGACGATGGCGGCGGTGGGGCAGGCGTCGATACAGCGGGTGCAACTACCGCAGCGGTCGGGCGCGAGTGCGGGCGGTGTGGCTGCGTCACTAAGTTCGAGCGAGGTGACGATGACTCCGAGAAAAAACCATGAGCCGAAACCTTCGCGGATGAGGCAGGTATTTTTTCCGACCCAGCCGATGCCGGCGTGGCGGGCATAGACGCGTTCGACAAAGGGGCCGGTATCGACATAGCAGCGTGATTCGAAATTGCCGAATTGCTGATGCAAGGCAGATTCGAGCTGGCGAAGTTTTGCGAGTAGGACCTGATGGTAGTCGGTGGAGCCGGCGTCGGTGCCGGAGGTGGCGTAGCGGGCAATCCAGCCGGCGTCGGCGGGGGCTGGGTCGAGCGAGCGCGGCTGCCCGGCGTTGTAGTTCATGGCGCAGACGATGACCGAGCGCGCCCAACTGAGCGAGTGGCCGATGCGTTCGCGCTGCAGTCGGCCGGAGTCGGTGCGGCGTTTGAGGTAGTTCATCTGCCCGGCGCGGCCTTGCGCTACCCAGGGTTCGAGATACTCGAGATCAGAAAAATCAGGCGCGGGATTTTCTTCTGCATGCAATGGTGTGATGCCGACAGCTTCGAGCCCCACTTCAGCAGAGATATGCTGAAGCGTGGTGTGGAGTTCGCGGAGGTGTGCGGGTGAGAGTTGCATGTGGCGATGACAAAAGTAGAGTAGCAGGCGAGCGCGTTGCGCGGCAGATGCGTTATTGTTACCAAGAAAGAATTCCAGCTGTGAACAATGATTGGAAGGAAGAACGATATGGGTAAGTACACGCGCCGCCGTTTTCTTGTGACCGCCTCCACCGTAGCCGGAAGCCTGCCGCTGGCGAGGCGGCTGGGACAAGCGCAGCAGACGATGCATTCCGATGACGCGCTGAAGCTTTGGTACACCAAGCCGGCGACGCAGTGGGTGGACGCGCTGCCGATTGGTAACGGACGGCAGGGCGCGATGGTCTACGGCGGCGGAACGATTGTGCCGGTGCTGCTGGAAAAAAATGGCAAGGACCCGGTGGCGGAGCCTCTGCCGACCGATGCGGCGAAAGAGACGCTGCAGTTGAATGACGACACGCTGTGGTCTGGCAAGCCGGTGGACGGAAATAATCTGGACGCGAAGAACCATATTGCGGAGATACGCAAGGCGGTGCTGGAGCAGAAGGATTATCATCTGGCGGACCAACTGTGCCGCAAGGTGCAGGGACTGTTTGCCGAGGCGTATCAGGTGATTGGCAACCTGCATGTGGATGGCGCGCATGTGGGCGAGGTGAGCGGCTATCGGCGTGAGTTGGATTTGGCGACGGCTGTGGTGGCGTCACAATATATTGCCGATGGAGTGAAGTTTGAACGCACGGCGTTTGCTTCGCAGCCGGACCAGGCGATTGTGATGCGGATGACGGCGAGCAAGCCGGGCGCATTGAACGCGACGCTGTGGATGGACGGGCAACTGGTGAAGCAGGTGAAGGCGGTGGGCGGGAATCGTCTGCTGCTGACGGGCAAGGCGGCGAAACATATTGCGGGCGCCGGGCATCCAGGCAGCGAAACGCCGGTGGTACTTTCTGACGTGCCGGGCGAGGGAATGTATTTTGCCTCGGCGTTGCAGGCGAATGTGGAAGGCGGAAGTATTTCTGCCGATGGCGACAAATTACATGTACGCAACGCGACAACGCTAACGATTGTGTTGACGACAGCGACGGGCTACCGCGGATACGACAAAATTCCGGACACGCCGCA
>Ga0164296_1004289_pt1 | contig 13042 bp, 32 predicted proteins | sample GEODES057metaG_FD_113533 | JGI IMG/M metagenome (GOLD analysis project Ga0164296, IMG submission 113533) | Dystrophic lake water microbial communities from Trout Bog Lake, Wisconsin, USA - GEODES057 metaG | ecosystem: Environmental > Aquatic > Freshwater > Lake | place: USA: Trout Bog Lake...
CTTGACAAACCCCTAGGCTGTGGTAAGATGCCTTTATCAAGACGGGAGCAAGACATGCATGAACCTTCATACTACATGGAACAGGTTAATCGCTATGTAGTTGAATCGCACGAAGAACTTCCTGAGAGTCATAAGGCTTCTTATCGTCTTCGTGGGATCGATCCAGACACATTGTGGAATCTGATCTGGAGTTTTCCCATTTTATCAGATGCACTGGAACAAGCCCTGGCTGACCAGGTGCGGCATCAGGAATTTTGTGAAAAACATGGATACGAGCCCTGGATAACCTACCGAGTGCGTGATCTGGGCGAACCTGTTGAAGTGAAAAGACTGGCTTGGCTGTGATTTTTATTGACCATGCTGACGAACCTGCTATAATGCTGGCACCTAACTCCTATCTAGCACAACCCTAGGTTGCAGATAAAAAATATCTGCAACCTGTCTTTTCCGCTTGACAAACCTGTTGGCTGTGGTAAGATGCCTTTATCAAGACGGGAGCAAGTGTGATGGCAACCACCCAGACCACCAAGCGTAAGCGCCGCAGCGATACAAATCACATCATTTACTGTCTGACCAGCCCCATGGGCGAGCGTTATGTGGGTGTCACCGTCAAGGATCCGGATAAGACTGTGAAGGCTAGCCTTGCTCGCCGTTATCGTAAACATGTCAATCGTTGCCGCACCGAGAACCTGGATTGGAAACTCTACACAGCGATGCGCGAATTTGGACCGGAAACCTTCCGGGTAGAGCCAGTTGAAGTGGTGCGCGGCAAGGTTGCTGCTCATGCCCGCGAGCGTGAATTAACCCGTGAATTGAGGGCCACTCTTAATAGCCACTAAAAACCTCTTGACAATGACCAGGTGGGTGTTATAATGCACCTACCAACTGAGGAATAGAGCAGATGAATAAAGGTGATCTGGTCACAGTGTTCAAGGGTCGCAAGAATGTGGGTGTCACTGGCACTCTGTTCTGGACCAAGACCCAGGTCTATGGATACTATAACTCAGGGGTAAATCCTCGTCGTGAGGTCACCAAGGTAGGAATTCGACTCTCAGATAATAGTGTTGCCTGGGATTACCTAAGCAACTGCAAACCTGCTGGTGATCAGTGATGGCGAAGCATAGTATTGATGAGATCTGGATCTGGGGCTGGTATCAGGTTAAAGATCAGGTTAAAGGTCAGGCCAGGGATCAGGTCTGGATTCAGGTCAGGAATCAGGTCGAGGATGATCTAGAATGGTGATAAAAACTGCTTGACAAACCCCTGATACCTGCTATAATGCACCTATCGAAACCGAGGAGAGTGTGATGAAGGCTCGTTTTACTCATGACTGCACCAACGCTGGTTGCTGCAAATTTGTTGGCATCACCAATCATCATGATGTTTATGTGAGCCGGAGTGGAACCCTGATCATGCGTTATGGTGATGATGGCCCAGACTATCTGAGTCTGCCTATGAGCATGGCTCGACAGGTGGCCACAGACAATCCAGAATATTTCCATGCTGTTCAGATGGTGGATCACTATGAGCAGGATCAAGAACGGTCATGGTCTGCCAGTCCTGATCGCAGCGGTGGTCAATTCACCGCTGAAGAAATTGCAGATTTCTATCAAAGGTGGTAGATCTAAAACCGCTTGACAATCACATGATGGGTGCTATGATGCACATGTAAACAGCAAGGATAATCATCTATGAGCCAAACAGTGAGTGTGCCCCAATACTATACCTACTACCAAAACAACTCGGGTGGTGATTTTGACGAGGATGAGCAGGTTTGCCAGTATGTGATCATACAAGCACTGTCACCCGATCAGGCAGATGCTCGTGCCGAAAGCATTGGTATATACTTCAACGGCGTCAGTGAGGGCAAAGACTGTAGATGCTGTGGTGATCGCTGGTATCCTGCCAGTGAGCATTCCGCTGTGCCAACTATCTGGGGTAAGTCACCTGATGATTACAAGCCAATCTTTAGATTAAACAAGGGTCAAATTTTCTGCCTAGTTTATCATCTCAATGGCACCATCACTGAATATAGTGGGTGAACCACTCAGGATAGATCCAAAGATGATCCAACCATGGGCATTGAAGAAATTGCAGATTTCTATCAAAGGTGGTAGATCTAAAACCGCTTGACAATCACATGATGGGTGCTATAATGCACCTATCGCTACCAAGGAGAGTGTGAGATGGCTATCAAGACGATTGAAATGGAGCTTCCGGCACACTGGGCTTCTGCACTGATCAATGGCGATGACAGTGGCTTGGAGGACGATGATCTAGAGGTTCTCTACAAATTCGAGGCATACATGTTCAACGAGCATGGTTCCTGCCTCTGTGTCGATGTAGGAGAAGAGGTGTCTTTTCAGAAGTATCATGAGGCAGCGTTTTTCGGTGGCTTGGCTTGTGATGCAGCAACATTTACCTTTCAGGTTGACTAATAAATTTTCCCTTGACAGGGATCCTATCTCATGGTAGGATCCCGTTATCAAGTGAGGAGTGAGCAAGATGAACCCCGCAGATTTGATTGACCGTATCGAATTAATTATTGACTCAGAGAATTATAATGTTCCAGAAGCTTACAAAGGTAGTTTTGATGCTGGATATCTCACTACTATACTAGAGTTAGTTCTAAATGACAACAAAAAAGCATGTGAATTTCTAGATCATCATCTTAAAGGGATTGAGGCAAACATCACTTGACAAACCCCTGATACCTGCTATAATGCCCTTATCAACACAGGAGAATATGATGACCATGAAACCGATTTCCCCCTGGCACCCAGATACAGAGTGCCCGCATCCTGCCTATCCAGGCTTCAAAGAAGCCTTGGGCATGGCTGCCTATCACTTTGCCGACGACTCAGGCAAAGAGTGGGAAATGGGGCGTGTCTCTGTGCGGGAAGCTGCCTCAATCGCCATCGACGCTCGCTTGCCTGTTTGGGCAATTCGGCGTATGGTGGCTGATAGCAAGTGTGGGTTAGTAACCCCTGAGGATGTGATCAACGAAATGCTCAGGATACTTTATAGTCGAGAATAGGAAAAACCGCTTGACATTCCACTCAGCAGTGCTATAATGCACAGGTAATCAAGGAGCAAGATCTCATGAACACATTTGACTTTCAGGATGGCCTTGGACCTGTTGCTGCTCATCAGCACTCCAACGGTGGTGGCTGGGTGGCTGATACCGCCCATGTCGCTGATACAGCCTATGTGGGTGTAAATGCTCGGGTCTTTGGCACGGCTGTGGTCAGTGGCGATGCTCGGGTCTGCGACGATGCTCGGGTCACTGGCGATGCTCGGGTCTGCGACGATGCTCGGGTCACTGACAGTGCTGTGGTCAGTGGCAGTGCTCAGATCAGAGGCTATGCTCGGGTCTTTGGCACGGCTGTTGTCCGAGGCTATGCTTGGGTCTGCGACGATGCTCGGGTCACTGGCGATGCTCGGGTCTGCGACGATGCTCGGGTCTGCGACGATGCTGTGGTCGGTGGCAATGCTCAGATCAGAGGCTATGCTCAGATCTTTGGCATGGCTGTTGTCCGAGGCTATGCTTGGGTCTGCGACGATGCTCGGGTCTGCGACGATGCTGTGGTCTGCGACGATGCTCGCATCACTGGCAAGGCTCAGATCGGTGGCAATGCTCGGGTGATAGACAATGCTCAGATCTTTGGCATGGCTGTTGTCAGTGGCGATGCTCTGGTCAGTGGCAGTGCTGTGGTTGGTGGCAATGCTCGCATCACTGGCAAGGCTCAGATCGGTGGCAATGCTCGGGTGATAGACAATGCTCCGTCCCCAGGCACCACATCTTTGAGTCTGGATGCTGTTATCGCAGCGGCCAAATGCCTGTCAGAAAATGATCGAAAGGCATTGATGCTGTCATTGATCTCTTGACATTCCACTAAGATGTGCTATGATGCACCTATCAACACAGGAGAATATCAATGGTTACCTCTGAGATGATTGCTGCTGTGCGTGCAGACAGTGTGGTTGGCAGGGGCACCTGCTCGGTGATTGACGAGTGCTACACCGACGAGGAATTGCGAGAAGATCTGACTGAGAGTGGCTGCCTAACTGTCAAGGCAGCAGTGCGTTGGGCTCGCAGTGTTGAGTCTCTGTTTCGTGAGCGTGAACACGAGGTCCGAGCAGAGATATTTTAACACTTGACACCTTGCTCACCTGTGATATAATACACCCATCAACCAGGAGACCTTGCCATGACAAAGTTTGACAGTCGTTCGATCCTCATCTCCAACATCAACTGGGAACTGCTGAGCCGTCAAAAGCAATTCTTGCTGGCTTTGCCTGAGTGTGATGAGGTCGATGGCCTGATCAATCTGATCGATTTTATTCAGGACGAAGCCGTTGACAGTGGCCTGTTCTCGGAATTTGAGGTTTTCGGTGAAGAGGAACTGCTCTATGACGAGGAATAAAAACACTTGACAACCGGATAAAACCTGCTACAATCCACCTATCAACACAAAGGAAACAGAGATGCCCAACTGGTGTTCCAACATTCTCACGCTCACTCACACTGACAGTGCCGAGATCAAGCGTGCCGTCGATGCCTTTTCTCGTGGCAACCTGATGCAGGAATTTTATCCCTGCCCACAAGACCTGCTGGATGCTGTTTCTGGCAATGTGGGTCCTGCTGGTTCGCCTGAGCAAATTGCCCATGAGGCCAAGACTGCTGAAAATGAACTTCGCTATGGCTACACTGACTGGTATGACTGGAAGGTTGCCAACTGGGGAACCAAGTGGGATGTTGGTGGTGATGGCTGTGATGAACCACAATATACTGAAGGTGACACCTCTGTTACTCTATACTTTGACAGTGCCTGGAGCCCGCCTCTGGAATTTTATTCCTGGATAGAGGACATGGACTTTGGTGTGGATGCACTCTATTATGAGCCTGGTGGGGCATTCTGTGGTCGCTATACATCAGGCAATGATGACAGTTATGATATTACAGGTGACAGTGACTGGGTGGTTGAAAACATTCCTGCCATGATTGATGACGCCTTTGGTATCTCCGAAGGCATGGCTGAATATGAAAGTGAGCAGGAACTCGATCAGGAATAAAACCGCTTGACAATCTCCATGACTGTGGTATGATGCCTTATCAACACAGGAGACCACAGTCATGGACGACTTCGATCTGGAAATTCAGTGCGAAGAATACTGGACCCTGGATAACAGTGATCTTTGTATAGAGGATCCAGACTATGACACCCCCAGTGTGAAGTGAGAAACCTCACAGGCTGTCAAAAAAACACTTGACAGCCTGTGATAATCTGCTACAATCCATGTATCAACAGGCAAGGAAATTCTCATGAAGTATGTTGTTCTTGATCGTGAGCACTTCTTTAACGCCATGCGTTTGTTGTATAATCCACAAGTGACCATCTCTCAGTTTGGCTCACTGTGGGTCACGCTCTGGCTGTCACCTACTCAAATAGATGTTTTGGCACAAAATGGCATTCAGTGCCGTGCTGCCTAGGCAAGCAGCACAAAAATAACTCTTGACAATTCCTGAGCAGGTGGTATTATACCACCTCTCAACAGCAAAGGATTTTTAAATGCCGCGTGGTGTGTATAAAAGGCGTTCCAAGGTTGCTCGTTCGGTTACTCCTGTTGTGGCAGTTCCCACTGAGACTGTGCAGGAAATTGATGCTCGTATTCGCGATACCTTTGAAGTTCTAGAACAGGTATCTCAGGGCGTTATTTCTGGTTATGTTCGCTCGGTGATTGTCAGTGGTGCCGCCGGATGTGGTAAAACCTATACTCTGGAAAATGCATTGAGTAAAGCCGAGGAACAGGGTATTATTCGATATCAGAGCGTGCGTGGTGCCTGTTCTGCTATTGGTTTGTATCGTTTGCTGTATGATAGTTCGGAGCCTGGCCAGGTTCTGGTTATTGATGACTGTGACTCGGTGTTTGGCGACCTTGACTCGTTGAACCTGCTGAAAAGTGCCCTGGATAGCAGCAAGGTTCGTCGTATCCACTGGAACAAGGAAAGCCGTATTCTAGAGGGTGAGGGCGTGCCTCGTTCGTTTGAGTTTGAAGGTTCAGTGGTGTTTATCACCAACATCGACTTTTCTTCAGAGATTTCTGCTGAAAAGAAGTTGAGCCCTCACTATAATGCTTTGCTTAGCCGCTGTTTGTATCTAGACCTGGGTATTCACACCAAACAGGAAATTTTGGTGCGTATTGGTCAGGTGGTGCTGGGTGAAAAATTTTTAGATGAGAACGCTATCTCTCACTCACAGGCTGGGAAAATGATGGATTGGCTGCACAACAATATTCATCGTGTTCGCACCCTGAGTATTCGCACGGTGTTGCAACTGGCCAGTCTGGTAAAAATCCGAAGTGACTGGGAAACCATGGCTCGGGTGGTTATGTGCCAGCGATGATACAACACAGGGCAGGGGTATTATCCCTGCCCTTTACCCCTGTGCGGAAAGTGCCTGATTCAGCAAAAATTCTCTGTTATTCTCAGTGTTTTTTCTCATGTTGGGTGTTTATTTCTGCTTGACAAAACCAGTATCCTGGTTATAATTTGGCCCAACATACAGGAGTCTATCACATGACGCTTGAAGAAATTCAAACACAGATCGCCAGGCTAAAGCAACAGGATTACATAAACAGCATGAGCAATGATTTTGCCTACACTGATGGCAGTCATCAGGCCATCATGCAAGCAATCGCTGATTTAGAAAAACAAATTGAAAAAACCTCTTGACAATCCCACAGGCTGTGGTAATATCTCCCTATCAAGACGGGAGACCACAGATGACCCACACTGTTCAGAGCATCCGCGATCTGCTTCTCACCAACGACACGGCTGTTGCCCGCGCTCTAGTGGCTCTTAACGCTCGCCAGACCGCTGATGAGCAAGCCACCGAAGCCACCCGTCATCTGAACGGTGCTGGCTTTCGTCCCTGTCACGCTCGCATGGGAACCTCGATGGCACAGTTCTATCAACGGAACAATTATCTCTCGGCCAAACAAATCGCTTACTGGCGTAAGCCGATGCGTGATGGCAAGAGCCGGATTGAGATCTATGCTCGGCAACTGCTGGAGATTGCCAAGGATAGAGAGGCTTCAAAAGCCGCTTGACAACCAGTCCAGGGTGTGCTATATAACAGGCACACCCACAGGGAGACATCTTGCCATGCGTATTATCTTTGCTGCCCTTGCCATGCTCAGCCTTGGTGGTTGCGTCATGGTTGAACCCGTTGGTTATCGGCCTCACGCCGCAGTATATTATCAGCCTTATCAATATCATGCCTATTATCGCTGACAGTGATTCATCATGATTTTCGTTTTTATTGTGCTGGTAGTGCTGTTGCTGGCAACAGCCAAACGAGTGGAAGAATTTAGTTTTCTGACCTATGCTGCCAGAATGTTAATTTTTATCGGGTTTTGTATGATACTCTATCATTTCCGCTGACAGAAAAAAACCTCTTGACAAGGCACCAGGATGTGCTATGATCCTGCTATCAACCCTGGAGATTGTGCAAATGGATCGTAAACAACTGCTGATGAAACTGCTCGATCACCTGGCAGAGGCTGTTTATCTCATGGAGATCACAGAGGTCAAACCCGACGACAATGACCACATCTGGAATTTTATCAATGATGCACACTTTGCTGCCGAGCAGGAACTGAACCATATCCTGATGCAGGAGCAATCAGGTTCTTAAATATTGAATGTCAGGGGTAAAAAACCCTTGACAGCGGGTTTATATCTGGTATGATGATCCTATCAAGAGGATCACAGATAACAAAGGTATCTGCACGATGAAAACCTATATCGTCACCTATCTCGATGCTTATCAAATGTGGGAAAATCCCAATCCTCTCACAGAGGAATACCTGTTTTTCCAGTGTGAAGCCGATGACGCTGAACATGCCCTGGAACAGTTTGTGAACGCCGAACCTGAGGCAGAGTTCCTCTGGGTTGAATGTCAGGGGTAAAAAACCCTTGACAGCGGGTTTATATCTGGTATGATGATCCTATCAAGCAAGGAGTCTTCCATGAGTGCAAATCGTGAGATTTCGGTTTTCGCAGGTCGTGGCGAACAGGTTATCGCCAGGGTGCGTGAGGTTTTGCAGATTGCCAATGCTCGCTATGGCATCAATTTGAACCCCAGTGTGGATCTCAGTATGCGAGGGCGAGTGGCTGGCAGGGCAGGTATGCGAACTGTGATCCGTGCCAGTGGACTGCGTGAGACACAATATTCACTGAAATTCAACAAAGATCTGATCCTGGGTGATCACTTTCTTGATATTTTGCAAGAGGTTATACCTCATGAAATCGCTCATCTTGTCTGTTTTGCTCGACCTGATCTTGGTGATGCTCACAATCGTGGCTGGCAGCGTGTTTGCTTGGCTCTGGGAGGAAATGGAAAAACCTACCATGATTATGAAGTCACATACGCTCATGGCAGTTATACCTATCGTGCAAGCTGTGGCACATTGGTGACTGTGAGCAAGATTATCCACAAGCGGTTGCAGAGTGGTCAGCAAACCAGAACACTGCGAAACACCGGAGGAAAAATCAGCAAAACCAGCCCTTGGGCACCATCAGGCAAGCCAGTGCCAGAATTACAGAAGGCAGCGTAAATAAACACTTGACAAGCATGATAAGGGTGCTATAATGTGCCTATCAACAAGGGGATGTAGACCATGTACACCATGCGAGACCAAGTTTTTGACGCCATTGAAAAATATGGCTACACTGAGGAAGCAGCTGCACATGCTGCTGAGAATTATTTTCTGGCTCATGCCCAGCAGTTTGATCTGCCTTCCAGGGAGATAGACTGCCGCTCAGAGCAACAACGGCTGGAAATGGTCAAGTTTGAAACTGATTGCCTCTATGACGCACTAGAGCGTGTTAATATTATTGTGCAGCAGAGATATCTGCGATTTGGCCTCTCACACTGATGTCTCATACCAGGAACCCCCTGATGCAATCCCATCTTCCCTGTGAATTTGACCTGTGGTTTGACCTCAAGACACGAGATCAGTTGGTAGAGGAACTGGCAAGGCTGGAACAGCGTGTTCAGCAAATCCGTGATCTTATGATAGATCATGATATTGTAATCTCAGAACAAGAACTGCAATCTGCTGTCAATTGTCTTTGAGGTGATAGAACAAGAGCAACAACACCTCTTCACTAAATAACAGGGAACCCTTGGGACACCCCTGTGATCAAAAAAATAGCCAGAGCCTTGGTAACAACAGCCTTGACAACAGTCTCAATAATCATGGGCTTGGCGTTTATCATCCTGTTGCTGGGTTCGCCTGGCAGACTGTCTCAGAGTTCTGATCATGCCTCTTATAGCCTCAGCCAGCAGCGAATATACACCCTCACTATAACAGGATGCCAGTATATCAGCATGGCAGGGCAAATCACTGTTCGCGTTGATCAATATGGTCATACCGTTTGTATCCATCACTAGCCAGAACAATTCTCAGAGGTCAAGGTGAGCAACACTTTTCCTTATGTCTATTACATACCTTTATCACAACAACACGCTGTAGAGTCATGGTGTCGGCAACAATGGCCCTATACATATGATGCAACTTGGGCCATGCACAATTATGGAACTAGACTTGCAGATAGAGATAGTATCACCGCGTGGCAGCAGACCTACCGTGTGCATTTTCAGCGTGAGCAAGACAGTGCATTGTTTGTGCCTGTCTGGCATGATATCCTGCTCACGCTGCTGGATGACTGAGATAAAAAACACTTGACAGATCTCCCAGAGGTGTTATAATGCACCTATCAAAACAGAGGTGAGCCTGTATGACCTATACCTTTGACGAACAGTGCATCAGTGATTTGTACAAGGATGTTTACAATTTTCGTCCTGCACCTGGGTTTTGGCAAAAGTGGAACACTGCCAGTATGAGTGATCGACAGGCTATCTGGGATAGTCTGTGTGATGTGTTGGACAGGCAACTACTGACAGAAAAGGATCGACAGGCTCGTGCCTGTGATGAATGGCGTGCTCGTATGCAGAAAACTGCACAGGAATTTGGTGTCTCTGTGGATACTGCTGTTCGCTGGGATGTTGACTGTCATGAGGTTGATGGTGACATCAGTTTCTATTGTTTCAAGAATGATTTGCCCTATAGCATGATAGAGGCAATCACAGAGATGACAGACCCTGAAAAAGTTTTTGCTTGACATATCTCAGAGTCCTGGCTAATATACCGTTATCAAGTGCAGAGGTGGATAGCATGAGTGTTTTGGATTGTTTGCTGTTGAGCATTATCCGTGGCTATGGTGATCTGGGATATCTGGCCTTCTGGGTGATAGGTTTGCCTGTGTTGGGAATACCCTGCCTTGCCTTGTTGCGGTTTTCATCAGAGACCCTTGCCAGTTTTATTTTTAATCTCATTGTGAGGCGTGTGACCTCACAAACTGCTTGACATCTTGAGGATCAGTGATATAGTACCCCTATAGTCAAGAGGAGCCTAGAGATGTTCACAGTGGCAGTTTTCCTGGTTGATCGTGCATATGGTGGTGCTGAGGAAGGTGGCTGGTGGTATGATTATGGCGTGCCCTCACATGACCATGCCTATCTCACTCGTGGCTTTAAACGCGAACAGGCTGCCATTGCCTATGCTCGCCGGTTGAACCAGCAATATGGTAAATTGTGGAATGCCGGTCGCCGGGATATCAACAGTGTGTTGAGTGAAGGGCAATTTTTTGCCGAGGTGTGTGAGGGTCAGCCCCTTGCCTATCCTGCTGAGATACCTCAATACCAGTGAAAAAAAAGCTTGACACAGTGACTGCTGGTGCTATAATCCCCCTATCAACCCTGGAGTTCTCTCTGAGATACCTCAATACCAGTGAAAAAAAAGCTTGACACAGTGACTGCTGGTGCTATAATCCCCCTATCAACCCTGGAGTTCTCACGATGAAAAAAACCATCACTCTGCAAGTGTTTGCTGACCCTGGTCATGCCTGGGCTCGCTTTCCACTTGCTCGTCTGGCTAAACTGGGCATTGCTAACCAAATCAGCAAATATTCCTATATCCGTGGTGACTATGCCTATCTGGAAGAAGACCGTGATATGGGTATGCTGGTGGAGGCTCTTGAGCAGCGTGGCTACCAGTTCAGCGTCAAGGTGCAAGTCACCAATCGTCAGAGCAAGATCCGTGGCTACCAGTCCTATCCTGTCTTGTCTGAGATTGGAGAATGACCCCTTGCAAGATTATAATTATGTTGGCATTATTGACTTGACAGACACACCGGGTATGATATCCTGTGTGTATGAATAGAGGAGACTGTGATGACCAAGAAGCACTTTGAACTACTGACTAAAAATATCCGGCAGATCTTAGATAGTCACGCTCGGCTGCAAGCCGCTGTGGCTGTTGGTTCAGCCTGTATTGACAGTAACCCTCGGTTTGATATCACACGGTTTTATCAGGCTTGTGGCATAGAATAACCTCTCGTCGAGACCTTGGTGGCTGGAGCCTGTTGCTCCAGCCTTTTTTTTATCCTGCTGATGAAACTCCTGCCACACTGGCACTATCAGTTATTGCCTATAGGCAACAAACAGTGAATTGAACGATTTAAACCCTGTCTGGGCTGCTATGATAGGCTGAACACAGTTTAACAGGCTTAAAATTGCCCAAAATCCGCTAACCCACTGAATTGATTAAAAACCTGTTTTTTGCTAACCTGTTGATTTCATTGAATCAAAAAATTTAAACCCCTGGAAATCAGTGTTTGTTGGCACTAGCCCAGAGATAAAAAAAGGCTGGGAACCTGTGGGATCCCCAGCCTTGCTAAAATATATCTCTCAAATTATAAACGGCTGACCAGTTGTGACAAACGATAGGACAGCACCATGATCGTCACCGATATCACACAGACTTTTAAATCTCCTAATCCCATGCTTCCCGGCCACGATGCTTGCGGCTGTATTTGGTTTTGTCCTTCATGGTGCGAGGCTTGAAGTTGGCATTGCACACCAACTCACGAGCCACCAGATTACGAGGCTTGGGCAGGGTGATCACAATTTTCGCCGAACGCTTGCTCATCGGTGGCTCTCCTTCACTGTGTATATATGCAACCTAGCAGATTTTAACTGTTTGTCAACCCTTATTTTCTAATTTTTGCCAAACCATGAGTAGAGTCAGTTTGGCAAGGTTGCCATTGCCAAATGCCAGACCCATGTCCAAGCCAAAATGAAACTTGGCTATCCTACCTTTCTAAACACTTCCTAGGCGAGGATAACAGCATTATAACAGGTATCATAGCTTTGTCAAGCAAAAGTCAATATAAATTGTGCTTGTGTTGCCTGATCCCAGGGCCAAGTCACTGATTGTTGTTCCATCCATATTAGAACTTGTGCCGTGATATTTTCTCCATTGACAAACCATGCTTGATATCCATCTGCATAGATACAAGCAGGACCATCGGTTCTATGTCGTTGCCCATTGACAAACCATGCTTGACCACCATCTGGACAAATAATGGCAGGTCCATCCAGTCTATGTCGTTGTCCATTGATGTACCATACTTGACCACCATCTGCCCAGATACGAGCAGGACCATCTGTTCTATGTCGTTGCCCATTTACATACCATGTTTGAGTACCATCTGTGCGGATAATATGTTTTGGTTCAGATGTCATAGGAATGTCAAGACAAATTGAGTTTGTACGGCTGAATCCCAAGGCCAAACAACACCTTGTTGCTGCATCCATGATATAACCTTATCAGTGATGTTGGCATTATTGATGAACCAACTTTGGCCATTTGTCCAGATAACAGCAGGTCCTGTCAGTCTATGTCGTTGCCCATTGACCCACCATTCTTGACTACCATTTGGCCAGACAACAGCAGGTCCATCCTGTCTATGTAATAGACCATTGAGGTGATATTCTGTATACCCATCTGCACGGATAACAGCAGGACCATCTGTTCTATGCAGTTGCCCATTGACCCACCATTCTTGTTGGCCATTTGCATGGATAACAGCAGGACCTGCCAGTCTATGCAGTTGTCCATAGGCATACCA
>Ga0164296_1004293_pt1 | contig 13039 bp, 8 predicted proteins | sample GEODES057metaG_FD_113533 | JGI IMG/M metagenome (GOLD analysis project Ga0164296, IMG submission 113533) | Dystrophic lake water microbial communities from Trout Bog Lake, Wisconsin, USA - GEODES057 metaG | ecosystem: Environmental > Aquatic > Freshwater > Lake | place: USA: Trout Bog Lake...
AGGCCCTGATGCGCTGTTCAAGTTCGAGGACGTGTTCTACTCTGTTCCTGACAAGAAGAGTGGCACCAAGACCATCCTGAATGGCATCAGCGGCGAGTGCCGCAGTGGCGGCGTGCTCGCCATCCTGGGCCCGTCTGGCGCCGGCAAGACGACGCTGATTGACCTGCTGACACTGGAGCCGCGGGAGGGCACCAGCATCGGGAAGGTGACCATCAACGGTAACGTCATGACCAAGGAGATGTTTACGACCTACTGCGCCACTGTGCCGCAAGTGGATCGCCACTGGGGCTTCCTCACCTGCCGCGAGGTGGTCCAGAACGCAGCGGACCTGTACATCGCCGACTCTGCTGAAGTCAAGGCTGAGCGCGTGGAGTCGCTGCTCAAGGCCATGGGCCTGCTGGAGTGCGCCAACACGGTGTGCGGCAACATCTTCAAGACTGGCCTGTCTGGTGGCCAGAAGCGCCGCCTGTCCATCGCCCTGGCGCTGCTCAAATCGCCGCTGGTGCTGTTCCTGGATGAGCCCACCTCGGGGCTGGACGCGGCCGCCGCCGCCAACATCATGGCCTTCATCACGCAGCTGGCCAAGGCGACCAACATCTGCGTCGTGTGCACCATCCATCAGCCCAGCGCATCCGTGTACGCTGACTTTGATAAGGTCATGCTGCTGTCCAGCGGCCGCGTGGCGTACCAGGGCGAGGCCGCTGATGTGTACGACTACTTTGCTGGCATCGGCTACCCGGTGCCGGAGAATATGAGCGCGGCGGAGTTCATGCTCGACCTGGTGAACCGCGAGTTCACAGACCCAGCCAAGGTGGACGATGTGCTGGACAAGTACACGCCCATCGCGCTCACGCAGCGGGAGATGCAGCCCATCGCGGAGCGCCACATTGGCGTCTCCTTTGCCAAGCAGTCGGTCGTGCTGTTCCGGCGTCACGTCCTGCTTGCCTTGCGTGACCCCACGCTGTACACTGGGCGCATCATCGGCAATTTGTTCATGTGTCTGTACTTCAGCGCTGTTTACTACAAATCAAGAGATCGGGTGCAGGAGCAAGTCCCGCCCCGTATGTGGCACATCATGTGGCACCTTACTGCGCCAGCGCTAAACTGCGTGATCGCCACCTTTTACTACTCCGAAGAGTTCCCATCCATCCGCCGCGAGGTGAAGAACGGCATGATCAGCCCATTTTCGTACCTCATCGCCAATTTCCTGATCCAGGTCCCCGCCCTGTTTGTGATGAGTATGTTCGCGCTCTCCGTCTCCGGCTTTGGCGTCGGCCTCTTCAATGGCGACAATTACATTCTGCTCGTTCTCATTTGGGCCCTCAACATGTGGGTCTACGAGAGCGCTGCGCAGTTCTGCTCACTCTCGAGCAAGCTTGCGCTGGTGGGCATGCTCAACTTCATGCAGTTCTGGTTCACGTCCATGCTCTTCTGTGGCAACCTCATCAACCTCAGCGATGTCCCGTGGCCGTTCCGCCTCCTGACCTGGTCATTGCCGCTCAAGTGGTCCCTCCGCACGTTCCTAACGCTCGAGTTTACGGATGCTACTCATTTCCGTGGCGCCACTCAGCTTCCCAGCGGCCAAGTTGTGTGTGATGCCCAGTACGCGCTGCAGCCCTGCTACGGGTACACTGGCCAACAGGTCATGGACGGCATGCACAAGTACTTCACCGTCTTCCATTCCGGCATCAATGTCGGCAACGAGGTGGGCTACATCATCGCCATCGGCGTGTTCTTCAAGCTCCTCCACTCTGCCGTGTTCATCATGAAGGCGCAGGAGGCCAAGACGGTCAAGCTGCCCGCCGCTTAGCGCCTGAAACTTTGTGAATGAGACAACTCAATGACGCAATGCGCATGCGATGACAAGAGTGTCCCGGAATGGCACTGACGTCACGTCTAAAGTGTACGCCTCGCAGGAGCTTTCCCTTACCGCCGCGCGTCTTCAGCAGCCGTGCGCTCACAGCACCCAGCTTATCTACACTCACGCACGCACAGCACATGGCGGCTGCTGCGCGCGGCCAGGCGCTGGGGGTGCTCCGCCCGTCAGCTGACGTTGCAGGCCCGTCCACCGCAGCCGGTACACACGCTGGCACGCAGCGCCTGGGTAGCTTAGACATGCCTCTACGCGAGCCGCTCCGCTGGCTGCACGCACCCGTCTGGGTCGCGCCTCCAGTAGCGACGCCGCAATGTGACGCCTTGGAAGCTGAGACAGCTGCAGCGGACGGCGCTGCCGCGGCCGCGCCGACGGCGTCTGCAGATGAGTACGTGTATGTGGACTTGCCAGGAGACGCACGTGCACGGATGGAGACTGAGGAGTTTGAGTTCAGGGGGCTGGACACAGAGGCACCAGTGCTTGCTTTTGCGGACGGCACTCGCTTCGTGGGCACCTGGGAGGCGTCGCTGGGCAGTATGCTGGTGTTTGAGGACGCAGCGCAGCAGCAGCAAGACAAGACAGCGCCGCAGTTGGTTGGCAGCACTGAATCGAGGCTGACGTTCAGAGCAGCTTGACGCCTGTAGTGTTTCATTATTCCAATGCATGCTCGGCATCACCTAGAGTCACCTTCGGAGTATCGATCGGAAGGTAGATTGCGCGTGGCTGCTGGTAGAGCCTGATCGCTTCATCCAGCCCTGACAGCTTGCTCTCCAGCGCAGCACGCTTCCTCATTCGCCACTCTGTATTCAGCGCCATCGGGAATGCCGCCACCTCGCTCAATACATCTTCGCGTGCAGCTCGCAGGAGCTCCAGCGCCGCCGCTCGCTCACAGGAATCAACTTGGCGCATGCCTGGCGGCACAGCTGCCGCCTCAGCCGCTGCCCGGGCAGCTTCGTCTGTTGCAAGAGCCTCTTCGTGTCGTGCGCGCGCATGTCTCGCCAAATAAGCAGGCACGCGGCCGAAGGAGGAGTGAAAGCAGGAGGAAACGGGCGGAGCTGCTGAAAACTGCTGCTGCCGTGCTGGCGTCGGCAGCTCTTGCGGCGGTATATGACCGGAATAGACTGCATATGCATATGTAGAACTGCTCCGGGGCGGAGGAGGCAAGCCTGGACCAAGGCGAGGGCCGGGCGGAGCGGTACTCTTTCGTCTCCCTGTCGGGCCGTGTTGCTGCACGTGTGCTGCATTCTGAGCCACGAAATCAGGCCGTGGTCGTCTGGCCGTCGTCGTCTGCTCCTCCCTGTGACTCAGGAAGCCCGAAGCGATGGTGTTTGGTGTGTCATCCGTGCCGCACGGCCGCAATTGCAATAGCTCTGACAGCGGCACTTCGGCGTCATCACGCCTGTGCATGAGGCACAGCTCTTGCGAAGGAGCTACAACTGTTGAGCTGCCACACACTTGCCACGAAGGCGAAACAGCGTGTGTCTCGCCTCCTTCGCTTGTCGAGGGCCACCGCCTAAAATGCGTCGCACAGCTGCGCGTGTAGCTGCACGCGCATGGCATGCTGCACCCGCTGCGGCAGTGGAGGGTGGGTTACCTAGCAGCTCGGCGCAGTCGTGGGGGATCGAGGCTATTCGCCGCCTGCCGTCCGTGCGTCGCAGCGCGTTCACGGCGTTAACACAGCTGCAGCAGGGACCCAGGTGAGCGAGTTCACGTAGGCGCTGCTGCCGCAGATTGAGGACGCATGCGGGCACAGTTTCCATAACTGAATTGTCCCGTCCGACCACGCACGGTGTTGCTGGCCGCGTGCAAGTTGCTTCAACTTGTCGGAAATAGTGCACTGACTCGCACACTGCAACTCTCGCAGCGCTGCATGCCCACAGCCGTCCGCCCATCGGCGATTGACTGCTCGACCTTTCTCAGCTGCCGGCAGCCGTGCGTGCCCCTCTATTCGCGCCGCGAAACACGCGGGGCCATGTCTTGAATACCTGCAGCATGCGCGTGGCGTGTTGCCCACCTGTCGCACGCAACGCCTCGTCAAGAAGCACGCTCTCACAGGTGCTCTGCTCCCGTGTTCCCTCCAGTGCCGCCGCACCAGGTGGTGCCTATGCCTAGCTTGTCGCCGACAATGAGCGAGGTGAGTCGACGCCACTGCGATTCCATATCCGAAGGAGACGCTTTGCTCTGACAGATCTTCTGTCGGCGTCCGTACGCTGTGCACAAACAGGGCACACTGGCCAAGTGGCGCAAGTCGGTGGGTGACAAGGTCTCTCCCGGCGACATCTTGGCTGAGATTCAGACGGTGCGTGTGCGAAATGAAGAGCATGCATGGTGTAACGCTCACACATCCTTCGCAATTCCAGGACAAGGCAACCATGGAGATGGAGTCCATGGAGGAGGGCTACCTGGCACGCGTCCTCATCGCTGAAGGCACAGAGAACATCCCCGTAGGCAAGCCCGTGGCAGTCATGTGCGACTCGCCAGAGGACGTGGCTGCGTTCGCAAACTATTCGGCTGATGGAGCATCAGCAGCGCCGCCCAAAGCAGCAGAGCCGGCACGTGCAATCACGGAGCGCCCTGATTACCGTCCCATCGGCGAGCAGAAAGCTGCTGGCTTGCCGGACCGGAAGAGCCGCGCGCCGCCCCCAGAGGCTGTAAACTTCGTGGCCGCCGCGCCGCCTGCAGGCCACATGACTGTGCGTGACGCGATCAACGGCGCTCTGGCGGAGGAAATGGAGCGCGATGATAAGGTGTTTATCATGGGCGAGGAGGTTGGAGAATACAACGGGGCGTACAAAATCACAAAGGGGCTCCTTGCACGCTTCGGGCCGCAGCGTGTGTATGACACCCCCATCACGGAGGCTGGGTTCACCGGCATCGGTGTCGGCGCCGCGTTCATGGGCCTCAAGCCGGTGGTGGAGTTCATGACTTGGAACTTTGCCATGCAGAGCATCGATCACGTGGTGAACAGCGCCGCAAAGACGCTCTACATGTCCGCCGGCAAAGTGTCGTGCCCCATCGTGTTCCGCGGCCCCAACGGCGCGGCAGCTGGAGTGGCGGCGCAGCACAGCCAGTGCTTTGCGGCATGGTACATGTCTGTACCAGGGCTCAAGGTTATTGCGCCCTATGACGCTGAGGATGCCCGCGGCTTGCTGAAAGCCGCCATCCGGGACCCGGACCCAGTGTGCATCCTCGAGAATGAGCTGCTGTACGGCCAGGAGTTCCCCGTCAGCGCTGCCGCCCTGGACAAGGATTTCACGCTGCCCATTGGTAAGGCGAAGATCATGCGTCCCGGAAGCGATGTCACCCTCGTCGCCTTCTCCAAGATGGTGGGCACCTGCTTGAAGGCCGCTGACATGCTGGCTGAGAAGCATGGCATCCATGCAGAGGTTATCAACCTGCGAAGCCTGCGACCGCTAGACCGCGCGAGCATCGCCGCCAGCGTTGCTAAGACGGGGCGCCTCGTCACAGTGGAGGAGGGCTGGCCCGCTTGCGGAGTGGGCGCTGAGATTGTGGCGTGCACGGTCGAGGATGCGTTTGACTACCTGGACGCGCCCATCGAGCGCGTCACTGGCGTGGATGTGCCCATGCCGTACGCCGAGAAGCTGGAGAAGGCTGCCCTGCCGGTGGCAGAGGACATTGTGCGGGTGGCGGCGCGGGCATGCTTCAGGGCTGGCGCACAGGGCCGGGCGGTGGCGTAGTCACTGGACGCCTTGGCGTGGCGTTTATTTAGCAGTCACACACAAGCGCTCAATGTCCGTAGTCCAACCCACTCCCGTACTCCCACGCGTCCAGCCATCGCGCGAGGGTGTAGGCCGCCGACGGCGGCAGCAAGCGTGTGGCGAGGCCAGAGGGCTTCAGCGCAGCAGTGAGGGGCCTGCCCAGTGCCGTCCACAGGAGGGAGTAGACGCCCAGCAGGATGTAGTGCTTCAGCCAGTCCAGCAGCGCCTCCGGACCGACGTGGACCAGGATGCGCGGGATGAGCAGCGGCCGGGTAGCCATCATGCTGGCCAGGGTTGCAGTGAGAGCGCCAAATTGGGGCACGTCCTGCAGGAAGGGCCTCAACACGGGGTCACCTAAGCGACGCATCACCCCGAAGTTGGTGGAAAGAAGCGTGTTCACGAAATCGGGGGCCGGGCGTGTACCACGCGGAGCGGACATTGCGCGCTGGAACAGCCAGCTGCCTGACAGATTCGGCATGTAGGGATTTAGCAAGCCCAGCGACCGTGCATCGACGGCGTCGGCCCGCAGTGCGTGCTCCACACCGATGCTCACGCGGCCTAGGTGGCGGCAGAGTGCAGCCAGGCCGCCGAACGACAGCGGGCTCTGGATGCCGCTCGCATCGCCGACCGCCAATATGCGGTCTAGATGCGCCGGCATGCGCAGCGGCGAGTCGCGGTACGTGGGGAAGCAGCCGAAGAGGACGCGCTGGACTTGCAAATCATCCAGTTTCACAGATTGGTACTCCTCGAGCAGCGGCCAATACCGTTCGAGCATCTGCGCAAGGCTCGGCCGCTCCGAATCTGCGTCCAAGTAGGTGAACAAATACGTTGTCCGGTCGGTAGGTCCGCTTCCCGCAGGAAAGGCCTCCCAGAAAAACTGCTGCTGCAGAGGACCTAACGCCTCCATGGGCTGAGCCGTGCAAATGACATCGCTCGTGTCATTGACCCTAAACCCACGAGCACAAGTGCCGACCACAAGGCAGACGCCGTCAGGCGTGGCGCCGCGCCGCACTTGGCGCACTATGGGACTCGCATGGCCCATGGCGTCGATGACAACCCGTCCTGTGATTGGCGAGCCATCAGGCAGAGAACAGCCTTGCATTTGGACGCCATCATCATAGACGTCTAGTGACGTCACAGGTGTGCGTTCCATGATGGTACAGCCCTGAGCGGCCATCTCCACTGTTCGGCGGGCAGCAGCCACAAGAGCTGCTGGCGAGACGCCCAGATTTAGCACATCTGTCACCAGTACGGTGTCGTCATCAGCCCCGCCATGGAACGCGCATCGGCCAGGATTGAACTCCGCAGTGATAGCGGCTTCAACGTCTTCCGCTGTCAAGGCGCCCGCAGCCACCAGTGCTGTGAGCTCACTGCGACTTATGTTCCAATCCTGCGCGCGTCCCAACAGTGGACCGCGTTCTACAACACACACACGCACGCCTAGCGAGCTGAGGGCAGCTGCGTAGAAGACGCCCAGCGTGCCGCCACACACAAGAACGTCGAAGGCTGGAGGCGCTTCCAGGCGCTTGCCTTTGTGCCGCACAGCAAAGGGAAGCGCTTGAGACGCCTGTTCCGCGGCACGGCCGCTACGTAGTGCAGACCACGCGGCGTCAGCGCGCTGCAGCGCCTGTAGTGTGGACGCTCCAGCTGAACCACCAGCGCCGCCCGCCTCGTCCGCCACGCTATTAGGCAGTGTCGCAAACACCCGGGCCGTCACTGGATACAGCTCATCTGCGCTGTGGGACCGTATCGGCGCCTGTGAACTGGCAACGGAGGCAACAACGACGGTGCGGCAGCGCGAGCTGTGCTGCCTGCTTCGCCTGTGACGACGCACATGCGCTGCCCCAGTGTGCTGCCCCAAGGCGGAGGTGAGAGCGCGCATCTGCGAAGGAAGAATGTGCCCGGTCGGGTCGAGGGGCCCACCTCAACTTGCACCTGTCGGCCGCTCGCGCGCTCCTTTAGGGGCCGAGGCCAGGGAAACAGACCTACACGCGCGACGTGGAGCTGTCCATCTGCGACTGCGTTCCGCACCAGACTGCTTGTGCGTCTCATCCCTTGACCGCCCTGGGCCACCTTCCACCATGGACGGCCGCCCACCAGGCGCGTCTCGTCTGGAAGACAGCGACGCAGCCTTCAGATCTGCAGCAGTGTGCAACCGGGTGCAGGAGTGCAACGTGCAGTTCGGAGACGTGCTTGCAGACGCTGCCGGCTTTGCAGCGTTCCGCTCTTGGCTTGAAGCCCGGTTGCCCCGAGTGAGCCAGACGAGTGAGGGCTACTTCACGGCTGCACTGGTGCGTCTTCTCAACTCCTGCGTCACTCTCACGCGGCTGCGTGGGCGCCGCCTCTGGGACGGGAGTGTGCAACCCTGCTTGCGAGTTGGTTAGACTCGGTCGGCAGGGGCACTCCCCGAAGGAGGTTGCCGCTTGTACGCGCGCCCACTGTCACGCGCACTCACCTCTCGACTCACACCTGTTACGTCACGATCGCACAGGCGGCGGTGAACAACACCACGGACGCAGCGCTGCCGCCTGACACGCTCCAGTACGCAACCTGCCTGTGGACACGCGACGTGTCCAACGTCGCCCTGGCTCTGTTCACTGCTGGCGAAGTGGCACCCGCGGCAAGGGCTGTCCGTGCGCTGGCAGCGTTGTATAGTCGAGCAGACCACGCGGCTGTGATGGACAAGATGACGGCGATGAGAGGCGAGGGGTATGACAACTTCACCTGCGCCCCCGTCAGATTCCATGCCGCCAGCGGAGACCGGACGGACCCGTGGGCGCATCAGCAGCTGGACGCGCTGGGCTTGTTCCTCACGGCGTATGGCACTCTGTGTGCCGCGGGGCATGTCACCCCGGACTGCGCCCTCGTCTCGCGATTCGTGCGCTACTTGGACGCCATCCAGTACTGGCAACGCCCTGATCTGGGGCACTGGGAAGAGTGGCCGCCACTGGTCCGCACCAGCTCCATCGGTTGCTGCGTCGCAGGACTGCGGGCGTGCGCGCCACTGTTTGCGTCTGCGAGCAGTGACCAGCAAGACGGCGAGCGGAGAGCAGCAGATGCGACCACGTCTGCTGCTGGGGGTGGCACCATGAGTCGGAGTCTCAGCGCGGGGGGTATTCTTTTGGGTGATAACAGCCGACCGATCACGAGCGAAGAAGTGTACGCTCTCGCAGATCGGGGTTGGACTGTGCTTCAACCTCGTCTTGGGCGTCCGCCGTCGGTTAGTGGCGACGACACGTCGTCGTCGCAGCATGGCGCCAATGGCGGCGGGAACGGGTGGGATAGACAAGGGGGAAGCGAGCCTGGTCGCGGCCAATCATCGCCATCTTCAGCCGCGTTCGACGCATGGGAGGCACCAGGACGCAAAGACGACGCAGCCATGCTGACACTCCTCCTTCCGCCGGTGGCGCGCCAGCTTGGCCTCACCCCGGCTCAGCGCGATGCCGTGGCTGCCTCTGCACTGCGTCTGCGTCGCCCGCATGGAGTGCTCCGCTACGAGCACGACAGCTACTACGGCGCTGACTACCAGGCGCGACTGCGGGCGTGGAAATCCACGCATGCCGGAGGCGATAACGCGGCCTACCCGCATGCCACAGTGCGTGATTCCTGGTCCGTGGACGGGTGCGAGGCGCAGTGGACTATTTTCGAGCCGCTGCTTCTCATGCACTTCCTGCATGTGCACGCCGCCCGTCCGCGGCCGGGGCCGCCGGGATCGCCGCAGGGGTGTGCGGAGTCGGCTGCAGAAGTGCGACGCAGCCTGATGCGCATTCTGGCTGCCATCGAAGAAGAGCCTGCGCCTCCGCCTGCGCCGAAGCGAGTGAATAGCGTTGGCGGCTCTTTCGTGGATGGCGATGGCGGGGCGATGGACAGCGAGGTGGGGCCACAGCCAGTCCCTGGCAGTGACTGCGGCACCGAATTGACGGATGTGCGCCTGCATGTGCACGAGAGCTACACGGTGGTGACTGGCCGGCGGGGGCCGAACGACGTGCAGGACTTGCTCTGGGCGGTGGCCTACATCCGCATGGCCTTGAGCGTGTTGCAAGAGCACTTGAGTGGCGGGCAATCCTTCCATTAGTGAGACACACACATCCGTGCACTACATTCTTGTGTCTGCTGTCATTCTGTATCTGTATCACTGCGGGAGGCGCCACTCGTGAGGCAGTGCCTTGGGAAGCCCAGACGCGGGTGCAAGGACCAACGGAGCTGCAACCTCCGCCGCTTTCGCGCTGCCCAGCAGGATGTCAACCAACGCGAGAGCGAATTCGAGGGCGGTACCTGGGCCCCGACTTGTGATCAAGTTTCCGTCCACCACAACGCGGGCCGCAACCGACTCCGTCCTCGCCTGTCCCAACTTGTCTGTGAACGCAGGGTGCGCAGTCGCCGCCTTGCCTGCCAGCAAGCCTGCAGATGTGAGAACCACTGCCGGGGCGGCACACATGGCGGCGTATGGCGCTCCGCGCGTGTTCTGCGCCTGAAGCAAGGCTATCAACGTCTGGTTTGCAGCGAGGCCTGTGGCGCCAGGCATACCGCCAGGTAGCGCGATGAGGTCGTATTGGTTGTTTGCACACGCTGCCACAGAGGCGTCGGCCACGAAGTTCATGCCTCGGGACATCTTCACGACCAACGAGGACGTGTCCGGACTGCACGACGCCACAGTCACGTCGGCGCCAGCACGACGAAGGATGTCAACTATGCAGGCGGTCTCAATCTCCTCGCTGCCTGTTGCGATGGGCACCAAGACGCGCTTCTGTGGGGGCGGCGACGACATCGCCGTCGCTCGTGCTGCAGCACAGTGTAAGCCTCTTGTGCGGCGGCGCTGCTGGCTGTGTGAAATCGCTCGCAGCGGCAGGCGGGCGAGAGCCATATACAGCAGAGAGACGAGAGGGGACTGTGCGTGCGAAGGCAACGAGCGATGGTGGAACTGGTGCACTAATTGTGTTACCCTTCCACATTCAGAAGCAGGTCCTCCATCTCTGCAGCGCTGGGTGCAAGCGCATCTCCGTACAGGCGATGCATGTACTCCTCCAGACGTCCCCATTTGTCGAGCAGGGTCTCGCACACACTGTGCCACGCAGTATCGAATAGAGCTGGCTGCGCCGCGGCGCCGCTCCCGGGACCACCTCGGAAGTGCTTCGCAACCCGAGCATATACCTCTTGAACAGCCTTCTCGACTTTACGATTGCCGAGCGCATCTTTCAAAATGCGGCGGACATCGGTTCGCGCAAGGCCTGCTTGGAAAGCCACCGCATCGGGAGCCATCCCTGTCGCCAGCGTGCTCTCGATCCGGGCAAGGATGTCTAGAGGCACAGGCAAGCTGCGTGCCAGCATGTCATCCGTGTAGGCAGCCAATGCCGAGTCGACAGCCTCTCTTGCAGCATGCACTTGGTCTGACAACTCTGGTGCCGCATCCGCGTCTCCTTTGCTGGACTTCCCCCCGCCGGTGTCGCGCACTAAAGGTGACAACGCATCTGCGACTGCGGAATAGCTGCGCAGCCGAACCTCAGACATGTGGTCCTTATCTCCAGCTGCAGCCCGGTCAATGTAGGACAACAGCGCGGGTAAGAGACGGCCATATGCAGCATCTGCAGCCTCTCGACGTCCATCTGACGGCAGTGGAGCGCCACCTCGAGGCGGAGGAGTGCGAGTGATGGTCTCAGCTGCGAAGCGCTGCAGGCGTTGCAGCAGCGGCAGTGTCTTGGCCACGTCTGGGAGAAGCTCGTGCACGCGTACGCCGGTGAAGAATGCGGTCAAGCTGCTGGAATTAGCATCCAAGCTTTTGGACAGCTGCGACGCTTTCTCCTCGAAGAAACGGGCGAAGGAGGACCGTGCCCGAGCCTGCACCTCTGCCAGCGCAGCGCCTAGGTCTGCGCTTCCGCACTGCTGTGCGCGGTCGGTGCATGTTGTCGCTGCGCGGCCCAGTGCGCCGATGACGGCGACGAGCGCCGGAGGGTCAGATTTGGCGACCCACTCGCAGGCAGTACCCAGCTCTGATGCGATAGCCAGTAGGGCAGGGCCAGCCCATGCGGCGACATCGTGGTCATCGGTGCCATCTTCCTCATCCTCGTGGTCGCTAGCGGCGCCAGGCTCGCGGGCATGCAGCTCCGCCAGGAACTGCACTTCGTCCAGCGCGGTGCCCACAATGTCGGCGCAAACAGTGCAGAACGCGCGCCCAGGGTTCGGTCCACCTGATGTGACAGTTGCTAGACCGGTATCACCACCGTTTGCGCCGTCCTTAACCACCTGCTTGGCCACAACGACCAAGTCTTGACAAGCGCGCCGCATGCCTGCGCCCAAAGCCGTTACATGAGCGTCCCGCATCACGAGCGCAGCAGCGGAGTCGAGGGACGCGACAGCTGCGATAAGTGGCTGCATGTCACGCAGCGCACGGCGTGCGGGCGTCAAGTCCGGCGCTCGCGGCATGGCACTGACAGTGTCCGGACTTCGAGGCTTGCTGCTCGCGCTGTTGATGATATCCGCACCCGAGCGCTGGACGTGGGTGCTTGCCCGCTGCACGAATTCAGTCCGCAGGCGTGCCAGCGTAGCTCTATGTTCACGCACGCAGCGCATGGCGTCGAATGCTCCTGCAGGAAAGTCCAGCTTCTCCGCGCTCAACGCATCCATGGCGGCACGCAAATCTCTCGCTCCACGCACAGCGGCACGAGCCTCGGCAGCAGGTGCCAGTGGCCCTGCCAGCGCTCTGTCTAAGCCAGCCGGCAAGGTGAGAGCCTCAACCAGACGTTCCAGCGGCACAGCCACAGCTGAGTTGTTCCTTGCGCGCTTGCTCAGCCGGTTGTTACGTCGCTCGATGGCAGCAATGTCAGCACGCATGTGGACGAGCTTGACGTTGAACACATCCAGCCACTGCGCAAGGTCATCCACGTCGCCTTTGGAGCATCTCAGCAGCTTCATGACTGCCGCCAGATCTGCCTCTGCTTCCAGGAGGGCATGCACATTCGACGCTTCCAGCGCAGCAGCTTCCTTACGAAGCCGCTCTTCGAGGACATTGGCGTCACCCACATCCAGGCGGTAGCTGTCTAGCAGGTGCTGCAGCTCTTCAGCCTCCTCTTCAGTGATCAACCGCGCGCTCTGCTGCCCGCCAGACGCGCCGCTGATGTTACCAGCACTAGATGTGCGGCCACCGTCGTCCTCGTCCTCCTCGTCGTCGTATTCATATTCACCGTCTCCATCCTCCAGGAACCCCGTGCGCTGCGTCGGCAAACGCAGCGTTTTCTTCGCCGAGGCAGCCCAAGAACGCACATCAGACGTCGCCAAACCACTCAGCTGCGGCGTGGACGCGTGCGCAGCCTCGATAGAGACGTGCCACAGCGCACCCAGCAGGAGCCCTCTGGTGAGCGTGTCGTCACACGTGAACGTCTCCTTATGCCGCCCGAGAGCTCCCTCAAGCACGAGCACGACTTCTCGACACTTGCCGTCGGCGTCAGCGGCG
>Ga0164296_1004295_pt1 | contig 13032 bp, 29 predicted proteins | sample GEODES057metaG_FD_113533 | JGI IMG/M metagenome (GOLD analysis project Ga0164296, IMG submission 113533) | Dystrophic lake water microbial communities from Trout Bog Lake, Wisconsin, USA - GEODES057 metaG | ecosystem: Environmental > Aquatic > Freshwater > Lake | place: USA: Trout Bog Lake...
AACAAGGAAGGTGTGGTGATTCGTTTCTCCAACGGTTACAGAATGAAGATCAAGTTTGAGGACTACGTGGCATTGCACCGTATTCTAACTAACTGTTCTTCTTACGACATCTGGGAAAACTTGATGAAGTTCGGAGAACTTCCAAAGGAACTCTTCGAGAAAGTTCCTGATGAGTTCTTCGGTTGGGTGAGAGAAACTCGTGACTCCATCGTCGAGAAGTACAAAGAGATCGAGAAGAGAGTGAAAGCAGACCATGAAGAAGTGATGAAGTCCCTGGGAGAGGGTCATTCCGATTTCTACTTTTCTAAGTTCTATGCACAGAAAATTGAGAAGCACCCTTACAAGGGACTGCTCTTCTCTCTGAAGAACGGGAAGGACATCTCGTTAGGAATCTGGAAACTTTGCAAACCAGAGTACTCAAAACCATTCGCGGATAATGGCTAAAATCTAAATATGAAACCACAGAAATTCTACAACTTGTTCCTGGATGACTTCAGAACTCCGGCAGACTGTATGTACTACCACAACAAGTACATGCCCCGGAACAAAGCAATCTACGCTGTTCTGGAATGGGTCGTAGCTAAGAACTACGAAGATTTTGTCAGCATCGTGGAATCCCGTTACGAAAAGGGAGAATTTCCCGTTGTAGTCAGTTTCGATCATGATCTCGCGGATGAGCACTACGCTCCTCATGAGTACCATGACAATTACGAAAAGTACGAATCGATAAGACCCTTCACGGAGAAGACTGGGAACGAATGTGCAAAGTGGTTGGTGCAATTCTGCATAGACAGAGATCTGGAACTTCCGGATTCCTACGTTCACAGCATGAACCCTAATGGAACTGAGAGGATCAAGCAGAGCCTCAACGACTACCAAAAGTACAAAGAAAGGTTTCAGAATGACTGACGAAGTTGCAAAAGAACGGGGCTACCAGTACAGAGCCAGCCTCTACGGAGTGATGGGACATGCCAACCTGGACGAGGATGCTGAGGAAACGTTCACTCCGGACTGGAGAATTTTCGATCTCTACATAGAGATCATGATCTACATTGAGTTACTGAAAACCGAATCCATGGGGTTTCCTCTGAAACTTTACTACGAACTATGAAGACCGATAATAAAGACCAAGCGATACATTCTCCCAAAAAGTCACTAGCTCAGAGACTTGAAGAACTTCTGGAATCGGAGGAGGGAAAGAAGCTGATCCGCCAGAGCGCAGAGCGGATCATGAGAAAGGACAGTCGAGCTATCAAAGCTGATGGGATCTTTTCGCAGTTGGACTACGAGAAGAAGCTTGACTTGATAGGAAGGCTCGAAAAGAAACACGATCAACGTTGGGAAGATCTCTGCCAAGAGAAGGGATTCCAGCCCTATCCATGGGAGATCGTTTACGTTCTTTTCAGAGCTGCTGAGATCTTTGGAACTCATTACGAAGGAGAACCCTTGGACAGTTTCGATGCTCATTTTGGAGCTTACACTAAGCAGTACGGAGATCTCTATTTCAACTGGATCTACGGTCAGGGAACTGTGATCAGAATCTTTGATAGGGATAAGAGAGAAATTTTCCGGTCCTGATAGTTTTGTTATGTTTTACTAAATTTAGTAACATGAAAAAATTCATAATCGTCAGCTTAGTCATTGGAGTAGTTGGAGGCTCGCTGTTAGCATACGGAGTCATCAGCCTTCTGAAACTGATGGGAGCTAATATGTTCCTTCCCTCCACTGTGATCCAAATCTACTTGCTGTCCATCGGTTCGATCATAGCTCTGACGGCTGCAGTGAAGCTCAAACTAAAGTACAGTTCAAAGAACAGATCATGAAGAGAGTTCTATTCATTCTAGCACTTGCACTCGTCTGCATCTCAGCATCAGTTGCTACTAGCAAGATACTGGCAGTTCCTGCTACACCTCAGCGCGTTAAGCATGATTGGTTCAACTCAGTTGAACAAGCTGACGAATTCATAGGAGAGTGTGCTAGAGAAGGTTACATCATAAAGAGCGTCTCCGTAGTTGGACACCCTTACGGATTCCAAACTTGGCTGGTAGTAGCTGAGAAATACTGAGACTGGAGGACAAAACATGGAAGTAAAATTTGCAGATACATTTTTCAAATCCCTACGTAATATAGCACGCCATGAAACGTGGTGGTACAAGACTTACGAATTTTTTCGTTACGATATCAGGAGATTTTTCAGGAATGTCTGGAAATTCAGAAAGGAGATTCACGATTTTCGTCCCTGGGACTACTCTTACAATCTCAAGCTTTTCAGAAGAAGCTTAGTGCTCACAGCTGATAACATGGAGAAGTACGGAAACGAAGTCCCTGAATCTCGTGACAAGAAGATCCAGAAGATGAGAAGAGCAATCCAGCTGATGGATCACATCTTGGAAGGTGACTTCATAAGACTTGCGGAGCAGGAGATTGGAAGAGAAGTGATTCACCGTCCCTGGAGTTTCAAGCCCGATGAAACAGGAAAATTCTCCACTCTGGAGTTCAATGAGACGGAGAAAGAAAAGAAGTTGAACAAGGAGATCTACGACAAGTCGGATGAGATCGAAAAGGCTCAATGGAAAGAACTTTGGACCATCATACAGGGTCAGGATCACGAAAACTTTAAAGCTACTGATCCTGATGATCGTGAGAAATCCATAGAGGAATACGAAGACTGGTACGACGGATCAGGAATGAAAGGATGGTGGGATTGATGAACGGTAAAAACTACGTCATAGCTTACCCTTGCCAGTGGCTCTACAGTGAGATTCTTTTCAATCTCTGGTTCGTCTCAAGCCGAGACTTGAACGACACACAAAGACAAGAAACTAAAAATTCTCTACTTAAAATTTATCTCAATTAAATATGGCTTACTTTAAAACAACTTTCTTCTTCTTCCTATCCATGCTCCTCGGGTTCGGAATGTGGTACTGCATCGGTTGGTTTCTCTCCAACCAGGAGAATCTCATGCTATGGCCCTGGTACGGAAAACTAGCTTTCTTAGCCTTCGGTTTTAGCACATTCAGTTCATTGATTGATGCTTTTACAAAATAACAGTTATGACAGCAAAGGAACTCAAAGCATGGATCGTGGGAATTCCAGAGGAATTTGATGACTACACAGTGGTCACAGCTATCATGGTGGATCTGAATGTGGAAGACTACACTGCAAGGCCTGTGGTAGCGCTGGACTTGGATGAAGAACACAAAGAGCTTTTAATCATAATGGACAAAGATGCTGAATCTGCTTAAAATATTTTCTGAACGTGAGCACGAAAGAGATCTGAAAGAAGCCTTCAGAATGGGTAAAGAGTCTGGATTCGAACAGGGAGTGAACCATGCGTTCAGGCAAAGATTCTTGGACACTGGCGATCTGACTCCGGAAGAGCAAAAGGATCTCACGGAGTACCTCGTGAACAACGATATCGAGCGCTGTTACGATCTCATGCAAGGTGGAATGAGAGCAAGAAAGAGAAATTTCGGTTGGAAAGAACAGGGATACAAGTACACAATGGAATATTACGAAAAGATCAATTCTAAGAAATCTTAATCAAGAAAAATATGTTTGAAGGTTTGTTTGACGGAATAGCGAATATGCTATGGGTAGGAGCGATTTCCTTTCTCCTATGCATAGGATTTGTTGCATACGAAGGATGGAATCATCTCTTTCACAAGAACACCATAGAGTCTCATCATAGACTAGTCCCGGAGACTCGTCTCCACACGGACGGAAAAACTGTTGACACAATCTACATTTACAAAGCACCATGAACATACTGGATCTACTAAAAGGAAAGAAAGTTGAGATCATGACTGAAGTCAGAGTTCCCGTGGAACTTGAGATTCGAGAAGTCATAGAAGAACACCACTCAGAGGAACTGGAACCCTCTACTCGAGAGAACGACTGGTGGCCGGCTACACGTGACTGGACAACTTACACTGTGAAGTTCACCAACGGTGCTACTAAAACTTATCGATCACTTAACGAAATCAAACTAAAATCATAAAGACATGCATAGCAAACACAACAGAACAGTTTCTATCAAGAAAGAACAGCTGATAGACAGAATCCAAACTAACAGAGAAGCTCATATCAATGAGTACGAGGAAGCAGTTAAAGCTTACAGAGAGGAAGCTCAACGTCAGCTGAAAGAAGCTTCCAAGAAACTAAAGAACGGTGACTTGAACATCTCTCTGAAGTTAGTAACTCCACTCAACCGGGCCGATGAGTACGACAAGGTCATTGAGATGTTCAACTGGGAAGTCAACGATATCGTGGAACTGGATCAGGACGAGTTCAACTCTTACGTTCATGATGACAACGACAGAGCCCGAAGCGCCAAGATCCTGAACAGCACTTATTCTAACGGCAGGTAAGAATTGCTGAAATCTCAGCAATTTATTTTTCCCTATCAAGTTTTTTGTTTAATTTTGGACTATGATAGATAAGGAATTCATACGTAAGAAGACGCTGGAGATAGTTATCCCGGCGTCTGAGAAAGTCTTCACATTCGATGCAGGAGACTGGACTCCAGCCAAGCTGACAGATGCTATCTGGGCACAGTGCGAATCAGGCTTGATAGACTATGCTTACAACTGTGCCATTTTCAATGACCTGGAGATCGTGCAGCTACCCTCTGAGAAGGAGAAGAAAATCTTTAGAGTAACTTTCAAACGATGATCAAAAACTTGATATGCAAAGTCTTCGGACACCGAGAGGTTGCAGGTCTATTTGAGGATCATGAAGTGATCACTCATAAGGGATGCTCACGGTGCGGAGCGGCTATGATGCACAGAGGTTGCATCTGGAAGGGAATGCGTTTCTGCGTTCCGCCCTGGATGGAACGGAAGGAATACGAGAAATACATTGACGAACGAGAAGCTGAATTCAGAAAGGAGAAAAGTTAAGATGCAAGTGCCCAAAGAAAAAGTTACAGAGAAGATCATACTGGAAGTCTCCAAGTTTGGAAAGCAATTCAGACTCCTGGAGATCAAGACTACTTCTTTCACCAAGAAAGCTCGTTGGTGGGCCTATACTGGCTCCAACAGTTTCAATTCCAAGACTCGAGTGGACTATCATTTCCAATGGAGAAATGAGTTTGGTGACACTTGGGGAAGAACACCAATCTTCGACGAAAAGACTAAGAGATGTGCAACCAGCGCAGCGACTAAAGTTTTTTTCGAAGCTATTGCTGCAGCGGAGAACATGAACTTTACGGAAAGGAATCTATAATGAATATGAAAACATTTCTGATTGTGGTTGTCTTTGCGTCAATCCTATCCGCTGCGATCTATCTGGATTCTCTTGCTATACACTGGATCATTTCACTGTTCGGAAAAATCTCCAGAACATGGGACATCACCTTCAAGGTAGCGTTATGGACTCTATTCTCCTTCTTCACAGGAGGTCCAGCCTTTGCGATAGCTTTCATTCTCAGCGGAGCTATCAAAACTAAACTTGATGACTGAGGAGAACTTCTCCTGAAAAAACTTAACTATGAAGTGCACTAACAAAACGATGCTGGAAGAGTATGAACTGCATAAGAACGAATTCGTCCTGGTGCACTTTCAAGTTCTAAAGTTTGAGGGTGTAGAAGCAGACGAGCATGACAACTATTACAGATTCGTGGAATGGGGAGGAAGAGTGATATCCGAATCCAGCGTAGCTACGAAACCTCTCTATCTCAAAAATCTTCTCGCAGAAGAAGACTATCAGAGCCTGGAAGATGCTTGGAAGATGAACCAGAAATTCTGGAAGAAGAAGCCTTCTCAAGTCTTCATGAACATATACGGAGACTACATCGAAGTGAATCCGAACTCCGGAGAAATCGAAAAGATAAACAAATTCTAAAAAAGACCCTGTAAAGAATGCTGAAAATACAACAAGCAAGACCCAAGGATAGAATTCTGATGCTGGGTGAAAATGTGGATCAAGCCTCAGTCAAAGATATCATAAGAAGCGTCTACGATATCAACTTGGACGATGAGGAGAAGGAAATGACTTTCACTGACTATGATAGACCTCCCATTCATCTGATTCTCAATTCTTATGGTGGTTCCGTCTATGACGGACTAGCTCTGATCGGAGCCATCGAACTCTCCGTGACACCGATCATCATCACATGCCTGGGCTCAGCTATGAGCATGGGTCTCTTCATCCTGGCTTCCGGTCATCACAGAAGAGCTCATCATCTCTCCACAGTGATGTACCATCAGATCTCCACTCTTTCCTGGGACAAGCTGGAAGGAATCAAGAAGGACATCGCCGAAGCTGAAAGACTGGAGAAACTTTGTGATGGAATTCTCTTCAAGAGAAGTAAGCTGAAAGCCAAGGATCTGGAAGAGTACAAGATTCGCAAAGCTGACTGGTACATGTCAGCTGAGGAAGCTCTCAGGATCGGCATCATCGATGAGATCATCGGTGCTCCTCTGATCTCCAAGGAGAATGCTAAACGCATCGAGAAGGAAGAGAAGAAAGGAACGCCGGCGAAGAAGCCTTCCAAGAAAAAACAGAGGAAAGAAGCGAAATGATCATGAGAAAACGAGTGCAGCAATTTTCTGCAATTTATTTTACCATGTGTTCCATTTTGTTTATTTTTACTATGTAAATCAAAAACAAACAAACATGAAAAACATGACTCAACTCATCATCTCATCTATCCTATTTCTGCTATTCTTTCTGCTGATAGCTAGAACGACCATCACCTTCTCACCCTTCAGCATCAAATTCGAGAGGCTCATCATGGCTATCGGTTGGGTTTTGATCATAGCAGGAGTCGAATGCATCATCACTCAATCCTACCGAGAAGGCCGAAGGGACTTCAAAACCCTGGTCATTCATGAACTGGATTCTCTGGAGAAAGCTCAGGACACTACTAAGCAGGACACCACTAAACAAGACACCATAGCACCGAAACATGAAATCCATCAAGAACAAGACACAAGGGACTTACCAAAGGCTGTCTGATCTGGAAGCAGAGAAGAAAGTCAGAAGCAACACAGGCTGGGAATACTGCTCCAAGACTGAGTACAGAAACAAGGGAGCGGAGGAAGCTCCGAAAGGAGAAGAACCCGAAAAGAAAGCTTCCAAGAAGGAGAAAAAGGAGAAACATTGAGTTTCTCCTTTTTCTGCAATTTATTTTCACATGTCACTGATTTTGTTTAATTTTACTTCGTAAACAATTTAAAACACATGAACATCGAAAGTTATTTGGATCCCATCTGGTCACTTGTAGTAGCCAACGTGATACAGATTCTGATCATTGCATTTCTGGCAGTCTGGATCTTCAAGATCCGCAGAAAGCAGAGTTATCGTTTCTATCACAAGCACATCAAACGTCCTCTTTGCAGAGTCAACGTTAACATGAAGAAGAACAGCAAGAAGTTCGAACCCATGAACGATCAGGAGTGGAGAATCTACCACGGCAGTTCTTTCAACGACTCTGACAACTCTGACAATCCTTTTGCTAACACACCGCTTCTCTCCTTCGAGCAGAAGAAGAAGTTCCTCAAGCGTCGGATCAGGGAGATTCGAAAACGCATCAAATCTTACTACAAGTACACTGATGGCCGCATCAAGCCGGAGGATCTCTTCGAATTTGTGACATACAGAAGCCTTCTAAAAACTTACCTTCCGGATGGAAACACTGTTGAACTCTAAGGGAATTCTGCTTCCCAAGAGCCCTTACAACCTTCTCCAGGAGATCTACATCAGAGATCCCTGGAGAATCTTAGTCTGTTGCATGCTTCTCAACCAGACCAAGAGAAAGCAAGTGGATGGAATCAGAGAGGAACTATTTCGTCGATGGCCCGATGCCCTGGAGATGGGTTCAGCGGATCTCAGCGAACTAGCAACTCTAATCAAACCTCTGGGATTTCAGAATAGAAGAAGCAGATCTCTTGTAAAGTTCAGCCAGGACTGGACAGACAGGGATTGGACATCTCCAAGAGAACTTCACGGTATCGGACAGTACGCTTTGGATTCCTGGGAGATCTTCGTGGAGGGAAAGATGAAAGAAAATCCTTCGGATCACATTCTAAAGAATTATGTGGTCTGGAGAAGAACAATTGAGAAAACTCACATATAAAGAATAGAAGATGACAAACGACATGATTTTGTACAGATGGACCACAGTTCATGCCATGAAATTCGTGGAGCTTAACGGAGATGCTAAACCCACTGACCAAGCAGTTCTAGACTATTTGGATGCTGCTAATAGCAATGTGCTTTTAGTTCTTCTCAACATGGGACACAGCATCCAATATCTAGCGGATCAGCTGGCAGCAGCAATCAGAGACTTTCAATAACAGATATGATAGCTATCACAGGAGCCTCAGGCTTCATCGGCAATTACGTAGCCAAGTACCTCAGTGAGAACTTAGTGGAAGATCCTCTGAGGCTTCTTCTGGTGGACACTTCCTTCGAGAATTGTAACACCGAAGGAATCAAAGCTTGGGACTCATGCAGTCCCCAACAGTTCCTGAGTTTCATGCAAGATCAACCTCACAGAATAGAAGCAGTCATCCATCTGGGAGCAGTGACCGATACTATGTGCACCGATGAAGATCTTCTCAGAGATCTCAACATTAATTTCACTAAGAAACTCTGGGCTCTTTGCAGCAACTTCAACAAACCTCTGATCTATGCATCCTCAGCGTCCACTTACGGAGATGGATCTCTGGGTTACGATGACCAGATGGAAAATTTGAAAGACTTGCGTCCTCTCAATCTCTATGCTTCCAGTAAGCAGGAGATCGACTTGTTTGCTCAATACGGATTGCTGAAAGAATCTCTGCATCGAATTGGTGCATCACCACTTTCGCCGTATCGATGGTACGGTCTGAAATTTTTCAACGTCTACGGTCCCGGAGAGGATCACAAGGGAAGGATGGCTTCAGTGGTGCATCATGGAAAGAGAGAGATCCAGGAGACCGGAAAGATCCAGCTCTTCAGGAGCTACCGAGAGGGTGTGGCGGATGGAGAACAGGCCAGAGATTTCATCTACGTTAGAGACATAGCTAAAGTGATCCAGTGGCTTCTCATGAGCCCGGCACCTTCTGGGATCTACAATCTGGGAACTGGGAAAGCTAGAACTTTTCTGGACTTGGCGAAGGGGGTCTTTTCAGCTCTGGAAAGAGAACCTGTGATAGAGTTCAAGGAGATGCCCCTGGAACTCAGAGATAAGTACCAGTACTTCACGGAAGCTCGGATGGAGAAGCTCAGAAGAGCCGGCTACACGGAGGAGTTCTACTCTCTGGAAGAGGGAATAAAAGAAACATTCAAGGAAGAATCAAGATGAAAGACGCTAAATTTTACGAATGCGAATGTTCTGCACATCTGCTGGAACACCAGTACGATGAGGAGGATTCTCATCACTACATCAGCTTCTGGACACATGGTGTCCAGGGAGAACACATCTCCTTCTGGAGAAGGTTGAAAGCTGCATGGAATCTGATTATCGGAAGAGATGTGGATTCCTTTTGGGGTGTGATCCTCAATAGGGACAACGCTCAAGCCCTTGCTCAGAGCATTCTGAAAGACAACAATGCGGAACTTCTGGAAAAACAGAGGAAAGATGATAAAGTTTGGGTCGATCAACGAGAGGCTATGTTCAACGCTTGGAAAGAAAAAGAAGAGAAGAAGAACTCCACTGAAGAGGGTCTGAAATACATGGAAGACTACCACGATCCTGAAGAACATACCAGATGGATCCCAAAATTAGATCAGGACAAATGAGAATCAAACCCACAGTATGCGAAGGCTGCCATGTCCCCAAGGGTTGGGGTTCTGAGCTGATCATAGAGAACAACGAAAAGTATTGCGGAAAATTGCTCAGGTTCAAATCTGGATGCAAGTTCAGCATGCATTTTCACATGGAGAAGGACGAAACTTGGTACGTCAACTACGGAGATTTCATCTACCGATGGATAGACACGGAAACTGCAGAAGTTCATGAGCAGGAGCTCAAACAGGGAGACATCGTCAGGCAGAGACCTGGACAGCCTCATCAACTGTCAGCTCTGACAGCAGGTGAAATCTTCGAAGTTTCCACTCATCACGAGGATTCTGACTCTTACAGAGTCTGGCCGGGTGATTCACAGAAGACAGAAAAATGAAAATACTAGTCATAGGAGAGTCCTGCATGGACATCTTTGAGTATGGAACTTGCACGCGTCTCAATCCGGAAGCTCCTACTCCCATCTTCGTCTCCAAGATGACTGTCTCCAATCGAGGAATGGCAGGCAACGTTCACAATAATCTGAAGAGCCTGGAGCATTTCGAAGTGGAAGCGCTGCATCAAACTAACGGTCTATTAAAGAAACGCAGGTATGTAGACGAAAGCTCCAACTACATTCTACTAAGAGTGGACGACGATAGAACACCAGAAGCGCTGAAACTTCATCGTGAGATCGTAGAGAGAGTCAGGAGCGCTGATGCCGTGGTAGTTTCCGATTACAACAAGGGATTTCTCGACAAGACAACATTAGCATGGATCGCTCAGAATTCTGTCTGTTCTTTTCTGGACACCAAGAAATCTCTGGAAACGTGGTGGGCTTCCAAGTTCACTTGGATAAAGATCAACGAAAAAGAATTCAACAATCCTCTTCACGAGGAAAATTTCCTAAGAGAACACTCCGAAAGCATCATAGTAACTTTGGGAGGACAGGGGGCACGCATCGGAGAAACGATCTATCATGGCCAAGAATCCGAGGTCAGAGATGTGGTGGGTGCAGGAGATTCTTTTCTAGCCGGTTTCGCCGCTGCTTATTTGAAAACTCAGGGAGATCTGGAGAAATCCATGAATTTTGCTAACTTAGCAGGATCTCATGCTGTGAAGAAAAAAGGTGTTGCAGATCTTTCGGAGCTTAAGGGAATTTTTGTTAAGCTATAATTTCTCCTAGTCTCATTCTTTGTTACATTTACAAAAATCAAAAACATGAAATCCACAAACTGGTATGAACTATTCTACTGGATCACAAGAGCTGATTCAGTCAAACAATTCTTTGATACTACTAGCACACTCTTTACATGGTTTACAGCGATTTTCTTTATAGCCGTGATCGTTTCTTCTATCGGAGCAGCTAACTCAGTTTCCGAAAGAAACTCCAGATCTGAGGAAGAGGATAAGACTGATCCGGATATCAGAGCTTGGAGGACAGCTAAGAAATACTTTTCAATCTGCTTCTACGTCTTTCTGCCTCTAGCAATGATCACTTGGTTCGGTTACGTAGCAGTTCCCACAAAGAAAGAAGCCCTGCTGATAGTAGCCGGCGGAGGCACTATGCAATTTCTGACTACTGACTCCAGTGCTCGAAAGATTCCGCATGAGATGAGCACTTTCGTGGTCACAGAGCTGAAGAGTATGGCAGAATCTGCAAAAGTTGACATCGGTCTGAAAGAGGACAAGGAAAAGATCTTGGAAGAAGCTAAGAAAATGTCCGCTGCTGAACTGATGCAAAAGATGAAAGAGGACACAAGCTTCGCCAAAGTCATAATGAACAAATAACTCAATCATGAAATACCTCTCGATCGATATTGAAACTACTGGCCTGGACAGAGAGAATCACAAAGTTCTCTCGATCGGCGCTATCCTGGAAGACACCGCTCTAAAGTTACCTTTCGAGGAATGCCCAAAGTTTCACGCAGCCATTCTGCATCATGAGATCAACGGATCTCCCTATGCTATCAACTTGAACAAAGAGTTGATAGAGTACATTTCAAGGTACCAGGATGCCAGAACTCCGGAAAGAAAACTGGAGATCCAGACGGAGAGCGGCATGAAATTCTACCATGAAGATGAAGTGGTGGAAAAGTTCTTTCAGTTTCTCTGTTACTGTGATCTTGTCGATACTAAACTCGATGATCCTGGACTGTTAGTGAAAGTGGTCGATGGAAAGACATACCCTGTACTGACTACTAAGATGAAAACTGTGGGAATCAACGTAGCAGGAAAGAACTTTGGAACTTTCGACAAACTTTTCCTGGAAAGGTTGCCACGCTGGCAGCAGGCCATTCGCATCCGACAGAGGATCCTGGATCCCTCAATTCTCTATGTGAAATGGGACAAGGACACGGAAGTTCCAGGATTGGGAAAATGCAAGGAACGTGCTGGACTGGACAAGATAGTCACACACAATGCTCTGGAAGATGCATGGGACGTAATTGAACTTTTGAGAAAAGCTTACTGATATACACGACAAGAGATGCCAGTCGAAAGAATGAACAGAGAGGAGCTCTCTAAGTACAAAGGATCTCTCACTGTGGGAAAACTCAAAGAACTTCTCAATGAGTACGAGCTTTCTGACGATGCTCTAGTTCTGGTGGAAAGAGTCGAAGATACCTATTTCGAAAATCATCACTGGAAAGTCTATCCCATCAGAAGTTGGCATTGTGCCAATATGATCAGGTACAACGAATCATTAGCAGCTGGAGAATTCGATGATGTGCCGGAAGAAGATAGAAGAGCTCCTTTCACTGAGGAAGAGCTGGACAGCATGGATAGTCAATACCATCCAGCTCATTGGGCTTCCACAAGGAAAGAACACCCAGATTTACTCTTCATAAGCATGCATTACTGATTAAAGTTGACAAATGAATTTTATCTTCACTGACATTGATGGAGTATTGAACACAGTGAACAGAAACCAGTGGAACAAGAAATCAGTGGATCTGTACAACTCACTGTGCGAAGAATTTGACTTGGAACCGGTGATAACTTCCACGTGGAGAGTCAAACATTCCATGAGAGCGCTTCAGGAGATATTCACTCGGAACGGAGTCACTGCTAAAATTTACGATTGCACTCCGATACTGCTGGATGATGGAAGAGGAGCAGAGATAGAGTACTATCTCTTCGATAACAACTATGATAAGTTCATCATCCTGGACGATAATGTCAGGGACATACTATCATACGGGCTACCCAACGTTGTGAAATGCAGGAGTTGGTTGGGTTTCACAGAAGAAGAATACGAAATAGCCAAGGAGATACTGAACAGATAAGACTATGAACAATTTGGATAAGCAATACACAGAGCT
>Ga0164296_1004296_pt1 | contig 13030 bp, 13 predicted proteins | sample GEODES057metaG_FD_113533 | JGI IMG/M metagenome (GOLD analysis project Ga0164296, IMG submission 113533) | Dystrophic lake water microbial communities from Trout Bog Lake, Wisconsin, USA - GEODES057 metaG | ecosystem: Environmental > Aquatic > Freshwater > Lake | place: USA: Trout Bog Lake...
GATGCCAAGGTTGGCAACAATATTTGCAGCAACTGTTGCTGTTGGCAATGATCCAAATGCAGATGTGTAATATGTGTTGAGGGTATTTCCCAGACTCCCATAGGAGGTAATGTCTGCATTGATTTGAATCATTGTTTGCGAACCAACGGCATAACCGTAAAGTCCACCGATCCAAGATTCTATTGAATTGAGATTCGTTGGTAATGAAAAAGCTGGCATGTGAAATTTCCTTTTAATTTAAGGTTTGTTTAAAAAATTTTCTTTGCAAAGAAACCGAATGTGTGTATGCAATGAAACACAACCACACTCGTGTAAATGTTCTGCCTTTAAAACACTTAACCGAATGAAGTTTCAGAAATTGCAAAGATGAGTTCTTCTCAATTTACGAACAGCGTCGAATACAAGATCAATGAAGAACGTTGACTTACAAGAAGTAATCCTGAAAGTAGCCTTAAAAATTTCTATATGAATCAATTACTTGGGTGTTTTAAATTTCTGTTTTTTGATAAAGTGTTTCAAAACATCAACCAATGTTGTATTTCTGGATTAACGATTTACTTTTAGATTAAATAATTTGGGAATTTATTCGAAATGAATGTCAATATGTTGAATAATTCCTATATTGACTAGCTATTTATGATTAATATTTATATTTCTGATTAGTTTATTTTTTCAAAAATATAACAAAACTACTCTTTTTGATTTTGTCAATGGCTATAGTGAAAATATGTGCTTTCTTAATAACGTTCATGATTTGATAGCAATGAACCGCTTTACCCTTACTTAACCTCAACTTCAACTTCATTCAACCGAGCATTCTCTTAATTACCCCTTTCACGATCACTTCTTGAGCCTTCCATCCATTACCTTCAACATTCATGCTTACATTTTTAAATTCATTCAAAACACAAGAGGAAGTTATCTCTCTCGTGGAGCTTGCAACAACTGATGAGAGAAAGGAGTTGATTGACCGAGGACTGAGGGGCTTGGTTCTGGTGAAACGTAAAAATGGCACACCAAAATGGTGCCTGAAGTACCAATGTCCTCGCACTTTACAAAAGAGAAACATTCCTTTGGGCTCTTTCCCAGACCTGCCTTTGCATAAAGCCAGGCAACTAGGCATGGAGATCATTCGCCAAGAATATGGTGGAGATCCATTTGATTTGACCCCCTCACCCGATATTGAGTTTCACAATGGTGAACCTACAGCACCCATAAACTTCAAACGGCTTATTGCTCAAGAAGAACACATTGTTGTGCTTTCCAAACAGGATGCAAACAATCCAAATGATGGATCGATTGAGAGGCTTACAAAAAGTTATTCTGTAAGTCCTAAGAGTAATGTCCACGATTTTGACCGGTCAAATCACCATGACATTTCACCAAAATTTGGTTTACTAACACTCAACCGTTTTTACACTGAACACTACCTGCCCTACATCAAAGCCGCCAAGCGATCTTGGCAAACTGATGTTTCTGTATTTACCAATCACATCCAACCCATTCTTGGCGGCTACGCCATGATCGATATCAAGCCATTTTTGATTCAAGAGATGGTCCAATCCCTTGTTAGTAAAAATTTATCGCCCTCGACGTGTAATCGCGCTCTGATCATTCTCAGGTTCATGTACAACTGTGGAATTCGCTGGGAGGTCTTACCTAAAATGGAGAATCCGTGTAAAAACGTCAAAGAGCTTGCGCTTAATAATAAGAAGGAGCGCTTTTTGAACGCCAGTGAAATCTCAAATTTAAAGATTGAATTGGCCAAGTCCAGAAATAAATTTCTACCCTATATCGTTCAATTACTCATCCTCACTGGTTGCCGTCGAGGAGAGGCCTTGAACGCACAAATTCAACATTTTGATCTCGGGCGCGGAGACTGGATCGTCCCTTTGCCCAAGGCGGGCAAAGCTCGGCACATTCCTTTGAATGAAATGGCTATTTTGACAGTCAGAGCCTCGATTGCTCTTAAACAATCCCAAAACCAGCGGTGCATAGAGAGTCCCTACCTGTACCCCAACCCAAGTACAGGCGAGCCTTTTCAGCAAATTTTTTACTCCTGGGACAAGGCGAGAAAAGCAGCCCATATCGATGAGGTCAGAATGCATGATCTAAGGCACTCATTTGCCTCGGCGATGGTCAACTCTGGCATGACTCTTTATGACGTCAAAGAAATTTTAGGGCACTCCAATATCCGAACCACAGAGCGCTATGCTCACCTGTCTAATTCAAGGCTGAGGCAAGCCGCAGAGTCCGTCACCACCTATTACGATCAACAAGATTGGCTAGGACTGCCTTAATCTAGTATCTGCCACTAAAGGCTAATGGTCCGCACTTGGACCGTGAAAATTGAGTCGAGTGGGCTCCTCGCTGAACTCAATGTTGGTGGTACTCCAATTGAGCTCAATAGGATGTGCCGTCTCAACAAAAGTCACCAACAACTGATATAACGTAAGCAACTCACCCTTTAACTCTTTTACGTCGTAGGGAGCCAAATAATCCATAATGGATTTTGCTGGAGGAAGCATTTCATCAAAGAATACTTGCAAATGAGCCTTTGAGATGGAAACAAGCTTTGCGTAACGCACTCGTTCATTGGGTAACGCCCACTCCTCAACCAAGTGTTCCAGGTCTTTAAATTGAGCCGGCAATTTCTTTGTTGCTAGTTCTACTTGATTGTTATTCATTCCGTGTGCTCCATCATCTCTTTGGCAACGGAATAATGCTTTTGCAAAAGCATCTCTTGCTGTGACAACACCACTTGGCCCATTACGCCGGTCTTTAATGAGGCATGAATTGCCTCCATGGTAGAAATATCTTCCCTGAACACCTCTCGGTTTCTGACCCTAAAGTATGAATGCGACAAATGGTCCCCGATTGTTTTAGCGCGATAAGCATAATCGATGACCCGAATTTCGGTGTGATTTTCATCAATGGGCCAAAACCACATGCACTGATGCCAATTCACCCCATTGATCAATACAAAGCAAGGGAACAACTCGGTGATGTCAAAGGCCCAGTTCTCCACTCTTCCAGGATTCACCGATGTAGGGAAATCGGGGGCCGAGGTATCAATGTGCGGAAATGCTGGGTACATGAGTCGACCGGCTTCATAGCAAAGCTTCTCCACCGGCGTCATCTTGTGCAAAGGATTGGCCTTGGCCGAGTAACGACCATGGTGTTCCATGATTTCCAAAAAGGGTCGGTGTCGCATCGGGTTATCGTTACCCCCTTGATAATCGGGTAACGTTGCTTTGTGCAGAAAAAGTGAGTGATACCCTTCTGTAAAGGCATTAATCGTCACATGCCAGTTGGCCTTGACTTTGATAGACCAGTGAGCGATTTGCTCTCGAGTATCAAAAAATCCTTGATACCCGTTGTACATGACTCCAAGCCAGTCTTTTAAAGATTGGCTGGGTTTGTCATCAAAATTAATAAATACAAACGTCTCCCAAACCTCGCAGTGCACTGCGATCAATCCATATTCATTCTTATCCAGTCCTACGAACTGAGTCTCGTCAGTGACTCCCACCAACTTGCCCCTGGTGGAGAAATTCCAGCCATGGAACTCGCAGGCAAAGGATTTCTTAACTCCTCGCTCACTCATCTCCAACTTGTTAGCCCGGTGGCGACAAATGTTGTAAAAAGCCCGTACCTCACCATCACTGCCCCGCACCACCAAAATTGAAGCCTTCAATGGCGGCACCTCAACCACAATAAAGCTACCCGGTTCTGGCAACTCGGCAGTCGAGGTGATAGGCAACCAAGACTTCTTGAAAATTTTCTCAACCTCACCTTTGAAATAGGCGGGTTGAATTCTCTCGAGCAAATTGACCTTGTTCTCGAGCTTGGAGCGATCCCCTTTGAAGACCGTGATACTAGGGGCTAGTGGGACAGTGTTCATCGCGACATCCTTCTAACTTTAAATCCTTACTTCCCTTTTCCTGCCTTGGAACGGCGACACCTCAATGACCCTTCATCTTGGCATTGGCCACTTCCGTCATCGGGTGATTAATCAGTGGTGTTACATCGATTTTCATGTAGGGGAACATCGGCATGGAGCAAATCTTGTCATGGAGAGCCTCCATTGTTGGCGCACTCCATAAGCTGTGGTTAGCAATACGGCCCACGATGCGCCAGATACCCTGCAGCGTTCCCTCATTGATCAACTCCAAAGCTCGCGCATTTTCGCGCTCACGCAGCGCGTCCTTGTCCGACTGCGGCATTTCAGCAGGAATTGACACATCAATTTTCAATAAAAACAGCATTTTTTTCTCCTTTAATAAAACTTAAACCTTGTTCAATCCTTTGAATACCTTACTTGGGCTCGGGACGATCCATCAAGCCCAGGCATTCGTTGTAGAGACCCAGGGGCAAAAACTCTTGTAGTTGACGCTTGATTGATTCCACCAAAATAGCCCGGGTATGACGCACTAGCACCTCTGGACGAGCGGCAATCACCCTGGCATGCCGCCATGCGGCAGCCAACACCTCAGATGCCGGGTGAATTTCTGCGACCAATCCCAACGACTTGGCCTCTTGGGCTTCAATGGTTTGACCGGTGAGTAAAAAATAGCGCGCACGGTTAATCCCCATGAGCATGGGATACACCACATGCACGCCGTCTCCTGGGACCAATCCCCCAATAAAGTGCCCTGAATCTTGAAATGCAGCCGTCTCGGATGCGAGAACAATGTCGGCCAAAAGTGGCATCTCTGAGTGCCGCCACGCAGGCCCGTTGATGGCGCTGATCACGGGCACTTCAATGTCCATATAGTTCATCAGTAAGCGGCGACTCTCAGAGACTAAATTTTCGGTGAACTGAGCCGAGGGACGGGTTGCAAAGAGGGGGTTCCCTGATCCAGGAATCACTCGAGGCCCAGAAAATTCAGCACCAGTACCCGTGATGATCACCACCTTGTTCTCGCGGTCTCTGGCAATATCGTGAAAAGCATCAGTGGCTTCGGCGTGAGGGCCCAAGCCCCACTGCAATGAACCACCTTTGGTGTGAAATCTTACCTCTAGGACACCATCTTCTCGTTTGAAATGTATGCATTCATAGCGATTCTCGTAGTCGGCCAATTTAGTCATTGTGTTTCTCCTCTTAAGTTCCTGACCCCAAATAGGCTTCCTTGACCAGGGGGTTATTCATCAAGGCCTGCGATTCACCTTGCAATTTGACTTCCCCGTTCTCAAGGATGTAGCCACGACGACTCCTTCTGAGTGCCATCCTGGCGTTTTGTTCCACCAAGAGCACCGTGATACCTTGCTGATGAATTTTTTCAATCGTCTCAAACACCAAGCTCACCAATAAAGGCGATAGCCCCAAACTGGGTTCGTCGAACATGATCATGCTGGGACTGGCCATCAAGGCTCGACCAATCATCAGCATTTGCTGCTCGCCTCCTGAGAGCGTTCCCGCCAACTGGGTTGCGCGTTCCTTCAGTCTAGGGAACAACTCAAAAACAGTTTCCAATTGCGCCTTCCAACGCTTGTCTTGACGCCTTGTCCAAGCGCCAAGTTGCAAGTTGTCCAACGTGTTGAGATTGCCGAAAATTTCCCGACCCTCTGGCACTTGCACCAAACCCATGGCCACAATCTGATCAATTGACTTCCCAGTGATATCTTCTCCCTTGAAACGGATTCGACCTTGCTGAGCGGGTACCACCCCTGAGATGGTGTTGAGAAGCGTTGTTTTGCCGGCCCCATTGGAACCCAAAAGACAAACGATCTCGCTTTGGTCCACACCTACTGAAACATTCTCCAAGGCTTTGATGGCACCATAGCTTGCACTCAGTTGGGAGACCTCAAGCATGCTCAACCTCTTTGCCCAAATACGCCTCAATCACAATTGGGTTGCTTTGTACCTCGCGAGGTAGTCCATGCGCAATTTTTTCACCAAAATTGAGAACCGTGATTTCATCAGCAATGGCCATGACCAACTGCATAACATGCTCGATGAGCAAAATGCTCATTCCCTGCTCTTTCACCAAGCGTCTTAAAAACAAATCCAAAAACTCAATTTCTCGGTTCCTGAGTCCAGCAGCTGGCTCATCGAGCAAGAGCAACTGGGGTCGACTGGCCAAAGCGCGCGCAAAATCAAGCATCTTTTGACGGCCAAAATCAAGTGAGCCCGCTGGCTGATCCTTGAAAGCCCACAAGTCAAGCTCTTGCAAGATCTCCTTGGCTTGCTCGGCCGATTGAGCCTGAGCTTCGGCACGGACACGACTCGGTAAAAAGGGGTTATACCGCGTCTCTTTGGAGCACAAACCCACCAACACATTTTCAAAAACACTCAACTGGGCAAACTGTTCAATATTTTGAAAAGTTCGACTGATCCCGGCTTTGACCACCTCATGGGCTTTGAGATTCAACAATGAATCCCCTTTGAAGTGAAGGGTACCTTCTTGTGGCGTGAAAAATCGAGACAAACAATTAAGTAGCGTTGACTTGCCTGCCCCATTGGGCCCAATCAAGGCGTGAATTGATCCCGCCTGAATATCCAAGTCCAGCCCATTCAAAGCCACCAAACCCCCAAAACGCATGGTGACTCCTTTTAAACTGAGGAGTGCACTCATGTTTTTTCTCGCCTTCTTGTAAAAAGTCCCCAGATACCCTTGGGGCTGTAGATGATGGCCAACAACAAAATGAGGCCATAGACGAACTCTTGCCAAATCAGCAGACTCTTGGGGGCCGCTCTTAAGAGCTCTGGCAACACACCCAGTACCACCACCCCGATGCTCACCCCACCGAGACTGCCGCTCCCACCCACCACCACCATCGATAAGATCAATACCAATAGAGTGACATCAATGTTGTCTGGATTGATATAGGACTGAAACAAGGTATAGACACCGCCGGCGACGCCAGCATAAAAGGCAGAAATGGTGAGCGCCCACACTTTTGTCGCTTTGACGTCAACACCCGATGCCAAAGCAACGTTTTCATTGTCTCTCACCGCAAAGAAGTCACGACCGAGTTTGGAGTGAAGTAAATTCAAAGTCGCCGCAATCACCAGCGCCAAAATCACTGCAATGACGGGCATGGCCTGACGGTCATTGACGACCTCAAAACCAAAAAGGTTGGTTGGTGTCATTCGCAAACCATCCGGTCCTTTGGTGAGGGACTCCCAGGTTCTAAAAACCCATGCTGCGCACTGAGCAAAAGCAAAAGTGGACAACGCCAAATAGACAGTTCTGAGTTTGGTGGCTGGGACTGCAATCAAATAACCAATCAATGCCGCCAAGAGTGCCGCTAATGGCATCCCTAAAATAAAGGGTACACCAAGTCGCATATGAAGAAGTGCAGTCCCATAAATTCCAATTCCATAAAAGGCAATATGGGCAAATGCAAATTGACCTGACCACCCCATGACAATATCAAGCCCAATGGCCAAAATCAAATACATCATTAATAAGTTAAGCAAATAAATGAAGTATTCGGGTACGCAGGCGGGCAACACAATACCAAGAGCCACCAAGATGACACCGATGAGCAATTGTTGTCGACCCAAACTCATTTCACACCCATTGTCTAAACTTTCTTATAGGCCAGAGTTTTGTCAAAAAACCCCTGGGGCCGAATGAGCAACACAAGCATGATGACGAAAAATGGAGTGACTGCGATAGCCTGAGGGGAGATGAAAATACCCACCATGTTTTGCACAATTCCAAGCAAAATCCCCCCCACCACACACCCCGGTAGTGAGCTAAACCCACCAATGATGGCCGCTGCGAAGGCCAACATCACCATGTTGCCCATGTCGGGGGTCATCAAAAGCTTGGGAGCCAACAATAATCCAGCGATACTCGCCACCATTGCCGACAAACCCCAAATGGCACTTTTAACGCTTTTGACAGGAATACCAATGAGACTTGCGGCACGTTCGTTTTGGCTCGTGGCCCTGAGCGCCTTGCCAACCATGGTGTAGCCAAAGAGCACCCACAGCATGAGCATCACTAGAGATGCCACCACCACAATCACAATATCTTGAGGTTGAATCACCAAATCACCCAAGAATAAGGGTGGCCCAGAAAACAAAGGGGGCAACCTTCTCACCTCTTCGGTAAAGGGGATCACTCGAACAATCCCTTTGAGCATGTCAGACAGAGCAATGGTGGCGATCACAAAGGAGACAAGGACCGTGCTGGATGTGGTCTTTTTGCGGTTGATTTTCTCCAAAGCAAACCGACTAAACAGCACGCCCAAGGCATAAGTAAACACGGGTGTGATCAAGAAGATCACGACATAGGGCCAATCAAGCCACATCAAAAGCAAAAGCCCAATATAGGCTCCAATCATCACCAATTCACCGCCAGCAAAATTCACCACATCGGTGGCTTTGTAGACGATGACCAACGAGAGGGCCACCAAGGCGTAAACGCAGCCCGTGACCACACCACTGATGATGCCTTGCAAGATTAGGTTAAAGAGCCCCATGCCAACTCAATGTCTATTCAGTTGCCGTCTTTACCGTTCCAAGAATAATAATCGGGCATGACCTTTTGAGATTTACCGTCAAACTTCACCACCTCTACTGTTCTCAACGCATCGCGTCGGGTGGCACTGAATTGCAACGGACCCGTCATCAAGTCTGAGTTGAGATTGAGCTTTTCCATCGCGTCGACAAACTTCTCCCGCGTGAGATCTTTCCCCATTCGCTGCAAAGTGTCCACCACGGCCAAAGCTGAAGGTACACCCGTCACCATGAATGGACCAGGCTCGCGATCGGGGTTACTTTTTTTATACATCGCCAACATTCTCTCCTTGACATCCTCTTTGGCAATGTCAGTGAAAGACCAGGTGTGATAAAGATTTTTAAGCGCATCAGGATTGCCCACATTTTTTGCATAAACAGAAGGTGTTGGCATGCCTTGGGTGGATTGGAGAAGCGGAATATTGGTCATGCCAAATTCCCCGTATTTCTGTGCAAGTAAGACTGCAGGTGCTGGGTACGCGCCCGACAAAATAGCATCAGGCTTTGAAGCGCGCAAGTTGAGTACAGGGGCTGTGATGTCGGAGATATTGGGTGGAATTTTTTCCTCAGCCACCACCTCGCCCCCCAAACGGGAGATCACGGCTTTTGCGGCTGCCAAATTGGCTTTACCGTAATCGTCATCGTGCACGATGATGGCGATGCGTTTGGCTTTTAGACTTTTAATGGCGAATTCAGACAATGCAGAACCATACACACGCTGCGTGCCCTGAAAGGATCCAAACATGTAACGCGTTGGTGGAAACACCGCGTTATCGCCTGCAGCGTTGAGCATGACAAAAGGCACTTTTTCACGCTGGATGTACTCCTGTGCTGCGGCAATGGCGGCCGTGCAAGACCCACCATGCAAGATGAAAACATTGTCAACTGTGATTAATTTTTTAGCCACACCCAAGAGATCATTACCTGTGCACTTGTCGTCTTCGATGACCAAGCGAATTTTGCGCCCATTGATACCGCCCTTGTTGTTGACGTCTTCATAAATCATTTTTGCTGCGTTCAAGGGGTCGATGCCATATGACACCAAAGGACCTGAGAGGGGCGCAAATAAGCCAATCACAATTTCTTTGTCAGTAACGCCAGGAGTTTGGGCTGAACTGAGCAGTGAAGACAACCCAGCAAAAGTCACCAGCAAGCCTTGTAATATTTTCATTTTCACGTTCATAGTCTGTTCTCCATAGTCATTTTTTTATACTCACCCAACCAACCATAGGTAAATGCGTCGGTCAATGAGCCATTGGCCGACTGCGTTCGCCTCACCAGAGTTGGATCTGCGTCCACCTCAAAGTTCGCATTGCTCAAAATAATATCTGCCGCATCGGCCAAGTCGTTCCTGATCGCATTGGCCGCTGATTGTGAGTCCCCCCTTCGCAGAGCCTTAATCACCTCGGCATGGTTATCTTGCGCGGTTTGAACACCGAATTGGGTCAATACCCCATTCAAAAAAGGTCCGACTTGTAACCACAAGGACTCCACAATCGGGAGGATCTCCATGCTTCTTGCAGTTCTATAAATCAAAAAATGAAAACGATGATTGGCATCCAAATATTTACTCACATCACTGCACTCAAAGGCCACTTGCATTTGTTCGTTGATCAATTCAATGGACTTGAGCTCATCTTGAATCAATAATGGAGTCGCCGTGCGTGTCAGCATCATCTCCAGCTCAATACGAACTTGCAAAAGCTCTTGAAAGCGTTGCCGGCTCATCTTGGGCACACAAAACGTACGGTTGGGTAATAGCTCTAAGGCTCTCTCAGCTACCAACCGTTTGATCGCATCACGCGCTGGGATCAAGCTGGTTCCGAATTGATCTGCCACTGTGCGGGTTGAAAAAGTCCGACCCGGCACAATATCACCCACGATAATGGATCGTCGCAAGGACTCGTAGATGACATCGTGAAGACTGGTCATGTGAAAAACGGGCTTACTTAAACTCAGCTCTGTTATATCAGTGACGCTAGACTATCACGCGAGAATCCCATCGGCCAAGGGAATTACCCTAATGGCTGTGAAAGAACGAAGGGCCCAACTCCCAATTCGTCCTCATCCTCATCTTCATACTCTAATTCTGTATATATCTTCTCTAGCTAGATAGGCAATTAATTCAAGCGCTGCACACTCTGTCAATCAGGTGATTCTTCACTTCCCTGGCTCACTCCTCAGTGCACCCTAGAGGTGTTATATCGCCCTGTCATTGAGTGAAGATCAATCATCAGAGGATTGCCCTCATTGCCTCCAAAATGAATCCATTCAATATCCAGGTGGATCGCGAAGGATGAGGAATTTCAATCGATTTTGGCGCCGGAGACTTCAATGACTTTTCTCCATTTTTCAGTCTCTTTCTTTATTCTCAGGCCCAACACTTCAGGAGTTTCTACGAGCGGTTGAATGCCCATGGAGATGAAACGCTCTTGAACCTCGGGTGAACGAAGTACGACTCCCATCTCTTTATTGAGGCGATCAATCACGGATCTTGGTGTCCCTGTTCTAGCGGTCAAATAGTTGATGGTTGAAGACTCAAAGCCTACCAACGACTCGGACACAGATGGAACATCGGGTAGGAGTGGACTTCGATCAGTACTTGAAACACCCAGTGCGACCAATTTGCCCGATTTAATCAAGGGCAACAAGGTCACCAAACTATCAATGGTCATTTGAACATTACCCGCCATCAAATCTCCGAGTGCTGGCCCAGTCCCTTTGTAAGCTATATGAGTCATCTCGGTGCCCGACATGCTCTTGAAAAGCTCACCCCCAAGATGAGAACTTGTACCAACCCCAGAACTTGAAAAATTCACCTTGCCGGGATTGCCCTTAGCAAACTGAATCAATTCTTTGGTGGATTTAACTGGCAATGATGGCGGAACGGCCAAGACATTGATCAACTGGCCAACACTGGCCACGGGAATCAAATCCCCCACGGGATCATAGGGCAGTTGCTTCATTAAAAATGGATTGGTGATTTGTGGACCAATGGTGGTGTACAAAATCGTGTACCCATCGGGCTTGGATTTGGCAACAATATCTGCACCGATCACTGCTCCGGCACCTGGCTTGTTGTCCACCACAACGGCCACTCCCAAGCCTCTTGCCAATGGTTCAGAGATTGTTCGAGCCATGATGTCTGACCCCCCACCTGGCGCAAACGGAACGACCAAGCGCACGGCTTGGGACGGATAGCTTTGCGCGTGCACCGACACCGAAGCGACCATCAATAGCACTGAGATCGCACCGGACTGGAGAGAGTTGATGAATAAATTACAGGTTCGGTTCAGGTTGAGCTTCATGTTGGATCTCATGTTGGACTTCATTTTGCTTTGAATTTTTTGATGATTTGAATGCCGTCTTTTTAAATATGACCGTAATACCGAAGCACCTCTTCGAGGCGACGAGCGTTGGGCTTTGAATGGTTCCACCCCTTTTCATTGGGTGCCAAGTTGGATGACTGCTTCAATTGAACTCGCATTTGGGTTGTACAAAGCGTGAGTCCCAAACTGTCAATGATGGGAACTCCTTCAATACGGTCAATCCCTTCGCTGGCCAGTAGTAAATTAAGAGGCATCTCACCCGGGATGATCACCTGAGCGCCTCGGTCAATCAATTTTTGGGCGGCAGTCGTAAAACTTGCGATTGCATTCTTTGGATTCCGATAGCCCTCCAAAACTTTCGAAAAGTCCAATCCCGATGCCTCAACCCCGACAAAATGTTCTAACAATTTATAGCTTCTGATTTGCTCGACGTAAGCAGGCGCTAATAGCTCATTGAACAGTACCAAGCCAAATCGCTCACCCAGTGTAGGTATCGTTAAATATGTAGCCTCAGCACACCCCACCACAGGGATGTCAACCAACGTTTTGAGCTCATTTAGGAACGGATCAATGGTGGTGCACACTGCGAAACCATCAAAACCTTCTTGCTGGGCTTGCCAAACAAATCCGAACCATTGCATGGAATGGAGCGTAAAAAGTGCTCGGTGTGCAATGTCAACTCCTGGATAGTCACTGCTATACGTGTCCTTGCGCAGTCCATGCATGACAACTTCAGTATCGGGGAGTAAGACTTTTTTGGAATGACTTCGAAGTCTCTCCTCATAACCCGGCAGGTTATCAAGCACAGTCATGCTTTGGTGCCAAATTCGCATGGATCTCTCCGTCATTCAAAGTAAGCCAAACTTTAATGGACGAGCGAATCCCTGTGAGCTAGGGTTTTACCATGTCAAAGAACCACTTTAACTTCATCAAAACAAGCTCAACTGATCCGATGAACTTGGCGCACCTTCGCCCAGATCTTCCTTTTTCTTTTTATCGACTAACTGGGAGTTATTGGACTTGGAACTTATTCTAGGACTTGGGTCGGCCTGGGTCTTGAGAGGCGGCATGAGGTGCAATTGCGCCAAGTCATGTGCAGCGCTAGGGAGAGCCTTGAGCCAAGTCTCAAATTGTGACGACCCTAACACCCAGGGCGTTCTTTTTTCATCTTCAGGTGGATGCATACGAGACATCACAGGGTGATGGTCTGCGTTCAAGGTGAGCA
>Ga0164296_1004298_pt1 | contig 13026 bp, 16 predicted proteins | sample GEODES057metaG_FD_113533 | JGI IMG/M metagenome (GOLD analysis project Ga0164296, IMG submission 113533) | Dystrophic lake water microbial communities from Trout Bog Lake, Wisconsin, USA - GEODES057 metaG | ecosystem: Environmental > Aquatic > Freshwater > Lake | place: USA: Trout Bog Lake...
CGCGGTTGGTGGTGGCGGTGGTCATGGAGGTGGCGGTCACGGAGGAGGTGGTCACGGAGGAGGTGGTCATGGTGGCGGTCATATTGGTGGGTATAGCAGTAGAAGCTGGAGTGGAGATGGAGGAGGTGGTGGCGGATGGGGTTGGTGGCCATGGGTATGGTGGCCCTATGACTGGCCCTATACCTGGTGGTACGGTGAATATCCCGTATATTAAATACAAATATATTATAGTATGTCCTATGATGTAATTATCGTCGGTGCCGGCATTGCTGGATTACGTACCGGCATTCAACTTCTCAAGAATCATTCCCATTTACATTGTGTGATTCTCGAAAAATACAATTACAATGGTGGTCGTGTAACTACCTTTCATAAAACCATTCCTGGTATTGGAAAAGTTCAATGGGAAAAAGGAGCAGGTCGCATTGCGACTACCCATAAAAAAGTACTCGGATTATTGAAACAATACGGTCTAACCACTGTTCCTATTTCAGAAGAGAGTGATTTTATACAACCATCTGGTACAATTCAACCAAATCGCTTTTCGAATCTTCATGATGTCTTTATCGAGCCACTTCGTGGATTATCGGCTGATATTCTACAAACGCATACCTTAGCTCAAGTTTCTGAAATGGTATTTGGTTCGAAACAAACACATGATTTTTATTCTCAATTTCCGTATTTCTCTGAGATTCATACCTTACGTGCCGACCATGCCATTTATGTATTTGATTATGAAATGGGTAAAAATGGGTCGTTTGTTGTATGCCCTGAAGGATTATCTTCCATGATTGATGGAATGGTTCATGAGTTTCAGGCTCTAGGCGGTTCTATTTTACACGACCAAGAAGTGAAATCTGTATCAACACTCAAAGATGGTTCAGTACATGTTCGTACTTCACATAAACTATATCACGGTTCCATATGTGTTATGGCACTTCCTTCTGAGCCCATGAAGCGAATCAAAGGTGTATCTCATTTACCTGTTCTAAATCGATTAGTCATGAATCCTCTTCTACGAATGTATGCTGTATTCCCTTTGAAAAAGGGGAAATCATGGTTTTCAGATATGAAAAAAGTAGTAGTAGATGGACCCATTCGATACATTATACCTGTCAGTGATCGATCAATCATGATCTCCTATACCGATGGAAATGATGCTCGATATTGGATGCGAAAAGATCAAAAACATATGGAAATCGAAGTGATGCGACAGATCCGATCTCTTTTCCCTGATCAGTCCATTCCTGATCCGATCTTTTTTACCATTCACGATTGGCATGAAGGTTGTACCTATTGGAAGCCTGGACGGTACAATTTATTTGAAGAAAGTAAACGATCTCTTCATCCTGATCCAATTACTATGCCTAATCTATTTGTATGCGGTGAATCCTTTGCAGTTCTTCAATGTTGGATGGAGTGTGCGATTGAACAAGCCGATTACATGTTGGCATTGCCTGCGTTCCAAACGGCGCTAAGCGCACTTAAATCGGCAGATTCATAGAATAAATAGTATGTGTGGCATCTTCGGTATTGTCGGCTTATCTGATCAAAAACTTGATCCTGTTAAATGGTTCAAGGATTATTATCAACTCTCCCATCGTGGTCCAGATAATGCCTACTTTGAAACCTATCAAAATGTCATCATTGGCTTTCATCGTCTTGCCATCATGGATGATACTTTTCAATCCAATCAGCCCTTCATCTTAGAAGATGACCAACGCACCATTATTTTTATTTGTAATGGCGAGATCTACAACTTTAAAGAGTTAATTCAACAACATCATCTTCGTCCTATTAAAAATGATTGTATGGTAATTCCTGAGATTTATATGAAACTAGCATACCAGGGTCGTGAATTTGATTTTCAAAGCAGTATCAAGCATCATGTCAAGGGTGAATATGCGTTTGTTCTCTTTGAATTCGACCGTCTTAAAAATCTGAAGAAAGTGATTGCCTGTCGTGACGAGATCGGTATTCGTCCATTATATGTTAATCAAAAAGATAATATGCTTGTCTTTACTTCTGAATTGAAAGGCGTACTTCACTATCAAGATTCCATGATTGAGTTTCCACCTGGAAACATGAACATCTATCACATTAATGAATTCGGTTTAACTCGTACGGATACATTATCCTGTCGTATATTGGATAACATTCATGTTATGCCACAAACAGACCATTTGAAGGCCGTTCGTAATGCCGTGATGAATTCGGTTCGTCGTCGTTTGGCTGCCGATAAACCCATTGCATGGCTTCTTTCAGGTGGTGTCGATTCTAGTCTTGTTGCCGCTCTTTCTGCGAAGATGCTTGGTAAACCCATTCGTACATTCTGTTGCGGTATGAATGAAGGAACGGACCTTGTCTTTGCTCGCAAAGTCGCCAAACACATTGGCTCCAGTCACACTGAAGTTAATTTTACTCCTGAAGAGGGATTGCGTGCGATCGATGACGTCATTCGCACCATTGAATCATGGGATACTACCACCGTTCGCGCTTCAGTTGGACAATATCTCGTTTCTCGTTTTATTAGCCGTTCCAGTGATTGTAAAGTGGTAATGGTAGGTGAAGGACCTGATGAAGTATGTTCTTCTTATTTATTCAACTGGTATGCTCCCAGTGGCGAGGCATTGGATTTATCAGCCAAAGAATATGTGAAGAACATTCATTATTATGATGTTAAACGTGCGGACCGCTGTATTGCTCGTTGGGGTCTAGAAGGTCGTGTTCCTCTTCTGGATCCTGAATTCATTAAAGCCTATTGGTCCATTCCAGCGGATCAACGTATGCCTACATATAAAGGCATGGAAAAATGGTGGTTGCGTGAAGCGTTTTCAGGTACAGGTCTTCTTCCTGATGATGTTCTTTGGCGTAAGAAGGAAGCCTTTTCTGATGGCGTTTCTGGACAAAAATCGTGGTTTCAAATCATTCAGGAATGGGTTGCGGACAAAGTAACCGATGAAGAAATGGAAGGAGCTTCTGTGACCTATCCTTATTGTACTCCTACCACCAAAGAAGCGTACTATTATCGCAAGGTATTCTGTAGATGGTTTGGTGTTCATCGCCAAGAAGTCATTCCAGGTTATTGGCAACCCAAGTGGTCCGCAGATGGTGTGGAAGTGAAAGGATATATTGACCCTTCTGCGCGTGTTCTCGATGTTTATTCTGAAAAGAAATTATGAAATGAATGTTAACTTTGGTATTTAAACATCTTTTCTAACTATAATCAGTATGACTGCGAATGTCGTCGAGGAAGACTGGTTTTCATTAGATCTTGAATCGAAACTGAATCGAAAAATCGATTCACTTCAAAGCATTGTTCAACAACAAAATGAACTTATTCAAACACTTAGTTCAGAGATCAAACAAATGAAGCAAGAATTAGATACTACTCATCATCGTTCGCCTTGTGAACATTTATCTTCACAAAATGATCGAACTCATCAGTTGCTCGAAGAACTCAAACTTATTAAACAGCGAGAGTTAAACATGATGCTACGGGAAAAGATTCCTGTACCTTTCTTCTCTACTAAAAGTTCGTTCCCCAATCAAAATGCGGTTGCTGTACCGTCTCTTCCCAGTCCTCTCTTCTTAGCACAATTGAATCGAGACCCTGTTAAACGGTTAAATTTATAACCGCTAAATAGAAATGGATAAACACGCTATTTTGTCGTTATTTCATTTGCTGTTTGTTGTTCCTCTCTTTTTATACATTGGATTTCAGCGTTCTGAAATCCCCCAATGGGTATATCTTACCGTCCTTACCATTGGTTGTATTATTTTTCTTTATCACGGATTCAAGCTCTTTTTACGTCTTCAAGCACATTCGACCTATTCATGGATCAACGCGATTCATGTCTTCCTTGTCGCCCCTCTTTTGATGTATATTGGCTACCATAAAAAAGAAACTCCTCGCTTTGCGTATGAGTTATTATTAATGGCAGCCTTTGCCGCCGCAGGATACCATTTATTCTCCTTGGTTCGCTATGTGGAAACCTTTCCTGAAGATGGAAAACAATAAATTTGATTTTTTTTACATGTGATATCTATAAAGATACACCATGACACACGAATATCTTGATGACGAATGTTTTAAATGTATACATTATACCAAATTCATTACTGATTACCATACCTGGACATGCGAAGTGTGTCATTTGACCGAAACGGGCTATCATGTTCCAGGAGAACCAATGAATGATATTGTTTGGGGACGTTATCAACTTGAATGTCAACACCAGTTTCATATACGATGTTTACGAAAATGGTGTCGTGTGATGAATTATGTAGGATGCCCGTGTTGTGGACCCATTCCTGAAATAGAAACAAAAGAATTCTGTAATAAATGTGAACAATTTGGCCATCCTACTAAAACATGTAAACTATAAAAAATAAACTGTATTATTTTTTATAGTTATAAAAAAGATAATTTATTATGTTAACAATATACTATGCGCTAATCTCCTGTAGTTTCTTAAATTTGGTATCTTTCTCTGTCTCGATGCAGTTCTTACAGTGGTAATAGAAGCTACAGCTTGACTGAAACTCTGTATTACATTTCGTACACGAAATGTCTTTCGTATCCGCATTCACTTTCATAAGGAGCTTCATCTCTTCTTGAAAATGAACACGAAGACAATGAATCACACAGTTACCTTTTGTCAACGCACGAAAATCGCATCCATCAAACGGACAGGTAAACTTCTTAATCTCATCTGGATTTGCCTCCAATTCAGGATGTTTCGAACGAATATGAAGATCCAGTGTTTGCTTCTGAAGGAAACCCTTCTTACATGCTTTACAGACATGATTCAAATCTTCTAAGTGTTTCTTCATATGATAATGCATGGAATTTTGACGAGTTTTCACAATGTGACAATCAGGGCATACAAAGTGTCCATTCTCGTTTTTGATATATGTCAATGTCATGGTTTCAGGTGGAGTTGCATCTTTTTTTCTGGGATGTGACATTTCAATTTTTATTCCCGATTCGGATCTGCCCATTTATCGGCATCCGAGTTTAGGCTGGATGCGTTTACATAAATAATCTCTCCGACAGATAGAACCATGTCTCATATTCCTGCTGTTGGCTCAAAAGCCCAAGTTTTCCACGGAACCGCAAAACACACCGCTGGAGGTCTGACCAAGAAAGACCTGATGAAGCACCACGGACGTATCATTAGCCGCAAGAAGCATGCTGCTGGCAAGAAGGCCATCAAGCACCTTCGTGCGATGGGCTACATTGCCAAGAAGGGCACCTTCAAGTTGATGCGCAAGTCGATGGCCAAGGGCAAGCACTCTCGTCGTCACACCCGCAAGCGTGGTGGCGCTGCTGGCTCCGTCTCGCACTTTGCGGACGCTTCTGGCGCTCATGCCCCTGCTCACAAGTAAGCACTTTTATTTTATTCAATGATAAGGTCATTAAATCTCACCCTATCATAGAAATGTCTCGTTTTAAAAGTCGAAAGCGTAGCAATCGCTCACGAAAAACATACGGCGGAGACTGGGAGCAATTCTGGAACGCCATCAAGGGTCGTATGGAAATCGTCCCACGTAATGCGAGTGCGTCTGCTAACGCTGCCAAGAAAGCAGAGGCTGATGCTCGTGCGGTAGACGAGTCAATGAAGGCGATTGAAATTGCGGAGAAAGAGTTGAGTGATATTACTGCCAATGTGGGTCAACTCGAAACCCAAGTCGCTGACCTTAAACAGCTTCAAGAGGCAGCTGATGCTGCCGCTGCTCAGGCCGCCTCTGAGAAAGCCAACGCCAATGCGGCCGCTGCCGCGGCCAAGGCTGCCGCCAATGGGTTAAACGCCAACTCGGCGCAGAAAACCAAAGCTGCCGAGAATGCTACGGCTGCCCTTGAGGCCGCCAAAGCCAAAAACGCAAACTCTACTGCGAAGAAAGCGGAGGCTGTTGCCAAATTGGCTGAACTTGAACAGCTTGTTGCCGAAACCTCTGCTGCCGCGGAAGCTGCTACCCGTGATTCCACTGCTGCTACGGAAGCCGCCGCTGCCGCCATGAAAGCAAAAGCTGAAGCGGATGCCGCATTCGTGGTTGCTGCCGCCTCATCTGAGCGATTGAAGGGTAATGCCAATGCGAAAACTGCGGCTGCCACCAAGGCAAAGGAAGATGCGGAAGCAAAAGCCAAAGCTGCCGCAGAAGCCAATGTCAGGAAGGTTGCGGCTGAAAAGAAGAAACAAGAGGCAGAGGAAACACGCGATAAAGCCATTGCGGAAGCCAAAGAACTTCTCAAAGCCGCGAATGCGGCCGCCAATACCGTTCGCAATTCTGCCGCGGCTGCCGCTTCTACTCGTTTGGCTAATCAAATGAATCAGTCGATTGCCGAAGGTCTAGCAAGTCAGCGTCATAAAAGCGTAACCAATGTAATTGGAACGGTGATACCCAGTAATCTACCTGCTGGTGATAAACTGACTGAAAATCAGCAAAAAGCCATGAAAGCGTCCCTAGAGCGTTCTCAAAATATGGCGGCCGCATCAAAGGCAGTTGCGAATGTGCCATCTCCCACAGCATCAGCACCATCTTCCGCCACAGTATCTCCCAGAGCTGGAATAACCCCTGAACAGCAGGCAGCATATGCTGCTCGTTTGCCGAATCAGTTTAAGAGTCTTCAAACACGAAGAGAACTCGGTGTACGAAGAGGCGGTCGTCGTGTGCGCACTCATAAGAAACGCCATGCTCGCAAGACTCTCCGCAAGTAATAGATGCGACGACGTACTGTTCGTAAACAACGCAAACGAAAGACTACACGAAAGCAATCCGGTGGAAGAATTAACTTGAAAAAGTTAAAATTGGTTCTCAACAACCGTTCTCGTGCTTCTAAGCTTGCCGCTGTTTCTGCTCAACGCGCTCAAGAAGTCAAAGATCGATTCACATAAGAATCGATGTTACCAATTGTATTCTCTTATTTAAATAAAAGAATACAATAGATGGGTACTCGACGTAAAACCCGTAAAAAAACAGGTGGTACCTTATGGACTCCCAATCAACAACAAACTGTTAAACGAAGACAAAATCTACTTTCTTTTGCTTCCAATTCAACTCAAAAATCGAATGTTGCCCGACAGGCGGTCCATCAATATCTAACCAATGCGGAACAAGAAGAAAAAATGGAAAATATGATCATTACCTTTGATATGGTAGTACAGGCAATTACACCACGTCATACTCCTGTTAGCCTAACCGATTATGTTGATTTTTCACAGCGAAAATGTGAGGATCTCGTTGAAACTACCATTCATCAACTGATGCGTCAGAAAAAGAAAATCAATATGGAGCGCCGTCGTTCCAAACAAGCTACCTTTTTGGCCAATCGTGCCGCCGAGCGAGCCAAACAGGCTGCGCGTATTGCGTCAATTGGTCGTCTCTTGAATTCATCACGCGATAATGCCATTCAACAAGAATTAAACGCATGGAATCGTTCCGCCTTACAACGAGGCCTAGATCAACAGCGTGAAATAGAAGAAGCCGAACGTATTTTTCAAAATAAGACTACTATTCAACTTGAAGAAGTCCGTCTTCGTTATGAGTTAACCAAACAGATTGTACAACAACTTGAAAAATTGGATGCGCTCGTTGTTCTTCATTATGTTATTCAAGATAAAGCCCTTGGCCCATTAAGTGTATACTATAAAACAAAAGAAGATGATGAAAAAACACTTGTTACACGCGCACGTGACATGATTGTAAAACAAATTCCAGAATTAAAAGGAATGGTTGCTGTCGATCGTGCCATTCCAAGTGTCACAGAACATATCATGGCACATCTCGTTAAAGCATCCGAAGCCTATATGAAAATTGTAAAAGGTTCCGAATTAGAACTCGCAAAAGCCCGTTTGGAACATACGCGCATTCAAGAAAAACAAATGAGATATGCGAATCTTCATTTTGAGATTCTTACTCGCAGTGATTATCGTTTGCGTCAAGAACTAGCAAAGAATCCATACCTTGATATACCTAAGCATAAAGCGCTTATTGAAAAATTAAAGAAAAATGTAGAAGAAGTAAAGAGACTCGAAAAATAAATAGAACGAATAGATAGAAATGTCTCGTCGCACTCGTAAACAACGTACTCGCAAACAACGCACTAGTCGTTCTCGTCGATCACTTCGTCAACGCGCAGGAATGCCGTTGAAGGCGAATGCCAAGGCATTCGTATCTAAAAAGAGCTTGTCCGCCTCTGCTCCCGTATTCGTACCTGGTCGTGTTATTCCGGCCCGCCCAAATATGAATGAGATCATGGCTGAATCTCAACATCATGCTAGCAGTCTTCTTAAACCATACAACGGTAACTGGAAGAAACAGATCGCAGGACCTACCTTTCAACCTGGTTCCTTGATGCCATACGATGGTAACTTTCAGAAAGAAATCGCAGAACGACGCGCGGGTCTTCGTTATTAATTTCGAATCTGTCCTGCCAGAACGATAAGAATTTCTGCCATTTGATTCGGTGTCAATCGATCCGTTGATTGTACTGTAACCGGATCATACCAACATACACTTCCTCCTTGCGATTCTTCTTCTACTTTGGACCATACAAGTCCCGCTTGCGCCACACGAAGTTCTTGTAGGATTTCCTTGTGTTCCTTTCCACTATATGACGCACGATACAGACTCTGTAGCATTTTGTACACATAGTCTGCATACGAATTGGAAATATCTTCCATCGACGCAAAAAAGACTGCATCATATGCTCGTATCGATTGTACTTGTGATGATGTAATATTTACAAACGTGGTTTGTCGTGTGATTTTTGTCCATAAACCATCCGGAATTACAATGTCTTCCGATACCACCAGATTTGGCTTTGGAGCATAGGTAATATATGTTAAAAGTAATGTCCAATCGGATGCGTCTTTCATATGAAATACCGTATCATAAACCATCGGGAGATACTTACTGATTCCAAATGGTGTATTCGTTAACAGGATTTTCTTCTTGAATGGTTCCCTTAATTTTTGTATCGAATCCATAATCGGCGGGTATTGTTTCGAAAAAGGACCTTGACATAAGATTCGACATCCATGTAGATTGGTATTGAAAGCATCAAGTTTGATAGTCTCCATTTCTTTTAACGAAGTTCTAAAAAATACATAAAATTACACAAGTTCCAAAATGGTATGTTATAAAAATAAACAAGGTACTTCATAGTATGAATCATCTTGTATATCTGAAAACAGCTATAGTATTATTGTTTGTTGACTTTTTTTGGCTTAGTACGGGTGGCATCTTTGGTCGCGCCATGATTGAACGTATTCAAGGACAGGCGGTATCTTTCCGTTTTCTTAGTGGAGCGATTGTGTATCTTGCGTTAGCATATTTATTACTAGAGACTACCTCCTATCACCAAGCCTTTTTTTACGGTCTAGCTACATATACTATTTATGAATTTACGAATTACGCGGTATTTGAACGATATGATTGGAAATTTGCGATTGCTGATTCATTATGGGGTGGAATATTATTTGTGATCGCACGATACCTTTTGAAGAATGTGTTTTAATAACACGCATGATACCGTTGCTTCATCGAAGCATCCACCATCAAATACATTAGCTTCAAAATGTAAATGAAGATGAGAAGTGTAAAGGTCCACATAATTGCCGAAGGAACACCTGAATCACGTCTACGCTTTTGAATAGTACGAGGAGCTTCTGATTCTGAATCCGATGTATCTGACTCGGTTGATTCATCTGAATCCACTTCTGATGGGACATAATCTGAATCAGAATCATCCTCCTCCTCTGATTCTTCTTCCGACGATTCATGCTCCTCCTCATTATCCGAATCAGAACCAGTGCCAGAACCCTCATCATGTGCCATCAACACCTTCAATGCCGCTTCACATCGAGGACATGACGGACGCTTGAAAATCGCAATCATCATATCATCCGCAATTTCAATCTCGGGATTATGAGTCCATCCATTCTCTGATTCTACCAAATCAGGCATGCTTTCAGAGTCTTCCACAAGATTCGGCATCTCGTCGTCTGAGTCATCTTCGTCTGATTTCTTTACGTTCTCCACGACTTCATTTTGAAGAGGCTGCTGAGCGATGATGTCTTTAATCGCTTTCTCTACCAACTCCTTAATATGTTCTCTTTCCACTAGAGTCAGTTCCTTTCCAATGAACTCCTCCTTTATCGGTTCACTTGTTACTGGTTCTTCCTTCAGAATCACACTTTCTTGAAGCGTTGGCTCCGTTGGTTGTTCCGTATGATTTGTCTGTTCCGTCTTTTGAGCCAGTTGCTCTTCCATTTCTACATCACTCCATGAATATTGTTTCGGTTCTGCCAATGGGGATGCGTTTAATTCACCTGTTGACATTGCCTTACGAATGGTTGATTCGTACATTTCCATGTCCGTGATGACATGAACGTCGGTGGGAGTATTGCTTGTGTTTGAATTCATGACTACTTCTACTTGGATGCGCTAAGTTTAAGTTCTAAAAATTGATGTTGTTTACATCAATTTTTAAGAATTACCCATGGATATTGTCATTACAGGTAATGCGGTTCCACCGCCCAATGCCGTTATTCACAAGGTTCTTCGAAAAGGATATGTTCTTTACGCAGGAACCCACTGTCACGATGGACGGCCCATCACTGAATCCGCTCATTATCAAGAAGCGATTCGCCTTGGATGTCGTATTGTCCGTCCTGAACCCATAGTTGAAAAGAAGAAAGTTCATACCGATTTATGGGTTGATACGTACAAACCAAAAACACTTACAGATGTTATTGGTCATAAAGACACCATTACCCAACTCACCTCCTGGTTAGCGTCTTGGCCCTCACAAGGTAAAGCCGCGCTCATTTCAGGACCACCTGGTATTGGAAAAAGCACGGTCGCCCACCTCCTTGCTACCTCCGCTGGTTACATTGTAACCGAATACAATGCGTCTGATACTCGCTCCATTTCCATGTTACGAAGTCTATTTGCCTTGGGAATGAAACGACTTCGCAAAGAAATAGTCATCATGGATGAAGTCGATGGATTCACGGCACAAGACCGTGGTGGTGTCGGTGAACTTGCTGACCTTATCAAAAAATCGAATTGCCCCATTATCTGTATTGCCAATCAATTACCGCCTAAGTTGGCCCCTCTTCAAAAAGTGTGTTTTGTTGTCAAATTCAGTCGTCCTGTCAAATCAACCATTGCCACCGCATTACTGGGGATTTGTAAGAAAGAGGGGCGCACGATATCTAAAGTTGAGCTTGAAACCATATGTGAAACCGGTGGGAACGATATTCGTTCCATTATCAATCAACTTCAATTTGATGGTGGAAACACTCATACGTCGCAGAAAGATAGCACCTTACGTCTTGATTTATTCTCCGCCACCCAAAAACTGATGAGTAACAAACGATGCTCATTGAATGAAGCGGATGATTTCGTCTACGTCGATTATGGTATGGTTCCTCTCATGGTTCAAGAAGCGTACTTGGCTGCATCACGAACGCTCGAAGAAGCCGATGCAGCCTCAGAACAAGTATCCTTTGGAGATATTATGAGTACCCGTCAATGGAAAACGCAAGATTGGTCGCTTTTACCGCATGTTGTTCATTCCACTGTCGCAACAAGTAGAAAAGTGACAGGCCCTTGTCCATTTCAAATCTTTCCTCGAATCCTTGGGAAGAATTCTACCCGTGGAAAACATCGTCGATGGATGGAAGATGTAGGACGCGTTCGTGGACGTTCTGCTTCCGCGGTTCGTTTGGAAGAAACGGAATCCATCCGTACCATTCTATTGCGTCCTCTTTCGTTACTCAAAGGGGATAAAGGAGATTTAGCAACGATTCAACAGGTAATTGGACGGCTCGATACCATGCGAATGTCACGTGACCAGCTCATGGAGTCCATTTCAGAAACGTTATTGAGTTCGATGGAAATTCCAACCAAAGTCAAAACGATGTTCACTCGAGAATATAATAAAAGTCATTCGACCTCCGTAAAAGTTAAAAAAGAAGATGAGGAAGAGGAAGAAGATGAGGAAGACGATGAGAATGTAGGGTTCGATTAATGTTTACGAGTTCGTTTACGATGGGTTTTGCGCTTACGTTGTGTTCTACGTTTTCCTCCTTTTTTATTGTTATTAATAAACTTCTTAATTGGATCATTATTTGGATAAATCACCATATTTCTCGATGGCATAGGATCACCTGGTTTTACCATATCATTCGGATCCAATTCTGGATAGTCTGCTTGTTCTCGTCGTACTCGCTGTATTTCTCCATCTAGATAGACACGCTTGATCTCTTTTGTATGAAACGGTGCACTTGCTATCACACTCAATCGCTTTAATAGTTTCGACATTCTACTTATATCAAATAAATGGATCGTGCGCCCATTGTAACAAGGCTTGTCGGCTCACCACACGGCACGACAAATCTCCTTTCTTACAATTCGCTTTAACTTGTCCCGCATGTCGTACAAATGCTTTCCAGCGTTTGATTTGTACTTCATCTAATTCAGGCTCTCTGCGCCCCATCCAATAGCGGCAATACCATTGAAACCAGCCTCGGATGTCATGATTGAGTGATACACTTGATAAGACGGCGTACTGTTTTGCAATATGATGCGCACGATTTGGCACCCATCCATTCTCCTGCCATACATCCAAATTCTGTCTTGATTTTACATGAAATTGATTGATACTAGGATTCGCCCCTTCAGGCGAAAGCTTTCCTTTTTTAATCGCAGGAAGAAACCATTCTTTTGGAAACTCTAGAATACAATCATTTAGGTATTTTCCTTCAAACACACCCATTTCTAACATCTCTCCTGGCGTATAGACTGGCTTGAATTCGGGATGAAATTGTTGTCCAGGATTTTCTTCAAGAACATACGAATATCCCTGTTGCATCTTATCATGTACCGTAATGGTCTTTCCTTTTTTATAGTCTTTTAATGAATTTCCCTTTGATTCTAGAATTTTAAGCATATCATCTGTTGTTTTTATGGTTAAGACCCGTTTATCTTTGAAACGCATAATATGTACTATCA
>Ga0164296_1004299_pt1 | contig 13014 bp, 8 predicted proteins | sample GEODES057metaG_FD_113533 | JGI IMG/M metagenome (GOLD analysis project Ga0164296, IMG submission 113533) | Dystrophic lake water microbial communities from Trout Bog Lake, Wisconsin, USA - GEODES057 metaG | ecosystem: Environmental > Aquatic > Freshwater > Lake | place: USA: Trout Bog Lake...
CCCCTCCTCACAGCAAGCGCAGGCATACTTTTGATCGTTTTAGGTTTTGGGTTTGCTAATGGCACGCAATTTCCTTGGCCTTGGGCACTATTACCGGTCTTGGGTACCGTCTTGTTAATTGGCGGCGCTCATTTGCAACCGAACGATCGCATACGATCTTGGTTAAGTAGTTCAGCTGCGGTTTGGATTGGCAAGCGCTCTTATTCGCTTTATCTATGGCACTGGCCTATTTATGTGTTGCTGCGCTGGACGATGGGTTTGGATCAAACTTGGCAATATGCTATTGCGCTGATGCTGACAATCTTGCTCTCCATGTTTTCGTATCGCTTTATTGAGCAGCCCCTGCGTCACAATCGCTTTTTAGAAAAACGGCCTGCTATTGTGGTGATTGTGATTTTCTTAAGCCTTACGGCAGGCATCTACAATTTATCCAATCACCTTTTTAGGCATGCCTCACGCTATAGCCTAAGCACGGTGATGCAGCATGAGCAGGACTGGTATCGCAATGGACTAAGCACCTTTCCGAATATGGTGCCCTATGAATGCCAACCCGAAAGAGAAATGGGGCCCATCTCTGGAGGGCACTATATTGCCCTCAAACCCAAAGAGGACTGCCCCAGTGACGCGCCTACTGCCGCTGCAAAACCATCTGAGCAGATCTTTGTACTGGGAGACTCCCATGCCGATGCCCTCTTTCCCGCCTTAGAGGAGCTTAGCGCACAGCATCACATACCAGTCTTTTTATATGCCTATCCAGGTTGTAGTTTTATTGATTTTCGCGCCCCCATGCAGCAAGGCTTTGGCGCAGATTGCAATGTCTTTAATCGAGAAGTAAGTACCCAGGTACTCAAGCAAGCTAAGCCAGGCGATCTGGTATTACTACCGAGTTTGCGCATGAGGCGCTATACCGATCAATGGGCTAATTTTGGTATTACCAATATGCGCGAGCAAATGTATAACGAGGAAGCTAATAAGACGCGTGCAGCGGCAACGATGGATGCCAAAGATTGGATTACTCCGTTTATTGATGCCAAGCTTAATGTAGTTTTTGTAGCACCGCCCCCGATCTTCAAAAGTCCTACCTTTCGCTGCGTGGATTGGTTTAATCAGCACAATCCGATTTGCGCTGGCGGCCTTACGATTCCCAAATCCGAAATGGTATTGCTGCGCACACCGGTACTAGAGCAAATGCAAACGCTCTGTCAACAATTACCCAGAGTATGGACCTGGGATCCTTTTGATGCCTTGTGTCCAGGCGATCAGTGCACGGCGGTTTTAGAGGGTCGGCCTTTATTTTTTGATGGCGATCACTTGAGCAACTATGCCAATTGGCTGCTTTACCCCAGTTTGAATGATTGGCTTACCAATCACCAGCTCCTAGCCCATTAGCAATCAATGGGTTCTTGAGGGATCCTAAAAACAACATCGCGCGTGAATGTTGTATTACTGGATTTTTTTCTGAAGCCAATCGGGTGGCTCTTTACCCAGCTCAGCAAAGCCGATGAGTAGGTGCTCAATAAATCCTGGGGTGCGGTCATAGTGCTGCTCGAACTCGCACAATATGCGATAGCGTTTAGGATGTTTTTCACACAGCAGCGCATCTTTTTTAAAAAAGTGTGCGCGCGCTGCATGCGACTCGCGTTCAATTTCTCGTTTTTGCGCCGGATGAAACACAGCGACATCATCAGCGTAAGGGACCTCACCTAAATCGAGCATACGCCAACCAAAATCAGTGTCTTCGCGAAAATGCGGACGATCAAACTGCAAATCAAAACCGCCTAGGTATTGGAAGACGCTGGAGCGCACCATCAAATTGGCGGTCATAAAACCAATCCCTTCGCTACCCACATTACTGACGGGTCGGTAATGGGGATCATCAAAGTGATCGGAGTAAATCTTGCCTTCCAAGCCCACGACTTTGGGCCTTGCAAAATAGAGGCGGGCATTGAGTAACCAATCTCCTTGAGGCAAACAGTCATCATCAACAAAAGCCAAAATTTCCCCTTGGGCTAGCATAGCGCCCGTATTGCGCGCACGCACTGCGCCTTTAATGGGAGAGAAATAATAGGTCAGCGCAAAGCCATAATCGTGATTGGCACCCTCCCATGGGCAGCTGCTTTGGTCAATGATGATCACTTCAAAATCGCGCTCTACCTGTGCTTGCAAATTGGCTATCAGCGCATTTAAATGATCGGGACGCTCGTAACTAGGAATGATCACCGAAAACTTGGGTAAGGATTGACCTGCAATCTTGGCACGCATGGTAATAAAGTGCCCCAATTGATCTGAGATGCGCTCCCAAGCGTATCCTTCTTCCACGCACTGGCGCGCCTCATGACCAAATAATGCGCGCTGCTCTGGTGACCTGAGCTCCTCAATAGCCTTCACAAAAGCGGGCGTAGTAGGATCTGCGATTTTCATGGCTTTGCTGTAACTCGATTCAATACCGCGTGCACCCACTGCCGTAGTAATCACCGGCAAAGCAGAAGCCATAAAATCAAACATCTTGATATTAGTGCCAGAACCCGAGAACATCGGATTAATCGCCAGATCAGCCGCTTGGAGCCAAGCGTGTTTTTGCGCTTCACTAACGGTACCCACTAGGTGCACATTGGGCAGCTTGCAAGCGACTTGATCACAAACGCCGCCAGCAATCACAAATTGCACGTCGGGCATCGCAGGCGCTAACTCCTGCACAATAAAATACGCTCCTTCCACATTTGGCCCGTAACTACTGCCAATAAATAAGGCTAACAATGAATGCTCTGAGACGCCCAGCTCTTGGCGTACACGCAGCTTTAACTCAGGATGAATTTGACGCTCGGCAGTAAAGGCCATCACGCCATTGGGAGCGACTCGCATCTTGGCTGGCGAAAATCCGTACACGCGATAAAAGCGCTGCAAGTCCTCATGCGAACACGTCAAGATCCAATTGGCTCGCGCCCCCAAAGCTGCCTCATCAGCGCATACCTGCCTAATGAGTTTGGCCTGAGTACTATTTTTGGCATCAAGTAATTGTGCGCGCAAGTACCCTTCGACATTTTGCGCATCGTAAATGACCACTTGATCAGCGCGTAAATCATCGCGCACCAGTGGATACACCCAGGGGTGAGAAAAAATCACCACGTCAGCGCGCGCAATTTCTGCGCGCACTGTTGCTAAATATTGAGGAGAGAGCTTACCCTGTTCACTAAAGGCAATATCAATCACGACGCCGCAGTCTGCTTTTCGTGCGAGCGCTTGCGCTGCCTCATGATGCGCGGCAGATAAAGGCACGTCGATTTCAGTTAAGGTCGGGCTCAAAGCGTGAGAACGATAAGACTCTCCTGGCCAATCATACGATCCCACATAGCGCGTGGGCAAATTCGCCCCCAAACCATGATAAAGCCCCAGTAAACGCTGACGCCCACCACCAATGGGTGGATCAATGGGCTGCATATCAATGACAGCAACCTGCGTTTCTTGAACTTGCTCTTGTTGCTTGGCAGCTTTTAAATTTAGCGCAGCACTAGCTAACTGCATGGCTACTTTTTCCCAAGACATGCTATTGACCCAAGCTTGGCCTTCTTGCCCCATTGCTTGCAATACATCAGGATGCGCATACGCCCACTCTAAAGCGCTACACAAATCTGCAGCATTGGGGGCAACGACCAAACCATTGTGCATATGGCGCACTAAATGGGCTGGCTCTCCCGAATCCGTACACGTAATCACTGCTTTACCGCTTGCAAATGCTTCAAGCGTAATGTAGCCATAGTCTTCGCGCACCGGCACAAATGGCACTGCTAGCGCGCCGCTATAAAGCTTAACCAGCTGTTGGTCGCTGATGCGTCCTAAAAATTCAATGCGTGAGTCATTACCTGCTAATGCGCGCAAAGACTCCTGCGCCTCACCGACTCCGGCTATTAACAAACACAAAGGCAAGGAAGAACGCTTGACAGCCTCAATCAGTAAATCCAAACGCTTCCAAGGATGCAGGCGCCCGGCAATAAAAAAATAATTGCCAATAGGTCCTGGCTCAAAGGGATTGCTCACTAAAGGCGGGTGAATCACCTTGGCATCTAAGCCGCGCCAACGCTGTAGGCGCCGAGAAACTTCATAACCAATGGCAAAGCGTTTGGGCACCTTTTGTAAGGCAGCAAAATCGGCAGCATGCACTGCAGCTCGCTCTTGATAATGCATTGGCGCAGTCGGTGTAAAGCTAGCCTCGAACATATCGTCAAACACCCGCACCGTGTGTACTAAATACAGCACATGATGGGGATGCGAGACTGCATAAGCGGGCACCTTAGTGGAGACCACAAAATCAAAGCGAGACAGATCGAGCTCTTTTGCGCGCTCATAGTTTTCTAAAATTTGCGCAGTAGTGGCTTCTTGCGCGGGCACAAAAATCAGTTCAGGCAGACACCCCATTGCTCGAAAACCCGATAAAAGACCTTCGTAGAAACGCTCAGCACCGCCATGATTTTCTTGAGGAGCGCCTGCCGCAATGATGGCGACTGATTTACCCTCAAGCAAATTGGGATTTGGCAAGTCGGACATGTTAAGAGAGCTCTTTTTTGATATTTTTCAAAATTTGCTCAAGACTATAGGGTTGCGAATGGCTTTTAGCTAAATCCGCAGGATCTACAGGAGATAATTTGCGGTGCTTTGCAATCACCAAACTGGGCATCTTATAGCGCTGAAACACAATACGCTCTTGCGCCAGTTTTTGCTGAGAACCCACAAATACACCGCGCAGAAAACGATCTAATCCTGGAAAAGGTTTGATGCATTTGACGATTTGTTTGCGTAGGCGCGAATGACGCAAAGTATGATGCATTAACTGATGCGGAATTTTTACGATCGCAAAGCGTACATGACCCATCGCCCTTTTGAGGTGCTGTTTCATACTAAAGTAACCTGAACCGTAGTTGGCAAAGAGTGTGAGCCAACAAATACGGGCTCATTAGCACTTACCACCGTAAAAAGAAAAGCGCGATCTTGCCACAAATAATTTTTCGAAATATGCTGATCATCGGCATGTAGTGCTATCGAAATGGAGTAACTCCCTGGACCCATATTTAGAGGCAAGCTAAAGGAAAAACGACACGATTGACCAGCCTTCAGATTATGCAATTGGGATTGATGATGAAAGGTATTGGTGCCAAAAATGACTTGCCCTAAGCGATCTTTAATCATAAAACCTGCTACTAGAGAATCAATATCTTCCTTACAAGAAGTCAATAATTGAATCTGAACTAGCTGACCTACTTTCACCAGCTCAACTGGCAGCTGATGTTCATCCAATAGACGCACTTGTAATAACTGCACCTCTCCCGAGCCCGATTGTGTTTGAATCTTGCCTTCCTGATCTAGGGTTTGCGAAATCACAGGCTTAGCATCTTCAGAGAGCATGGCGTTGTAGTAGTCCATCACTGCTTCTGGATCACCTGCAAAAGCCACTTTTCCCCCATCGAGCAAAATTGCGCGATCACAAATACTGGTGATGAGCTGCTTATCATGCGAGACAAACAGCAAGGTCGTGCCCATAGCTTGGTAGCGACGAATGCGATCAAAGCTGCGATGCTGAAATTCAATATCACCCACTGACAAGGCTTCATCCACAATCAAAATATCAGGACGAACCGCTGTGGCAATACTAAAAGCCAAGCGCACCTGCATGCCACTAGAGTAAATACGCACTGGTTGATCGATATACCCACCAATTCCAGCAAAGGCTTCAATTTCAGGCATCAATTGATCAATTTGATCAATTGTTAAGCCCAGTAACTGCCCAGACATATAGGCATTTTGCCGACCGGTAAAATCCGGATGAAATCCCATGCCCAGCTCTAAGAGCGCAGCAACTTGACCATCAATCACAATCGATCCGGCAGTAGGCTGAGTAGTACCGGTGAGCATTTTTAAGAGCGTACTTTTACCAGCGCCATTAATACCAATAATGCCTAGTGATTGTCCTTTGGGTACTTCAAACGAAATATCTCTCAAAACCCAATGCAAATGATGCCGCGAGCGACTGGTAGGACTTAACCATTCGCGCAGGCGCGCCCATTTACTACCGTATTGCTTATACGCTTTGCCAAGCCCTTGAACGATAATGGCATTCATTAGAGCTCATCCACCATCTCAGCACTGCGCTGCGTATACAAATGCCCAGCCACAGCACTTAACACGAAAGCCAGAACCACCGCTGGAATCAGACCACTCCAGCTGGGCACTAGGCCATAGACGAAAATTTGATGATAGCCATCAAAGATCGCGCTCAAAGGATTGAGAAACACATAGTCTCGATAAGCCACGGGAATCATGCTTGCGGAATAGACAATGGGCGTTAACCAAAAACCAAACTGCAGGCCAATATTGGTTAGGGGTGCAACATCTCTAAAAAATATATTGAGAATAGCCAGTATGACTACTACGCTAGTACCAATCCAAAGCTGTAATAACAACAAAGGAATCACGGCCACAATAGACCAACCGGGAAACTGACCACAGACGATCAAAAAAATCATAAAGAGCGAAAAAATGACCGCAAAGTTCACTAAGCTATTGAGTAAGGCAATGGCCACTAATGCCAATTTGGGAAATTGGATTTTCTTTAGTAAGCTTGCTTGCTCTATGAATAATGAAGGCGCCCTAGAAATTAGATCTGAAAAAAGACCCCAAGGCAAAATCCCGCTCATGAGAAAAATACTATAGGCAAAAGAGCTCTGCGCATTCGGAAGCCTTGCTTGCATCACTTTGGCAAAAATGATGGTGTAAATCAAAATCATCGCCAAGGGATTGAGAATGATCCAAGCGGCACCCAAGACCGAATCGTGATAGCGCAGGGTAAATTCACGCTTGACCGATTGCCAGATAAAGCCCCGGTAAGCCCAAAGGCGGTTTAAAGTATTACTCAACAAAGCCTCTAGAACGAGTTAGCACACTGAAATGTAACCCGATCTGACTTATTGGCCAAGTAAATCTGGCAAATTGAGTGCTGGATTTTGGGAATTAGCTCCTACCGCATTGACACTGACTTGAGCACTGGGCTCAGAATTTGCTTTAGCGGCAACCCCTTTATTGGGATCATAGACAATCGGTTTACCAGAGGAGTCGCGCTCAAAAAATCTCGCTACCGTCTGCAAATCCTCTGATGTCAGATTGCCAGCCTGCTGCTTAAGGCGCAGGTAAGCAAGGAGATAATTGTACTTAGCCTGCGCTAAATCACGCTGGGCAGTAGCCAATCCTTTGTCGGCCATCAGCACATCTAAATTAATACGCTCGCCACCGAGAACGCTTTTGCGCATCGCTTTGGTTAATTCGGCTGCCGACTCCACCGCACGGGTTAATGCCGCGACTTTTTGCTCACTCGATAAAGTAGCGTCATATTGTTTGCGCAGCTCCGTAATCACCCGACTACGCGCTTCATCGCTTTGGGCCTGCGCTTTTTCATAATTGGCGCGCGATTGGGAAATCAACCCGGTGGTTTGACCGCCATTAAAAATGGCCCACTGAGCCTGAATACCCGCAGTAGAGGTTACTGCTTGTTGATTAATCGTCGAAATATAGTAAGAATTTTGTTGGCCCCAGGTCGCTACCGCAGAAACAGTCGGATAGTTTCCTGCGACGTTTTTTTGTAAATCTTGACGCGCAACCTCTTCATTATGCTGACTGGCTAGAATCTCTGGATTACCGGCGAGCGCCATTTCTTTCCACGCTTCAAAGGGGCGGGGATTGAGCGGCAATACTTTAAAGGTTTTGTATATGGGTTTAACGTCTTTTGCGGATTTGAGCTCAATGCCGGTAATGGCCTCTAATTTGCGTTTGTTATTCTCAATCAGATCACGCGCCTCAAGAACCTGAGCGCTTGCCATCTCAAAGGATGCTCGTGATTCAAGAGAATCCGTCACAGTGCCTTCACCTTTTTCAAAGCGCTTAGCATTGGTTTGCATTTGCTCTTTAAAAGCCTCTTTTTGCGCGCTGGCATAGTCATATTGATCTCGCGCATTAAGTAAATCCGTATAGGCTTGCACGACCCGAATTAAGAGGTCTTGCGTGTTGTAAGCTAGGCGCGCTTGGGCCAAATTGGCTTGCGCAGTTCCTTGGCGAAACTGCGCAATCGCTTGCAAGTTAAATAGGGCTTGGGTTACTTGAAAGTAGGAGTTATTGCTGGGATAGGCCTGATTGGTGATAACAGTAGGACCACCATAGTTACCATATAACGGCTGAGAAATATGGCTATTGTTAATCGCTGCGTAGTAGTTGGCCGAGAGTTGGGGTAATAAGCCTGAGCGTCCAATCTCTAAATTGGCTCGCCCTGCTTCAGCATCTTTAACCGCTGCGCGAAAGGTAGGATCACTGGCCAGAGCTGCTTCATACGAATTCATTAAGTCCAAAGCATTCGCATTGGTCGCAATACACGACCAAACCAGAGCGCTGGCGGTGAAAATCTTTTTCAAATCTATTCCTCGCGCAATGAACCGTGCATCCGATCGGTAATCGGTTTTAAGAGATAACTCATCATGGTTCTCTCGCCTGTCACGACAAACACTTCAGCAGGCATACCGGGGCGCACTTTATTATCTTGCAGCTTACGCATGCCTTTTTCAGTCACCTGAACCTGAACCTTGTAATACGGCTCACCCGTTCTAGGATCTTGCGTGCGATCGTTGGGCACCACCGTGACAACCCCAGGAATATTGGGAGTACTGCGCTGATTAAAGGCTGGGAACAAAATTTCCACTGGTAAATTGAGATGCACTTTGTCAATCAGGTGCACCGGTACGCGCGCCTCGACAATCAAGGCACCATCAGCCGGCTCGACCTCCATTAGCCGTGAACCCGGCTGCACCACCGCGCCTTTGGTAAAGACTTCTAAATTGACAATCGAGCCATCGACCGGAGCTTTAATCTCGGCGTTGTTGCGGTCAAACTCAAAGGCCTGAAGGCGCGCTTGTTGCTCGACAAGCTGGGATTGATAGCGCGCTAAATTGCCACGGTCCTCCGATAAGGAACCGACAACTTGCAAATAATTGCGCTGCAGCTCTAGTACGCGGTTGCGCGCCACATAGCCATCTTTGGCTAAATCCTGTAAATTGGCTAGTTGCTCTTTGAGTACTTTTGCCTGCATTTCTTTGTTGGCAATCGAATCTTTTAAGCCAGCGACTTGCGAGCTCAAACCCAGAACCGCTTGCTCTGCACCGGTAGCCTGCGCATTGACCTGCAGTTTATTTAGGCGCACTAAGACTTCACCAGCCTTGACCTGATCACCATCTTTAACCAATATCTCTTCAACCACGCCACTAAGTGGCGCTTGAATGGTTTTACGCTGACCATCGGTAATGACGGTGCCGGTTGCTGGCACCCCTTTATCTAAAGGTGCAAAGAGTGCCCAAAACATAAATCCACCAAAGCCAATGGCCAAAATAATCCAACCTAAGCGAGCGTAATGCTTCTCATCATGCTCGATGTAATCTTCACGATTGGCTCTTGCTTCTTGCAAGGCAGCAACCCGCTCTTTTAACCAGGCTTTTGAATTTTCGTAAGGTAGTTTTAACATCGTCTTTCTCAATTACGCTTTGCTATCGGTAGAGTCATCCGCAGCAGTAGGATCGACTACTGCTATACCTGTGCTGACTTGACTGGCAGCTTGCGCCCTGGCATCGGCTTCTGCTTTTGCCCGGGCAGCTGCTTGTGATTCTTGCTGGGCTTTAAATTGCGCCAAGTCTTTGAGGACCTGATCAGTTGGCCCAAAGGCTGAGACCATGCCTTCACGCAAGACTAAAAGCTTATTGGTTTCTCGAATAATACTCGGCCGATGGCTAATCAAAATCACGGTCTTGCGCAATTGACGCAATCGAATAATGGCTTGCGTCAGGGCAATTTCACCAATGTCATCTAAGTTGGAGTTGGGCTCATCAAGCACAATTAAAGAAGGGTCACCATAGAGTGCACGGGCCAATCCAATCCGCTGCTTTTCACCACCGGATAGCCCCAAGCCACCATCCCCAATCGGGGTGTCATAGCCTTCTGGCATGCGCAAAATCAAATCATGCACACCGGCTAACTTAGCGGCCACAATCACTTGCTCAGCATCAAGCTCACCAAAACGGGCGATGTTCTCACTAATAGTGCCAGCAAAGAGTTCAATATCTTGTGGCAGATAGCCCATATGAGGGCCTAGCTCATCTTTATTCCACAAAAAGACGTCAGCGCCATCTAAACGCACCTTACCCACGGCAGCGCGCCAAACACCAACCAATAAACGCGCTAGAGTCGATTTTCCAGAGCCGCTGGGGCCAATCACGCCCAAGCAATCACCAGCGTTAATTTGAAAGCTGACACTTTTGAGAACTGCCACACCCACCATGGGAGGCGCGGCCGTGATGCCTTCTACACTTAGATGGCCTTCAGGTTTTGGCAATTCCATGCCGGCTACGCGCGGCGGATTGTCTGCTAGCAATTTTTGCAGTCGTGAATAAGCGCTCACTACGCTACTCCACTGACGCCATACGCCGATGATTTGTTGCACTGGAGAAAGCGCGCGGCCCAATAGAATCGATCCGGCGATCATCATGCCACTCGTAACATCACCCATAATCACTAACAATGCGCCAACCCCCAAAATCAGTGATTGCACGGCCATTTGGACAAACTTGGTAATCGAACCCACTTTAGAAGCTTTTTGGCTCGCTTCGGCTTGTAGACGCAAAAATTTGACATGCTCAGCGTACCAGCGCTTGCGCATATTGGGTAACATGCCCATCGCTTCAATCACTTCGGCGTTGCGTAAATTATTGGTGGCCACGTTACTCGAGCGAATGGCGGTGGTGTTGGCCTCAGCCAAGGGCTTGCGAGAAACAATTTCATTAAGCCATGCCAAAGCGACCAACAAAATCACACTAATGAGCGCAAACATGCCCATCCAAAAGCTAAAAACAAAAATGACGAGCAAATAAACCGGAAACCAAGGCGCATCAAAAAAGGCAAACATGCCATTACCAGTGACAAACTGACGGATGGTAGTCAAATCGTTGAGTGCTTGACCAGCATTGACACCGGTGCTGCGTAAGTTTTGCTCAAAAGCGGCGGTGTAGACGCGGTTATTTAAAAAACTGTCCATCTTGGCGCCAATCCGAATGACCACCATACTGCGGATATATTCCAATACACAAATCAAAGCAAAAAAACCTACCACCATGAGACTGAGCATTGTCAAGGTAGTTTCATTGCGACTAGCTAGCACTCGGTCATAGACTTCTAACATGTAAATCGAGGGGACTAACATCAAAATATTGATACAAGCCGTAAAGATCGCGATGGTGTAAAAGACCTTTTTAAACTTCACCAAAGCTTCGGTAATTTCGTTTTTAGGCAAGAGTTGCCCAAAGCGGTTTTGTAATTTTGTACTCATAGTCACTTAAGTTATTTGAGTCTGGTTTTAGCCTAGCATGAGCGATACCAGCCTTGCAGATGGGCCTCGTTGTCCAAAGGCAGGCAGGAATAATTCACTTCTGAGATCCACATTCTTGTTAAAAGTAGGAGGCATTGTATCTGATTATGTGACGAATATCACAGAATTATCAAAAATTATCCTTCAATCATGCAAAAAACCCTTGAATGAGCACTTTTGTCTGGCTAGGCAAGCCGATTGGGGGCTTTTAAAGTCTTTTAGACTGGTTGGCCCAAAGACCAAGACGGATTACCCTGCCGCGAGCATCCACTCTAGGGTCGCCTCAATCTGTCGCCATGACAGCTGCCCGATATCGGCTTGTAAGCGAGTCGCATCCCCACCTAAGTGGGCAATTTCATTAGCTCGCATCAAGGCTGGGTTCGCGGTAATCACGAGTTGATGGCCGGTTAACTTTTCTAGGTAAGCCACAATCTGGCGCAAGGAATAGGTTCGACCTGAAGCGATATTGTAAGTTTGTGCAGGCTGACCCTCTAACAGCAAAGCCAGATAGATGGCACAGACATCGCGCACATCATTGTATTCACGCAAAACATCGATGTTGCCCAGTTCAATGTTATCAGCCCGACGTCTAAAGTGATCAACGATTTTAGGGATCACAAATTTCAGATCATGACCAACGCCAGTGTAATTAAAGGGTCGAGTAATCACGATCGGCAAGCGATCGTAATAGGGCCGGCTTAAATACTCTAAGGCCAATTTGCTCATCGCATAGTGGCTAATCGGACTAGGGGGCTGAGCCTCAGAAATCGGGGAGATAGCTCGATTGCCATATACGTTTGCTGAGCTTGCGAGGATTACTTTTTGGGGGGGCTGGGGCAAAGTGGCTAAGGCATCTAACAAATCTAAGCTAGCGAGTAAATTGACTTGGTAATATTGCAGTGGGCTATCTAAGGTCACATGACTGACGCCTGCTAGATGCACTACATGGGTAGGCTGATAGGCTAACACTTGGGACAATACGGCAGCAGAATCTTGTAAGTCTCCCGTCAGAGCGCAGACCTCAAAGCCAGCTTGCGCGGCAGCTTGACGCAAATGTGTTCCCGTAAAACCTTCGGCTCCGGTTAACAATAAACGCATTAAAAAGAAAAGCCTTGCGCGTTGCGGCGCAAATCGGCTTGAACCATCATTTCACAGAGTGACTCAAGCGAAGTCCTTGGCTCCCAACCCAGCTCTTGCTTGACTTTTGCAGGATTGCCGATCAATAACTCGACTTCGGCGGGCCGATAAAAACGGGGGTTGATGCGAATAATCACCTTACCCGAGAGCTGATCAACCCCTTGCTCTTGCTCGGCTTTGCCTTGCCAGACCAAATCAAACCCCGCTGCTCGCGCTGCCATCGTGGCGAAATACCGGATCGTTTCCGTGCGGTTCGTTGCCAACACATAGGTATCGCCATGAGCGGCTTGCAAAATCCGCCACATTCCTTCGACATAATCTTTGGCATAACCCCAATCCCGCTGGGCATCTAAATTCCCCAGCTCTAATACCTCAGTTAAACCGAGCTTGATTTTTGCCAAAGTATCGGTAATTTTGCGGGTTACAAATTCACGGCC
>Ga0164296_1004300_pt1 | contig 13012 bp, 7 predicted proteins | sample GEODES057metaG_FD_113533 | JGI IMG/M metagenome (GOLD analysis project Ga0164296, IMG submission 113533) | Dystrophic lake water microbial communities from Trout Bog Lake, Wisconsin, USA - GEODES057 metaG | ecosystem: Environmental > Aquatic > Freshwater > Lake | place: USA: Trout Bog Lake...
CAGTACCGCCAACTGGGAGGTGCTAAGGGTGTTGATTTGGTTGGTGAGGAACTGAGAGATCTGAGAAGAGCTCAACGCACTAACCTGAGAGGTGGTAAGGGCTAGAACCTGATTGGTTAAGAGAGCCTGAATTTGAGAGCTAGAAAGATTATTGATGACTGATGTGACTAACGTTGCTATATTTGTTGGACTTAATAATTGAATTTGTAACGAATTAATCCCAATGATTTGAGATGACTGGAGATTCCCAGCGTTTTGCGTACTCAGATTTATAAAGTCACTATTGGTCAATGAAGCTATTTGTTGGGTATTTAAATTTTCAAATGAGATGCTTGTAAATGAATTAATTTGATCAGTAGTTAAGGAGGATATTTGTAATGATGTTAAATATTGAGCTTGAGCTGATGTAATACTTGCTATTTGTGCATCACCCAAAGCATATATTTGTTGTGATGTTAATGCGCCCACCGTTGATGGTTGCAAAGCTGCAATATCGGTAGTTGTAAGGGCTTGAATTTGATTTGAAAATAATCCAATTATCTGGAACGATGTAAGTAAACTTAAGTTAGAGGACGAGAGTACGTTTATGTTTTGCGTGTTGAATGACTGTAACTGTATTGAGCTAAGATTTTGAAACTGAGATGTGTTTATTGCACTTACAAGGCTAGTATTTAAATTGTAAATTTCGGTGGTGGATAAATTATAAAAATCTGCTGTTGAAATTTGGTTCAGCTGTGCTGTCGTTAAGGCGTTTATTTGTGCACTATTGAAGCTGTTAACTTGATTCGAGGTTAAATAACCGACTTGGCTAGTTAGCAGACTATTTATATTAGCAGTAGACAAAAATGCAATTTGAGCAGTGCTCAATGTGGGTACAACTGTAGTGCTAAGTTGCACTATACCCGCGGTCGGCAATAGACTAATTTGAGTTGATGTTAATCCAGGTATTTGAGTCGACACCATCCCAAGATATTGAGTAGTTGTAATGGATGAGAACTGGCTGGTTGATAAAAATGCTATTTGGTTGCTGAATAACGAGTCAAACGACGTGCTCGCAATAGCAGTTATGTCTGTCGTTGAAAGGACACTTATTTGAGCACTATTTAGTCCAATTATTTGTGAGGAGAGGATAGCTTGTATTTCTAAGGTGTTGAGTGAATTTATAACATTGGTATTTAATGCGTTAATTTGACCACTGGTTAAGGCTTGTAATTGACTGGTGCTTAGAGACGTAACAAATGCTGTATTGAGTGAAGCTACTTGACTCGTTGTTAAGGATGACAATTGCGTAGTTGTCAAGGATAGTATTTCAGAAGTTACAAGAGAATTTAACTGCTTTGTCGTCAAATTAGCCACCTGACTAATTGATAAAGCACTTACTTGTGTTGTTGTTAGATTATTTAATGTTAATGTGGACAGTCCGATTATTTGTGAGCTTGTTAGGCTTGAAATTGTCAAGCTATTGATAGCTTGTAGATTAAGTGAATTTAAAGTATTGAGCTGAACATTGCTTAATCCAGTAATTTGGTTTGATAGGATACTTTGATAATCAATCGTGCTCAATGCGGCAAGACCTTTGGTGGTCATGTATCCAAGTTGACTTGAGGTTAACGAACTTACTTGGTCGGTGCTGAGGCTTGAGATAAACAGAGTACTCAAATTGGCTATTTGAGTGCTTGTTAGACCGGGAAGAGTTGAGGTACTAAGAGATAAAATTTCTGATGTACTAAGTGCAGCAATTTGTTTTGAATTTAATCCTACTATTTGTGAACTCAATATAAGTCCTACCGCCGTTGTACTAAGGCTTGCTAAGTTGGCTGTATTGAAGGCGGCAAATTGATTTGAGGTTAGAGTTTGTTGTTGACTACTGGTTAAATTTGATAATGTCGCTGAGTTTAGTCCTGAAATTTGCTGGGCAGATAAAGTGAGTACCTGTTTGGATGTCAAGGATTGTAATTCTGCAGTTGATAAGCTATTTATCTGTAACGTATTGAGCGCTAAGATTTGTGTTGTTGTGATACTAACTATTTCGTTGCTAGTTAGTGTTGCAATCGTTATTGAGTTAAGACCATTTATTTGACTTCCTAATAACGACTGAACGACAGTTGTACTCAATGCTTGAAAATTGGCTGACCCTAAGCTATTTAATTGTGAGTTTGTCAGTCCAATAGCTTGAGTTGTTGTTAGTATGGCTACCTGATTCGTTGTCAAGCCCGCTACTGCAGATGTATTGAGATAGGATATTTGGCTTGCACTTAGAGTTAGTTGTTGTGTAGTGCTGAGCGCATTAACCGTGCTAGACGTCATTGCATTTATCTGTACGCCTTTTAAAGCTGCTATATCAGTTGTGCTTAATTGTGCTAATTGTGCTGTTGTGAGCTGATTGATTTGCGCGGTATTTAGTTCGCTGATTTGCAAAGTGTTGAGTGCGTCGATTTGAGATGTTGTTAATGCAATAGTTGCTGTTGAACTTAAATTTGAAATTTGCCCAACCGTAAGTGCGTTAATATTGGATGTTGAAAGATTTATGATTTCTTCTGTAGTAAACGCATTCAACGCCGCAAAGCTCAGCCCTACTATTTGGTTCGGCGTAATGAGTTGTAGCTCCGTAGTGTTTAGAGCGCTAACTTGTTGAGTTGTTAATCCTCTGATTGCGGCAGAGCTGATACTTATGAACTGATTGGTTGTTAGTTTATTCAACGCGTCAGTAGTAAGTCCACTAATTTGTGCCTGGCTTAATACGGCGATATCAGTCGTGCTTAATGTGACCACTTGATCGTTAGTGAGGGCATTTAATTGGGCACTATTGAGACCAGCAATTTGAATCGTACTTAGTAAGTTAATACCCGTAGTTGCTAACGCGACTATGTTGGTTGTGCTTAAGTTTGAAATTTGTACAGATGAAAATGCGCTCACCTGTGTTGTTGTTAGGTTGTTTAGCTCCGTCGAGGAAAGTCCAGCTATTTGTTTTGTGGTGAGCGCGTTGATCTCGATAGCAGATAGAGATTGTATGGCTGTAGCTGAAAGTGAATTTATTTGATTTGTTGTAAAGGATTGGACTTGGGCAGCTGAAAACGATGCGATTTGTGTACTGCTTAGGGCTGAAAAATTTTGAGTACTTAGACCGCCTATCTGTGTCCCATTCAAAACAGATATCGATGAAGTTGTGAGAGAAGCTATCGAAGATGTGCCAAGCGAGTTAAGTTGTTGTGAACTTAGTTTTTGTATTTGACTTGTAAGTAAGGCTTGAGCATTTTGTGTTGAAATCGCTGCCAGTTGAGAGGTGCTTAAGACAGCGATTTGCTTTGTCGAGAGTGCTTGTTGCTGGGTTGTCGTGAGAGAGCTTACTTGGCTTGTTGAAAAGGCAGCTATTTGCCCAGTTGTTAGACCCACAATTTGTGTTGTGCTCAAAGAGGCTATTTGTGAGCTATTTAAATTCCCTACCTCTGTGGAGCTAAAGCTGATGAGTTGTTTAGGGGTTAAATAACCAAGTTGTGTACTCGATAGTGAGGAAATCAGTGCGTTTGAGAGCGTGCTGATTTGAGCAGAGTTTAATGCTTGAATCGATGAGGAATTGATAGCGTTGACTGCACTGCTTGACAGTGCATTGAGCTGGGTACTGCTTAAAAAACCTATTTGCAGAGAACTTATTTTTGATATTTGGGTGGTTGTGAGTACCGATAAAAAAGTAGTTGAAAGGGTCTTTATGTCAGCCGAGCTAATGCTTGCGATGCCAGCTGTTGAAAGCGTTTGCATCGCATCTGTGGTTAGACTGTTTAAGTTACTACCCATTTTGACGTCCGGAAACCTAATGAATTAACACTATAGTATTCATGTTATTGGCCCTAATCTTTTAATCTTCAAACAACAACTAATAAGTGCACAGCCCTACACTGCATACTTTGTGCCACTTGAAAATGTCCAAGTTTCAGACTAAAAAGGCACTGAATGCCTTGATATTTTTGGAAGAATTGGCTTTGAGGGGAAATAGTGCGGACATTTTTAATATTTGTCTTTTTATATGCCGCAGTAAGGCTAGGGTAAGCGGTAATTTATCGCTTAAGTGGCAAGTTTTTGCCAGCCGTAAAAAGTGTTTTTGAGGGTTTTTTGACTATAGGTAGTTTTGGGTCCACTCGAGGCTTAATTGCCAAAGTTTTTGCTGAAGCTCTACATCTAGGGCCATTGCGGAGGGCGTTTCAACTTGCGAGTTAGAGAAGTAAAGACCACTCTCATGGCTGTGCGCTTTTAAGGCGCAGTGTAGAGTGGTCATCGCACCTTGCTCAGGGGTTAGCATTCCTCGAAGTTTTATCAGGGGTCTCAACAAACCAGGTAATTCTCTCCACACTTGAGTATCAACAACTCCTGGGTGCAGGGAGTAGCTACTCACTCCTGTCCCCTTAAGTTGGTTGGCCAGCTCCGAGCTGAATTGAATATTTGCTAACTTTGAAAGCGCGTATTCTGGTATTCCCGACCAGCTTGAGCTGGGGCTCAGCGCATATTGCCAATGGATGTGCTGTGGAGCTCTTTTGTGAGCACGACTAGCGACTGTAATAATTTTTGAGGGAGCGCTTAATTTCAAGCAGTCCAAAAGTAATTGAGTTAATAAAAAATGACCTAAGTGGTTCACCCCAAATGCCATCTCGAAACCACTTAAAGTTTTGCCTTTTTTCCCTGCGATCCCCGCATTATTTATCAACACATTCAGTGGTTTTCCTGTAGCCAAAAACTGCCTAGCGCAATTTCTCACACTCTCAAAATCTGCAAGATCTAGTTCAATAAAAAATGCTTTTTGCGAGCCTTCCCGCTGATTAATCTGGTCAATAATTGGCTGAGTGCGGTCAAGCGATTTACAAGCTAAGTACACTTCATAGCCTCTTTGTGCGAGGGAAGACGCTGTAACTGCACCAATACCCGTATTAGCTCCCGTTATGAGAGCTACTTTGCCACTATCTTTTTCGGCCAAAGACGCATCTGAGGCTTTTTGCGATGTAGTATTTTTATTAATCATTTATTCATTATTTGACTTTTTTTTTACCTTTATGTGACATTATTGATTCGAATCCGATAAAAATAGCTATTTATAGTTAATTTGAGTGCCAATTGACACAATTGTTGAACACAAGCTGAGTAGCATGAACATTCAATAAAATATGAAAACCAAGGCACGCAGAGCTCATGATCCAATATTCTCGAAAAATACACGCCAAGCTGTTGCTAGCCTTCATGGTTTGTTTTTTGGCACCCCATGTACAGGCAGCTGCTGATAATGAGATCCAGGGCGCTGGATCGTCGCTGTCCAATACGGTCATGCAAAGACTTTTGGGGCAGTACGGTCCTGCTCATAAAGTAGACATAACGTACAGGGCAATCGGATCAGGTGAAGGCATCAAAAGTATTGCCGCGGCCACTGTTGATTTTGCCTTGACGGATGTACCATTGACAAAATATGAGCTTGAAATGCTCGGGGTCATTCAGTTCCCAGTGTTCTTAAGCGCCATAACTCCTATTGTGAACATACCGGGATTGCCGACAGGATCTGTGAAGTTGAGTGGTCCTACATTGGCTGCAATTTATTTAGGGCGAATTCAAAATTGGAACGACCCGAGTATCGCTGAATTGAATCCTGGTTTGGCTCTTCCCAATCTGCCGATAGTGGCGGTTTCACGTTCTGATGCATCGGGTTCTAGTTATGTGTTTACGGGTTATTTAAGTAAAGAAAGCAAAGAGTGGGCTAACTCTTTGGGTATTGGTTCAAAGCTTAAATGGCCATCAGGTCAAAGCGCAAAGGGTACGGATGGCATGATAAAGGCGGTCAATCAAATTCCTGGCTCCATTGGTTATGTAGAGTTCGGAGACGCGCTTCGCAATAAAGCATCTGTTGTTCAGCTAAAGGTGGGGGATACCTTTGCCAGCCCAAGCTTTGACTCTCTTAGACAAAGTGGTTCTACGCTTCGCTTGAGTGCCACCAGTTATTACCCATCAAAGGCAGAGGAGGGTTTGCCCGAATCCCAGTGGCCCATGCTTGCTGTAACCTACTCCTTAATAAGACGAGTATGCGCGGATGATCAAGATGCTAGAGACACACTGCTTTTCTTTGATTGGATACTGAACCATAAAAATCCTGTGTTTCAAGAACTCAATATGACCACACCTCAAAATAGTGCTGTTTTGGCGAGCATACGCAAGAGACTCAGTGAAGTTGTCAATGTAAAGGGTACTGTGATACAAACTTTCGAACCTTTAAAGGTCACCCCATGAAGTGTGTCAAAACCTTTATTCTTTGTGTGGCTTCAATTTTTTTGATCTCCACTCACCAAGCTTACTGCGCTGGTTCATCTGTTGCTAACAAAAGTGTAAAAATATTTAAAGAGCTCATCGTCGAGGGAGAGCGTCCAGAGATAAGCTCGTGCTTGACCGCGGCCATACAGTCTGTGAAGCTAAATCCAGTTTATAGTAAGATTAATTGGGAACCCGAAATGTCTGTCAGTGCCGTCGTCAAGGAATATCAGGTTAGTGATTCTTTGGTAAAAGAAACTACCTTAAAAGCAACGGCGCTTATACGTGATGAAAGATTACTGCACTTGGATAGCTGGACAAACGTGACGATCAACTGTCAACAGATCAACGAAGGTAAGCCAATATTAAGCTTTAAAAAAGATTTCTAGTTAAAGTGCAACATCTAATCTAATCCCATCCCATCCCATCCCATCCCATCAAGACCTGTCATAGAACCTTTTTAGAACAAGTTCTCTAATGTCATAAAGCTCTACAAAAGATGTTTAGTTGGGTAGTTTCCTTAAATTAAAGAGCCGCGTAAACTGCATCACTTGGTCGCATAGTGAAGGGCCTAGCTCATTAAAGAGCGAATGTTTGATCTTAATCAATACGCAAATACGAACTTTCTTCAAATAGATAGTTCCTGGGCTCCAAATAACTTTACGATCAGATGGGTGAGGTTTTGCATAGAAACAATTCGCACGCTAACCCACACGAAAATCCGCACGCAAATCCTAAATTTAGAAAGTTTCATCAAATCCTATAAAAGCAGGTTTCAGCGACCGTATTCAATTGACTCAATGTTTTTACATAGCCATGAGATCAAAAATATTTATGATTCTGTGAATCTCTCTGTCTTTCATATAAATTTAAAAATCTATCCCTATTTAGTATGGATCGGTCTGAGCTCGTTATCTGTCTTAGCGGGTTTTTGTTGGGCAATGGGCAAAAGTTTAAGCAAAATATCGAGTAGCCACTCCAGCTTAAATGAAATCATAAAGCTCTGGTCTATGAGAGGACTTTACTTTGTTGGAATCTTTTTATTCAGTGCAATATTTTTTAAACTGACGTTACTGTCCGACCTATCTGCTTTTGGTATTTTGATGCAATTAAGTTTAGTTTGTTTGTTTGGATTATTGGGTGCTGTGATGGGCAAAATAATGGCCTACCGATTCAAAGAGGGTGGGCCAACTGCCTCAGGTTTGAGAGATATTAGACAGTTCGCAGACTGGTTTAAGGGCATGAACGCGTATGACCCAGTTGAATACATAGATATAGACAAAGGAGTGTTTGTGGGACTCGAGCAAGTCCTGGACGCACAAGGAAAAATTAATAAAATTGAGCACAATCCAATATACGTACCTTGGCCACTATTTAGAGAAACCCATGCACAAATACTGGGATCAACCGGTAGTGGTAAGGGTATATCTTTGGGCGTTTTAGGGTATCAGTTTATATTAAATAGGGAGGCTTTAATCGTATTTGATCCTAAAGGTGATGCAAGACTGCCGCTGGTTTTGTCTTTAGCTGCGAACAAAATTGGATCCGAATTCGTACACCTTGACTTACAAGCTCAATCCTTTCCTCAATTTAATATCTTAGAGGGTGCAAGTGCCATTGAAATTGAGGAGTTATTGGTTGCCGGACTTGGACTGCAACCCTCAAGTGGAGAGGGTAATTACTATAGAGGGATTGATCAAGACGCAGCAGAGCAGGTCTCCAAGCTTGCTAAAGCCTCGCTATACACAAAGACGATTGCGCTACCTGAGTTGTTGAAGATGGCACAAACCGATAAGCATCTGAGTAAGGCTGATAATTTTATAAGAAGACTCAGGCAAGTCTGTGATCTCAGAGCCATACAAACGACGCATGGCATCAACATTTCAGAGCATATCAAAAGAGGTAACGTAATCTACATCAGAGGGAGCACTGATAACCACCGAGTCAAAATGTTGCAAACAATGCTTTTAATTCGGATTCTTCAAATCGTAAAGTTCCGGTATCTAGAGGACTCGAAGAGTCAAACTAGGAGGTCCGTTTGTATGATACTGGATGAGTTCAAGCACCTGTTGTCCCCAGTCGCGCTTGATATGTTGGGCGTCGTTAGAGAGATGGGATGTCATGCCTTGTTGGCTCACCAATCATTAGCTGATTTAGCAGCTTGTCCTGGACTTGATAGAAAAGATGTTGAACCTGTTGTTGTTGACAATGCAACTCTCAAACTGGTCTTTAGAATTGGAGATGAGCAAGCGGCAAAAGGATTCGCAAATAAATCGGGACAGCAAAAGGTCTATAAAGAAACCATAAAGCCAGTGCAAAACGCTATTGAGTACGACAAGAGCTGGGCCGAGGCCCAGCACACTCGAATTAGTCAGGATATGTTTTTGCACCTTCACCGACCCAGTGAATCAAAATCACCCTATACAGCGGGAGTTTTATTTGGGCTGGGCTTAGCAAAATTATTCTTCCTGTCTCCGGTGATGGTCAGCGGTTCACTCCAACCCCCTCTTGAAGCACCCAGCCAAACTCAAATAAATATGGATAGTCTCGAGGATTTAATTTAAATTTAAAAGATGAGTGATAGAAATAACTTAACAATGCATGTTGCAACTTAAATTAATCTCTACTCCTCGGGCTCAGTCTCAATTTCTTATACTAAGTTTCTTAAAGTCAGAAGCATGGACAAGTCATGAAAACCTCTGTGAATTATTAGACATTAGCACCCATCAATTAAAAATTATTTTGAACACTTTGATAAAAGAAAAACTAATAAAAGAAGTGTTACAAGAAATTATGGGGGGTAAAACTCAACTATACGGTATCACCCGTTCGGGCTGTAAAAGACTTGATCAATGGAGGGAATCAAGCCTTTACCCTCTTGGATTAGCGACGGGCAAATCCAAATCGCCTCCCAATTTACTGACTGAGCGAATATCTCCAACATTCATTCCCCATAGACTTGATGTTCAAATGCTCAGGATCAGGGCGGAGAGAGCGGGGTGGACTGATTGGGTAAGCGCAGATATAGGTCGTCCTATTTTTGTCCAAGAGCGCAACCACATAGATATGAGTGGATCCCTTGCTCAAAGAGCTTTTCGCCCCGACGCGTGGTGCACTGATCCTCAAAAACTAAGGGTCTGCGTGGAATGCGAACGCACAATGAAATCTAAGGCACGTTACAGTCAAATACTTTGTGATTATTTACTCGCGCTTAAAAGAGGAGAGTTCGACCGGGTGATATGGGTATGTCCCGATCAAAAAATGAGACAAAACTTACAAAAAACCATCATGTCTATCACTCACGTACAAATTGGATCTCTCATGGTGGCTGTTCCAAGAGGGCGATTCGATAACTTAAGTTTTATGACTTTTGAGGAATGGGCGGTTTAAAAACCAACTGGGGGTCTTCTGCCCTGTGCTAAAGACTTTGTGATGACTCTTTTTTTCGCACCCAAGGTATAACTTTGAGCCATACCTTCTGCCGTTCCGCCTAAGATTTTGATAAACATAAATCCAATCACAATGGGGAAAAATACGACGGCAGCAATGTACAGCATGATGTTATCTAAATTGAATTTTTTTAAAAAATCTGAAAAATTCATAAATGAGCCTCTTTTATTTAGAAACCCTATTGTGGGTTAATCTACGTAATCGGCACGTAACTGAAAAACTTGAGTTTTTCAATCATTTGTTGGCAAGTGACGCCCCAAGGAGACCTGCAGTCTCACTGACGCCTTAACTTTTTGTCGCTAAACTACCAAGCGCATACGAAATAAAGTAATTGTTGTTCGTTTTTGTTCTTTCCAGACGGAATCCACTCTGATTGGTAATCCATGGTGCGAACAACTTTTCCAGTTCCCATCCGATCGGCGAAACCCACTGCGTTGATGGATTTAGCGCTGGCTGTGTCACAGTTAAATTCTTCAAATGATTTTATCGATCTTTGTCCTGAGGCATCCACATTTCGTAAGTCATAGAGAACGTCCATTCGTTTATTTCGGCCTACCCGAACAATGGTACCCGTGTCCGCATAGACACTGACGTCAGAGTTTTCAGTGATTTTCATCCAAAAGGCAAGGCAATCTTGTGAAAAAATTACCCAAAGCGCGAGTGTGCAGGCAATGTATTTAAAACCGAGTTTGGATAACGAATGAAAATTCTTCATTTAAAAATTTGAACTGGAAGCTACACAATTATTTAATTTTAGAGTGATCCGTTGCAATAAACAAGTACATCGCTGGCACTACAAAAAGGGTAAAAAGCGTTCCAATCGATAGGCCTGTGAAAATCACCAAGCCCATAGAGAACCGCCCCGCAGCCCCCGCCCCCGAGGCTATGACAAGAGGGATGACACCAAACACCATCGCCGATGTCGTCATCAAGATAGGCCTTAAGCGGATGCCCGCCGCTTGCTCTATTGCCGCTCTTTTCTCCAAACCCTTCTTTTGAAGTTGGTTGGCCACCTCAACAATCAATATTCCATGCTTACTGATTAAGCCCATAAGAGTGACCAAACCCACTTCAGTGTAAATATTTATGGACGTGAAGCCTAGGAAAATAAAGATCATTGCCCCAAACAATGCCAAAGGAACCGAGACCAAAATAACAACAGGATCCCTAAAACTCTCAAATTGTGCGGCAAGCGCTAAAAAGACAATAACAATGGCGAATAAAAGGGTCACAACAAATCCACCTGACTCTTTCATGAACTGCCTGGATTGGCCTGCATAGTCAACGCTGTAGCCTGTAGGGGCAACTTCTTTAACTGCATTTCTTAAGAATTCAAGTACCTCGCCTTGGGACGCGCCGGACACGCCAACAATGGTTGCTGAGTTAAGTTGTTGAAAACGGTTGATCGATTCTGGCACGACACTGTATTTGATACTTGCAACCGTACTGGCTTGAATAAGTTGACCAGTAGGGAGTTTGATCGTGAAGTCCAATACATTTGAAGGGTTGAGACGGTCTACTTGTTGGACCTGGGGGATAACTTTGTAAGATCTCCCGGCTATCGTAAAGTAATTGACGTACCCACCTCCTAGTGCAGAGCTCATGGAGTTACCTACATCAGCCTCAGTTAGACCTAGAGCGGCAATCTTGTCCCTATCCACGACCAAGGTTGCTTGGGGTTTATCGACTTTTAGGTCTGCATCCACGAAATAAAATTTCCCCCACGCCCTTGCCTTATCCATGACTTGTTGGGTAACTAGGTTTAGATTTTGATAAGGTTCAGTTGTGGAGATCACGAATTGAACCGGCAGGCCAGATGATCCGGGAAGTGCAGGGAATTGAAAGGCTGCAACTCGAGCGCCCGCTATCAGATTCCATCTTTTTTGCAAATCAATCTGAATTTGTTTTGCACTTCTGGTTCTTTCGTCCCAATTTTTGAACAAAACGCCCCCTATCCCGGAGTTGACCGTGGGGACACCGGTGATCTGAAACATTTGCTGGTATTCGGGCATCGATTTGGCGACTTTAAATACTTGGTCCGCGTAGGTCAGCATTTGATCCGAAGTCGATGTGGGCGGTCCAACCACCTGAGATATAACAATTCCTTGGTCCTCCTCGGGAGCCAACTCGGACTGAGACATCTTAAACATAAGCACCAATAAAGCCAATAGTAATGCGCCCATGACGATTAGGACAGGCCATGTTTGCAAAATACTGTGCAGTATTTTTAGATAGCCAGAATGAACGCGATCAAAGGTTTTATCAATTTTTTGAACGAATGTATTGTTGGTGTCCTCGGGCTTCAAAAATCTGGAGCACATCATAGGAGAGAGGGTGAGGGCGACTACGCCTGAAATCGTCACAGAGCCCGCCAATGTAAAGGCAAACTCTGTGAACAAAGCCCCCGTTAAACCACCCTGAAAACCGATCGGTATATATACGGCAATAAGAACCAGGGTCATTGCAATTATGGGGCTTCCCAGCTCCCGGGCAGCGAGCAAAGCTGATTCAAAGGCACTTTTGCCTTCCTCTTTCATGTGTCTATCTACGTTCTCCACCACAATAATGGCGTCATCAACCACCAAGCCAATTGCAAGTACTAATGCCAATAAGGTCAACAAGTTGATGGAGTAACCCAGCATCAGCATCATTAAAAAAGTACCAATGAGTGACAAAGGCATCGCAATTACAGGGATGATGACTGCTCTCAAGTTGCCTAAGAAAAGGAAAATAACTATGGTGACTATTAAAAGCGCTTCACCTAAAGTTTTCATGACCTCTATGATGGAGGTGTTGATAAAGGAGGTAGAGTCATAAACAATCTCGCCTGTTAATCCGTTGGGGAGCTCATCGTGGATGCCGGGAAATATTTTCTTAACCCTTTGGGCAACGTCTAATATATTTGCATCAGGAGCTACTTTGATTCCCACAAAAACTGAGCGCACCCCGCTAAACGCCACATTAAAGTCATAGTTCTCAGAGCCTAGACTGATTGTGGCAATATCCTCAAGCCTCACAATTGAATTGCCTGTGCGTTTGATGGCCAGTTGCTTAAATTCATCCACCGAATGCAGATCGGTGCCTGCAGTCAAAGGAATTGTCACCATCTGCCCCTTGGAGGCTCCAAGAGTGGCCAAAAAGTTATTTGCCCCCAAGGCACTGCTAACCTCAGCGGCTGTGACGTTATGAGCAGCCATTTTGGAGGAATCGAGCCACGCACGAAGAGCAAAGAGCCTACCCCCCAATATTTCAGCCGTTTGAACGCCCTCTATTGAGTCCAGTTTAG
>Ga0164296_1004302_pt1 | contig 13006 bp, 6 predicted proteins | sample GEODES057metaG_FD_113533 | JGI IMG/M metagenome (GOLD analysis project Ga0164296, IMG submission 113533) | Dystrophic lake water microbial communities from Trout Bog Lake, Wisconsin, USA - GEODES057 metaG | ecosystem: Environmental > Aquatic > Freshwater > Lake | place: USA: Trout Bog Lake...
CCACCCCCAACACCTCCTGTTATAACGAATCCACCAACACCTCCACCAGCTAACCCACCATCGCCGCCGATTAAGTTACCTCCACCGCCCTACATTCCAACGCCACCACCACCGATTATTTCAGCATCGGCTGATAATGAGGCAACGGAAAATCCAACACAGCCAGATAATGATACTGGAACTGTTCCTACGCTACCCTTCACCCCAGTTCCAGTAGTTCCTGCTGGATATGGGACAGGAATTGTGCCACCAGTACCGCCGCCAGTACCGCCGCCACCTCCACCTGCTCCTGCGACCCCAGTGTTAATATTGAGTAGTGGTGGGGGTGGATTTTCTACGGGAGGTGGTGGTGCTAGCAGCACTCAGTTTAGAACACTCTCAAAATAATATGGATAAGTAGTAATTATATAACGGATAAGAAATATGGCAACAGCAGTAACAAATCCTTTTAGTCCAGCACCAATCTCTATACCAAATGGGGCGGGTGGCACATCAAATACTGATATGTCAATCATCCCATACATGCGTCAAAATGAGATTTTCTTTGTTGCTCATAATCTGAGTCCATATCAAAATACTCATTTCTTTTTTGAGGATGTTTTGGTTGATAGATTCGTGCAGGTTCCATCAGTCATAGCATTAGACGGACTTAATAAAAATACAGCAAATCAATGGACACAGGGTGATGGTGTTTATTGTAATGCAACCCATGCCTTTGCTGAGGTCATAACTCCATCTGGTGCAACAAATCTTTATGTGAATGAAAATTTTATCTCAATCAATGTGATGCCTGTCGGGGCAAATACACTAGGCAGCAATGATTATGCTGTTGGGGATATAGTTTCTCAATACTTGATCACCACAGACTCAGTGGGTGGTTTGACTTTTTCTGGGGAAGTTGTATTCTATAGTTCCGCTGACAAAGTTTTAGTCGTCACTCCACTATTTGGATCATTAGTTGCTAATAATTCATTAGACATAACTGGTAATGCATATACATCTAATGCGAACCACGTATTTTACAATCAAGACGTTTCTAAGAATAAAATTTGTTATGCTGCAAATGTCGTCACTGGAAATAAGTTTCAAACTTCAACTACCATTTCTAATATAACAAAAAAATACAACAGTAGAACGGCAAGTTCAAATGCATATACTCATATTTCTGGTGTGGCTAACACAACTGGAAATGGATATTACACCAATGCAACATCCAATACACTTGTTCTCTCGTCAAATGCCTCACCACTAATTAATGGTCAGTACATGTATTTGACAAGCGGAAGTGGGTATGGGCAGGTTTCTCAGATTCTCTCAATCGCTTCTGATAATGTTACAGTCAGATTAGCGAATGTGCTATCTCCATTACCTCTTTCTACAACATTCTATTCTGCTGGTCCTATGCAAATTGATGCATATGGTATTGGAGCTGGTATTTTTCAATTACCAGAAGCGGATAACATGAAGTTCTTGACTGGTCAGACTGTTCTCACACTAACAGATAAGTCAGTCATTAATGATCCAACTTCAACTATGAGAGCTCAAGCAACATATTATTCTGGATTGGATATTCCCACAACAAGTGGTGGAGTTCCAGTGATAACACCGAAATATGTTAGTCCAGGATGTGCCCCAGATATCTTACCCCAAGCAGTAACTGATGGGAGTCTATATTCGGGACAAACGAGTTTACTTGACACCTCAAGTGCGGGGGTTGCGCCAGGACAATTTGACACAACCACACTCGGTTCTAGTCAGCCTCAGCTACACCCTCTTGCTCAAACATTTTTTAGTCCTCCTCCAAAGAGCACAAAAACAAATTATGGAATAACTGTGACATCTGTTGAGCTTTGGTTTAGCAATAAACCTGTTTCCCCTGCTCCTCTGCTCCCAGTTGTGGTTAAGTTGGCAGAAGTAGAAAATGGAATTCCAACGAAAAAAATTCTTGCAACATCTGTTGTTCAGTGCAGCGAAATCGCAACAATTAATATTGCTGCTGGTCAGATTCCAGATACTTCAAATATTTCAGGATATCAGGCTAATAACACAACATCAACTAAGTTCAAGTTTGCGGATCCAGTTTACTTAAAGCCTTCTACAGAGTATGCACTTATTGTTTATGCTGAATCTCCATATTATGATATATTGACATCCGAAATAGGAGCTGCTGATGTTGCTAGTGGTTCAGCTCAAAGAACGGTTTCTAAGCCGCCTAGTCTTGGAAACTTCTTCACGAGTCAAAACTCATCTCAGTGGACACCAATTCAGAATATTCAAATGATGTTTGTTTTGAATAAAGCAGCATTCAGTACATCCCCAGTAACCTGGAATTTTACTGTTGATGCACACGATTTAGCCTTTACTCCATATAATGATGTGTTGTTAACTTCTTCCGCAACAACATATCCATCAACCCAATTAGAATACAAAATTCAGCCAATAATATTTGATCAAGGATCATCCTCATTTTATTCTGATCCAACATTAACTCAAATTTATCCTGGGAACGAATATAAGTTTGGCTCGGATTTATCAATCTCTACAAACAATGGTAAGTCGAGATGGCTGCTTGGTGGTAATACTAACTCTATGGTATTACAGGTTGATATGCAAACTCTTGATGCCGATGTTAATCCAATCTTCAATAGTGAACACTTAGGAATGGTTGCAGGAACTTTTGTCATCAATAATGGCGGAATAGCTTCCCCAAATTATACAATTGTAAATCCTGGTGTTCATTTCTGTTATTCAAATGTTAGCGTGTACTTTGTATCAAATACAAATCCAATGTTGTCTAGTGGTATTCCAACTAATTCTAATGTTGATCCTACCATTCAACTTTCTGGTGGAACATACGCAGCCGCAAATGTTATTCTAAATCAGATTGATGGAAATCTTGGGTATTTGTATCAAATGAACATTTATAACCAAGGATCTGGTTATGTGGGAACTCCGACAATTGTAGTCAATGAACCCAGCTTCACTCTTCCAATTGTTACTGCAAACGTAATTAGTGGAAATTATGTTGTGAATATCTCATCATCAGCAGTGAACACAGCAAGTAATACTGGTGCGCTTGTTATTCCTTATAATGGGAATTGCACATTCTCATATTTTAGTTCTAATGCTAATACATATTCTATAACAAATAGTTTGATGGATGGGAGTAAAACTACATTTAACATTGCATCCCAGGCTTACATGTCAAACACTCTAGCGGGATATGTCACTTTCGTCCCAGCTAACGCAACTGTAGCTGCTGTGGGTGAAGATCAAACATCTGGCGGTAATGCTCTTTGCAGATATCAAACCAAACAGATAGCACTCGCCGATGGATTTGATGCGGGTGATCTTCGAGTTTGGGTGGATGGTATCATTCCAATAGGAACCAGCGTTCAAGTTTATTATAAAGTGATGTCAAAAACGGACACTGATTCGTTTAGTAATAAGAAATGGAAAATAATGACTCCTATTGTTAATTATTATTCACCAGATCAATCGACCCCTATTGAGATTCAATATGCGGATGGTCCTTTAATTGGTGGGGTCACACCAAGCGGATCCCTAAACTATATTGAAAATGGGATTCAATATCCTCTAGGTGGAACATTTAAGTTTTTTGCTATTAAATTGGTTTTATTGGCAGCGGATCCTTCCGTGTCTCCAACTGTCACTGGACTGAGAGCATTAGCTGTTCCTGCAGGTTAGACATGAAGAACTATGCAAAAATTAAGGATCATGATAATCTTATTAAAGATTTGTCTAGTGGGGCAATTCTGAACATTGATCGAACAGCTATTCTGAGGCATGAAAAAATAAAGAGAGAAGCTGAGAAAGAAGCGCGTCGAGAAAGTGAAATAAATAACTTGAAGTCAGAGATATCAGAAATAAAACAGCTTCTACAGATGCTAGTCAAGAAAGATTGAGGGATAAATGGCAAACGCAAATCTTACTGTAATTCAATACGCAAATACATTTGACGATTGGCGTATTATAACAAACAATCTTTCAAATACAATAAACCAAATAAGAAATGGAATTTTTGTTATAGATGGTGGTGATACTATCTATGCTGCTGGTTCCCCTGGTTTACAAATTCAGAATTCTACTGGGACAGTTTTAACTGTTGCGGGTAATTCTAACTTTACAGGAATATCCACGACAAAGATTGTTAATGCTGGCGACATCACTTCCGATGGTATAAACGCAATCTATTCCAATACTAATGTTTTACTCCAAGTAGCCAATACAGCTCAAACTAAGAACCTAATTTCAAATAATTTTGCTTGGATGCAGAATGTTAATGTTACTGGGTATGCAGTCTACACTGGCACAGTCACAGGTAATGCCCCATATATCGCCCTTCTTGGCGCGAATGCAGTATTCAATATTGCTAATGGTGTGTTAATTTCAAATACTGGTAATGTGATTGTATCGAATACCTTATATGCGCGTGCTCCTACTGGTTATGGTCTTAATGTATCATCGAACACATTTACTGGAAATATAACCATAGGATTAACTGCTGGTCTTGGTGCTAATGCCAATGTATTTGGTTCTGGTAATATTGCAACCACATTGGATGTCGGTGGAAATGCTACTTTATTTTCCAATTTAACTGTTTCTAAGAACGCAACCGTCTCATTAAATGCGAATGTTACAGGCACATTAAATGTTAATTCTCAGTTTGACGTTATGGCGAATGCCAATCTCCACTCAAACTTAAATGTTGTTTGGAACACAAGTACTGGAAATGCATCGGTTGTTCAAAATACCTCTACTGGTAATATATCAGTCGCCCAGAACACAAGTACTGGCAATTTAACTGTCACGCAGAACACTAGTTCTGGTAATAGTTCAACAAGTAACTTGACTGTTTCGCAGAATACTTCTACTGGTAATTTGACTGTTACACAGAACACTAGTTCTGGTAATTTAACTGTCGCTCAAAATACATCCACTGGAAATATTAATGTTTCTATATTAGCTAATATTTCGAACATAGACATTTCTAATGGCACACTAGCCTCACCATCATTCGCATTTGGAGCCAGTCAGGGAACTGGTATCTTTATGCCAGCAGCTAATGTATTATCCATAACATCAAATGCCAATTCTATCATTAATGTTGCACAAACAAGCGTTAATGTCTTTACTGTATTAAATGTTACAAGTAATATTGCAAACACTGGAAACTTATTCGTCACTCAGAATACTGGAACTGGTAATTTAGCTGTTACTCAGAACACAAGTACTGGTAATTTGTCTGTTACGACATTAGCCAATGTGACCCAATTAAATGTCTCCGCTAATATTGCGAATACTGGCAATCTTTTAGTCTCTCAAAATACATTTACAGGAAATCTCGGAGTAACTCAAAACACAAGTACTGGTAATTTAACTGTTACTCAGAATACAGGTTCAGGTAACATATCAGTCACCCAGAATACTTCTACAAGTAATCTATCAGTTTCACAGAATACAACTACTGGTAATATATCAGTCACCCAGAATATTAGTTCTGGTAACAGTTCAACAAGCAACTTAACTGTTTCGCAAAATACTTCTACTGGTAATATATCAGTCACCCAAAACACAAGTACTGGCAATTTATCCGTAACTCAAAATACAAGCACAGGAAACCTGACGGCTTCTGGTAATGTAAGTGTTACTCAAAATACAAGTACTGGCAATTTAACTGCTACTCAGAACACAAGCACAGGAAACCTGACAGCTTCTGGTAATGTGAGTGTTACTCAAAATACAAGTACTGGCAATTTATCCGTAACTCAAAATACAAGCACTGGTAATCTGACAGCTTCTGGAAATTTAACTGCCGCGCAGAATACATCAACTGGTAATTTATCCGTAACTCAAAATACAAGCACTGGTAATCTGACAGCTTCTGGTAATGTGAATGTCACTCAAGGAATTACAGTATCCAATACTACTTCTGGTAATGGTATTGTTGCTGCCACTTCAACCATTTATGGTAATAATATAGTTGCATTGAGTAATGTGTTTGCTACCAATGTCAATTCAACTAACCTGATAGTGACTTCTAACGCGACCATACAGACTGCTAATATCTCGACTTTAAATGTGAATGCGTCTGGTGCACTAATAACTGCTAATTCAATAATAGTATCAAATATCACAACAGTTAATGCTGCGATTCAAAGTGCTAATATTTATGTTCAAGCTAATTTAAATTCAGCTAATATATTAACAGCAAACGTACTTACTTTAAATGCTAATTCTATTGGAGCTCTTGTTTACGCTAACGTAATCAATGTGCAAAACGTATTTGTTCAAAATAGCAACACTAATAATGCAACTATTAACATTGCTAATGTGTATGGACAATTACTTGCAGCAAATATTACCATCACTACTGCAAATATTCAAACTCTAAATGTAAATGCTGCTAGTGCCACGATCTACTCAAATACATTAATTGCGACTAATGTTACAATCATTAGGGAGAATGTCACATCAGCTAATATACTAACAGCCAATATTGCTACTCTTAATGTCAATGCTGCTGGTGCATTAATAATTGCTAATTCAATAATAGTCTCAAATAGTAATACGCAAAATGCTAATATTGTGTTTACTAATATTTCAAATGCAAATATAACATCTACTAATGTAGGAACTTTAAATGTATTCGGTTCAATTACCACTACAAATCTAGTTCTTGATACTGCTGCTACTTATAGTGTATTGCAAGGTAACGCTACATTCAATAATTTGACAATTAGAGGAAATCAGGTTCTTGTTGGAAATACTTTAATCAATAGCCCACAAATTATTTTAAGCAACAATGCAGTTGGACCAGGACAAGGTAACGTAACAATCTATCAAGGCGGTGGCGCAGTTGGCAATGCTGTTATTCAATATTCTTATATTCCTGGCGTTTGGCAAGTAACACCAAATACTTCTATTGCTGCAAATGGTGGCGGATTCCAAACAATATTGACAACTGGTAATGTTTCGGATTCAGTCACCACTACTTCTTCAGTTAATGTCGCCTCATTGACGGCAGTCAATACATCTTGGTCCGCAGTTACCGCAATTTATGGCTCTGCTAACTTAAACTTTGCTTCAGCTAATGCTGCTTTTGCCAATATCAATACGAATATGACTGCTGCTAATAGTGGATTGACTGCTGCGAACTCAGCAATAGCATCCGTTAATGCTGCTATCGCCAATATCAATACCAACATGACGTCAGCGAACTCAGCGATCGCTTCTGTGAATGCCGCGATTGCCAACATTAATACAAACATAACAGCAGCAAACTCTGGATTGTCAACAACTAATACAACTTTTGCTACTGTCAATACTACGTTCGCAACAATCAATACCAACATGACGTCAGCGAACTCAGCGATTGCTTCGGTTAATGCTGCTATCGCAAATATCAATACAAACATAACAGCAGCAAACTCTGGATTGTCAACAACTAATACAACTTTTGCTACTGTCAATACCACATTTGCATCAATTAATACCAACATGTCTGCTGCGAACAGTGCTATTGCCTCCGTAAATGCTGCGATTGCTAATATTAATACTAATATGTCTTCTGCAAACAGTGCGATTGCATCTGTTAATGCAGCAATAGCAAATATTAACACTAATATAACAGCAGCAAACTCAGGATTGACAACTACCAATACCACCTTTGGTACGATGAACACGACGTTCTCGACAATAAACGCATTAATGACTGTTGCTAATAGTTCTATTACGAACTTAAACAGTTCAATGACTTCTGCGAACTCAGCGATAGCATCTGTTAATGATGCCATCGCGAATATCAATACGAACATAACAGCAGCTAATTCTGGATTATCAACAACTAATACAACGTTCGGTACGATGAACACGACGTTCTCGACAATAAACGCATTAATGACTGTTGCTAATAGTTCTATTACGAACTTAAACAGTGCGATGACTGCCGCAAACTCTGGATTGTCAACAACTAATACTACCTTCGCAACTATCAATACAGCGTTCGCAGTCACTAATACCAACATGACTGCCGCTAATAGTGCTATTGCTTCCGTTAATGCTGCTATCGCCAACATCAATACCAACATGACGTCAGCGAACTCAGCAATCGCTTCTGTGAATGCCGCGATTGCTAATATTAATACTAACATGACGTCAGCGAACTCAGGACTAGCAACAACCAATACGACGTTTGGTACGATTAACACCATGTTCGCGACAATCAATACGAATATGACTGCTGCGAACAGTGCTATTGCTTCTGTTAATGCTGCTATCGCGAATATCAATACGAACATAACAGCAGCAAACTCTGGATTGTCAACAACTAATACGACGTTTGGTACTATCAATACTACGTTCGCAACAATCAATACTAATATGACTGCTGCTAATAGTGGAATTGCTGCTCTTAATGCATCAATGACGCAAGCTAATAGTGCAATTTCCGCTTCCAATAGCGCATTTGGAACTGTAAACTCTCAGGTCTCAGGAGTATACACATTAGCCAATACAGCTCTTGTTAGATCTGGTGGCACGATGACTGGTAACATCAACATGACACCAGGAACAACTGGATATATTATTCAGCCTCAGATGTTATCTTACAGAGAATATCAAAATAACCTTGGTATTGTTAGCAGTGGAACATTGGCAATTGATTGCGCAACATCAAATTACTTCCAAGTAACTCTTGGTGCCAATATAACTTCAGTAACTTTCAGCAATATCCCAGGGTCTACCCAAGTGTATTCCTTTAACTTAATTGTGGTACAAAACGCAACTGGAACCTGGACAATTACTTGGCCAGCTTCTGTTAAATGGTCAGGTGGACAAATTCCTCCTGCAACTACTGCAGCCAATGCTGTTGATGTTTGGTCATTTATGACTTATAATGGCGGAACTTCTTGGATTGGATCACTCGCAGTTAAGAATGCATCTTAATTTGGAGTAATCTATCGCCCAATACATTTAATAAATAAGATGTAATCTCATCTCAATTACTCAGGATCTAAAATGGGCGCAGCATACACAGATTTATACATGGATCAGGGCGCAGACTTTGGTACTACCTTTGATTTGGTCGCTGATGATGGGACTGCAATCAATATTGCAGGATACTCATTCTACAGCCAAATTAGAAAATCATACTATTCAGCAAACGCAACTGCTAATCTCGTAGTCACTATTACGGATGCTTCTAATGGCAACACTACGATTAGCTTGAATGCAGCCAATACTGCAAATATTTCTCCTGGGAAATATGTTTATGACGTAAAAATGGTAGATACCGCAAACACAACTACTAGAATTTTAGAAGGGCTTATGATAGTAACTCCTGAGGTTACTAGATGAATGTCATAATTTCTAACAAATCTAGGGCAGGTATTGGTAAGGTAGAAGTAGCATCAAATAACCAAGTTGGCCAAGTAAACTTCTCTAAAATTGCCAAACTAGTTGGAACTCTATCATTAACACAGTTGTCTGATGTTAGCACAGTTGGACAGACGGACGGATCCTTTCTTGTGTACAATGCCGCAAATAATAATTATATGTTTATTTCCACGCTTGATGGTGGAATGTTCTAATGTCCACAATTTTAATTAAGCGTTCGACTACAACAAATACACCAAATACGCTTATATATGGCGAACTAGCATATTCATTTGCATCTAACACGCTTTTTATTGGAAACGTCACAAACAATGCTGTTCCTGTTAGTACAGCAGGAGCAGGATCTAATGCAGCATATGATCAAGCTAATTCTGCTTATGCCGCTGCCAATAGTGCTAATACAAATGCATTAATTGCATACTCTCAAGCCAATGCTGCATACAATCAAGCGAATATATCAGGGAGTGGAGCGTATAATCAAGCTAATGCCGCTTATGCTCAAGCCAATGCTGCTTATGCTTTAGCTAATACTGATCAGACTAATGCATACAATGCGTATGGGCAAGCAAACTTAGCATACTCTGCTGCTAATTCAGCCCAGACTTATGCCAACTCCTTGTCGACTAGTGTTAACACAACTTTCAGTTCGACGAATACAAGTATTGGGACTGCTTACGGACAAGCAAACTTAGCATATACGGCTGCTAATTCAGCTCAAACTTATGCCAACTCACTTTCAACAAGTATCAATACCACATTCGGTACTACTAATACAAGTATTGGGACTGCTTACGGACAAGCAAACTTAGCATACTCTGCTGCTAATTCAGCTCAAACTTCTTCTAACGCAGTTTATGGGCAAGCGAATGCTGCTTATAGTAAGGCGAACACTCAAGGTGTTTTTGCCAATGGAACAGTAGTTATTGCCAATACAGCCAATTTGAATTTTAATAATACTGCTTCCGTAAATGTGTCCGCAGTCGCAAATGGTACGTTACAATCTAACATATCATTCACAATCAATACTTCTTCTATATCTTCTACCCCACCAGGGGGATCAAATACACAAATTCAATTTAATAATAATTCTGCATTTGGCGGAACATCAAATTTAACATTTAATATCACTTCAAATATTTTAACTGTTGGTGCCAACACTCTTACTGTGAACGCAACTTCAAATACAGTGACTGCGAACTCCTTTATCGCAAATACAACTAATACAGTAACTTCGATAGTAGGCATCAGCAATAGAACAACGAACACATTCACCACCTCAACCAATAGTCCAGTCACAATTGATTCGTTTGTCTCTTCCAGCTATACAACTGCAAAATACATAATACAGGCAGCTAGTACTGCTGGGATCCACTCAACCGAGTTTTTTGCGATGCAAGATGGCGTCAACACCTATACCACAGAATATGCGACCTTGGTGTCTGTTGCCATCCTCGGGACTTACAGTTTGTCACTGTCTGGGGGTAATTTAAATTTAATTTTCACTCCAAATAACCCAAGTTTTAATCTAATAACTATAAAAATTATTAGAGATTTAGTCTCAACTTAATCTTTAAATTTAATAAATAGATCGTAGATATGGTCTCAAACAGAATTAAACCTCCATAGGAATAACAAAATGGCAACAATTAATAAGACATTCAGTGTTAAAAATGGCATTGACGTTGCCAATACCATAATTATCAGCAATACTGCAGGTACGATTAACCTCAGTAACATTAGTATTGCAAATACCACTACTATAAATTCTACCAATTTCTTAACATCTGCTGGGTTAGATGTCGTAGGACAAGCCAACGCAGCTTTCGGGCAGGCTAATAATGCTTATGGTCAAGCCAACGCTGCATACACTGCAGCCAATACTGGAATAAACACTGTTGCCGTTTCAGCTAATGCTGCTGGTACATTAACCAGCAAGCAATTAAATTTCAATAACAGTGCTTCTATTCTTGTTTCTGTTGTTGCCTCGAGCGATGGAACGAACGCTAACGTATCATTTACCACTTCTGGTGCATCAGCTGGTGCTGCATATGACCAAGCGAATGCCGCATATACCCAAGCCAATGCTGCATATGGTGGTGCCAATACTGCTAATACAAATGCACTGAATGCTTACGGTCAGGCAAACACTGCAAATACTAATGCTGCTACCGCTAATACAAATGCATTAAATGCATACGCTCAGGCTAATACATCTGGTAATACTGTTTGGATTTATGCAAACGGAACTTCTGTTCTTTCTAAATCCAACATTAATTTCAACAATACAGCAACTGTTAATGTATCCGCAACTGCAAACGGAACGACACAATCTAATATTGCGTTCTCAGTTAATGTATCATCAACCGACTGGGCATCTGGCGCCAATAGTTCTGCGCAGACAACCTTCGGCACAATTAATACTACGTTTGGTACAACTAACACCACATTTGGCACTGTAAATACTAATATTAGTAATGCATACTCTCAAGCCAATTTAGCCTATACTGCTGCGAATACAGCCCAGACTTCTTCTAACACAGTTTACGGTCAGGCTAATAATGCTTATGGTCAAGCCAACCTCGCATATACAGCAGCTAACTCTGCTCAGACTTCCGCAAATACTGTTTATGGTCAGGCAAATGCTGCTTATGGACAAGCAAACTTAGCATATACAGCAGCTAATGCATCTGTTCAAAATTCTGGTGGTACTATTACTGGAAGTTTAAATGTTAATACTAATTTAGTTGTCGGTAACTTGTATGTTACAGGCAGCACGACTAACATTAATACCGTTAATTTGATTGTTGATTCTAATACTATATTACTTGCTGCTAACCAAACTACTGCTGTGTTGAATGCTTACATAAGCGTTGAACGTGGTGGTGCAATTAATACATCTATTATCTGGAATGAACAGACAGGTCAGTGGGGATACTCAGAACCAGCCAACGCGACGTTCGTTGCATTTGATACTATTTACACATTAGCAATCACTGGCAATAACACTGCCAATGGTGCATATACTCGTGCTAACTTAGCATACACCGCCGCCAACTCTGCTCAGACTTCTTCTAATACAGCTTACGGGCAAGCTAATCTTGCGTATACGGCTGCTAACTCCGCCCAGACTTCTTCTAATACAGCATATAATCAAGCGAATGCTGCATACAGTCAAGCCAACGCTGCTTATCTTGCTGCTAATAACTCCTTAAATATTTTTGCAAACAGCGGATTGATATTAGCCAACACATTAAATGTTGCATTCTATAATACAGCAACTACCAATGCGATTATAACTGCCAATGGTACGCAAGGCGTCAATGCTTCCTTTACTGTTAATGTGTCATCAACCGACTGGGCATCTGGTGCTAATAGTTCTGCGCAGACAACCTTCGGCACAATTAATACTACGTTTGGTACAACCAATACAAGTATCACTAATGCTTATGGTCAAGCGAATGCTGCCTATGGTAAAGCGAACACTTCTGCTGTTTATGCCAACGGTACTCTGGTTATTGGAAATACTGCGAATATCAACTTTAACAATACCGCCTCAATCAATGTGGTCGCGACTGCTAATGGTACATTA
>Ga0164296_1004303_pt1 | contig 13003 bp, 6 predicted proteins | sample GEODES057metaG_FD_113533 | JGI IMG/M metagenome (GOLD analysis project Ga0164296, IMG submission 113533) | Dystrophic lake water microbial communities from Trout Bog Lake, Wisconsin, USA - GEODES057 metaG | ecosystem: Environmental > Aquatic > Freshwater > Lake | place: USA: Trout Bog Lake...
ATTGTTCAAGCCAGCATACTTGGCTGCAAAGTTGGCATTGTTGAATTGTATATTGGCGTTCGGGCCTTATGTGGACAGCATCGCCTTGGGAGATGAAACAATATCCGACATGAGCACATTGCCCAACAACAAACCCATTGACTATGTTGCATTGATATTGGCAGGGTTAAAGGCCACATTTATCACAGGCATAAAAGGCGTAATTTCTGGGCAATTGGTTACCAATTGCAAATCAATTGCATCTGGAGTTGGCTATTTTGCCATATTGAGCGAAGGCATGCCGTTGATGGCTGGCTTTACCATTAGCAGCAATGGGCAGGTTTGCATCCCAGAGGGGATGACAAACAGGGTCTTTATGAACGTGACTGCTTCCCGCAGGAAAATATTCAATAACCTATTGCCCAACACGCAGTACTACCTTACGTATGTGCTGATTTGCGGCGATACCGTGGGGCTAATGAGCGACCCAGTGCCAGTAAGTTGCGGGGGAATCTGAGATAGTTGTGAGTGGTGAGTGGTGAGTGGTGAGTGAGAAGGAAAAAGAAAGAGGCTGTTTTGAAGGTAATACTTTAAAACAGCCTCTTTCTTTTTTACATCAAAACCACTCTATTAAAGTTTGGCATAAATAGAGAAGGGACGCAAAATTTTGTGTCCACTTTCTATTATTAATGATAGATAAATAACTTTTTCCGTTCTATTTCATTGCCGTGCTGTATCTCTAATATATAAATACCAGAAGCTAGGTCATTTGTAGAAAACGCTTGAGAGAAATTGCCTACAAACTCACTGTACGATTGAAGGTAAATCCTTTGCCCAGCAATATTGATGAGTGATATAGCAATATTAGTCTTGACGGGTACATAAAAACTTAGGTTGAATTGCCCTTTGCTAGGATTGGGGCCAACAAGCGCCACTAGCTTATCGATTGAAAAAGAATTGGACTGACGCTGACACCCAAAACTATCCGTAACCACATCGTAGAAAACGCCCGTTGAAGAATTTGGCAAATAATTTTGATTGGTAGCACCAGCAATGGCAGTTCCATTAAGATACCATTGGTTGCCTTCTGATACACTACTCTCCAAACTATCATTCTTAAAAGAAATTGCTGGAAGCGGAGAAGTCACAACGCTTACAGGTATCCTATCTCCAACACAATCTTCTGTTCTTATTTTCATGTTGTATAGATAATAGTAATAGGGTTTATAAAAGTTAGTATCGGATGGATTGGAAATGGAAGCACTATTGCCTGTAATGGAGAATATATTGGGGATAGAATATGGGTAGCCGCCTATAGGAAATCCATTGGTACGATAGATGGTGGCATTGTTGGCAAAAACAATAATGCTGTGTTTGCCAGCAGGCAAAACCATGTTTATATAAAACACTGCACCAGTATCAGTTGGGTCATTCCCTGCAACGGCACCATCAACCAAGGTAGGATTGGTAGAATAAACATCCAACGTTGTAGAATTTAATACCTGATAATTATACCCATAAGCAGATGCATTGGAAACATCTGCTGCTGCAATGGTTATTGTTCCTGGATTGTGGGTGTACAACCTTGCACTTTCCAATACCACAGGAACGGTAGAAGAATAGTTTAGATAATTACTGGTATTAGCCTGATAACCGCCCGAATAGCTACCCTTGTTTACAGGACCAACAAACCCACTTGTGCCAGTACCCAAATAAACGGTGCTTTCTGTTGTAGGCAGCGAAACAGTTGATGGTGTACCAACCGCAATAGGCGAAACAGTAGAAAGTATATTGTTGTACCAAGCATACTTTGTTCCGCTTGGAGTGGTAACTTTTAAGGTAGTTGTACCACTGCAATCATTAGCAGTTGCAGCAACAGGAGGCGCAATGGTTATGTTTTCGGTAAGTGAATTATTTGATGGGAAATTATCCACTGGAATGGAAGCCGTAGCAGTAATGGTATAATTGGCAGAAGGTAAACTTATAAAAGGAGCCTGAAAAGTATAAGTAACCGTTGCACCACTAACAATAGAATCGGGATAAGTGCCACTGATATTCGCAACAATGGTATTGCCATTTTTAACCACCGCATTCAATGCGACAGATGGCTGAGTTAAAGAACCATTGTTGGTAATTTGAACCGCTATCAATTGAGAACTATTGGAGTAATCGCCAGACAGCGGCGTGATGATTGAGCTTAAGGCAATATCATTGTCTGGTTGGGCTATAAAAACACTATAGTCTTGTATTTCTCCATTGAGGTATGTGCCGCAAGGGTTGATTGTGTTTGCATTGGTGGTATCTACCGCAACAATTCTCATTAAAGCATAGGAGCCAACAGTGAGTGAAGATGGTGGTGTGATGCTAGCAGAAAAAGTATTGTTTATACCTGATACACTACCCGTTGATACCAATTCGCCACTGTCAGAGAAGCTTCCATTTCCATTATAATCTATATAAACATTTAGTATTTTGCTATGCGCCAATCCATCGCAACTACCAAGATTAATAGATATTGGCAATGATTCATTTGGTTTTATGGTAGCAATTTGGTTTGTAAGGTTACTGTAAGAAACACATCCTCCGCTATTGGTATAATTGATGCCTCCAAAAGAAACATTATTTATCGAAGCACCAGAAGAACTTGTTTGAGGAGGGGTACAATACTGCTGCCCACCAACGCCGCTCACTATCAAAGAATAAGCTTGCGAGCCATTGGTAAGTGTACCCTTGTGAGATACGATGATGGTATAAACTTGCCCAGGCACAACAGTATCTATTTCTATTTTCTCAACATTATCCAGATAGTTGTCTCCTTTTGTTGCGGCAGCAGCAGGCACAAAAGGATTTAAAACCCAAGGGTAATAAGTGTTGTTTCCATTTGTAAGCCTTAAGTCCAGATCATTTACCAATTCGATGTTGGTATTATTGAGAATATTCGAAGTTACCACGCTTCCTGCTGGGTCAGTCCAACTGATAGTAGCAGTTATAGGGCTTTTGCCCGAAGCAACTACTTTTATAGTGTCTGCCTTTCCATTGCTCAACACATTTTCATAAATCAAATGCTTGCTAGTACCCGAATTATTTCCACCTATTGCAGCCGTTATTACATCTGCTGCTTTTGCCACATTCAGCAGTCCCCAACCAAACTGATAATCCGGCCCAGGGTAACTTCCAGCTTCGTTGGCAGTATGTATGGCAAGTCCTTTCAAGGTGGCAGAACGCATAAAAGTACCATTCCTGAAATGGGAATAATAATCCTGCAAAAGCATTAAAGAACCCGTAACATTTGGAGTAGCCATAGAAGTTCCGCTCAATATTGTGTAGTCTGTATCGCTTGTGGCACTACACGAAAGTAAGTTTACACCATCTGCAACAAGGTCTGGTTTTATTCGTCCATCATCTGTTGGCCCCCAACTACTAAAGGGCGTCATTACCACATCCGACGGTGTTTTATATCCATTCGGAATACCGTTTACAGCACCTACCGTGATTATATTTTTTGAATTACTGTTGGTAGCAATGGTTCGGTAACTATCATTGTTCGATATGGCACCAGCCTGCCTTATCCCCTGCTGCTTCGCACCACTATTGTCATAGTAATAATACGTTCCACCAATAGCGGGGCCATTCTCATTCCTATTGTTTCCTGCCGCTTTTACAATCATGTAATAGGGTGCATTGAAGGCAATATTGTCCCACGTCTGCGCATCTGAGTTATAATAACCAAAGTTCTGATCAGCAGTATCGCCATAAACACCTTCAAAAATCCAATTACCATTTGCATCTTGATACCAACCACTGATGGTTCCATAAGAGTGGTTGGACAATAACAACCCCGATGCTGCACTGCTCATTTCGCTATTGTCATTATTAAAATCATACGCTTGAATGCCCGGCATCTTAAAGCTCATTCCCTTTGCTAAAGGGTTAATGCCCGTTGCCATCATCGTTCCGGTAACGTGGGTAGCGTGTACGGAACCTTCGCTAGTACTCACCGCTGCACCATCCTTTTGGGTTACTCTCCCTGCCAATTCTATGTGTGTTCCCAACACACCGCCACCATCCCAGATAGCCAGTTTATTTTTCAGGTAACTGTCGCCACTGCTTATGTTCAAGCCCGAAGTGCCTCCAGGCCACAACTTGTTTGCACCCACAGTGGCAGCAGCAATGGTATTGTCGAAAGTGGTGTAATAGATTGGGTGGTTGAAATTATCTACGCCCACCAAATAAGAAACTCCGTGCTTGTAGTTATTTTTTATTAACTCCCAATGATTTTGTTTAGCAAGGGCATATGCTTTTTGGAGGTTGTCAATATGATCTTGGGCTAAAGATTTAGCTTTTAAATTCAATGCTTTTTCGTTGGTAGCCACTTGTGCAAGAAGGCTATTAGTGATTATAGAAAGCGATAGCAAGGCAACTAGGAGTAATTTTTTCATACATAAGTTTTAATCTAAACTAAATAACCACTACAAATTAATAACTAAATAATTTGAAAAGTAAAAATACCTGAAAAAAGTGGAAGAAAAAAGTTGTAAATAAGAAGAAGCAGTTTGTTTTACAGGTAATACTGTAAAACAAAAACTTTCTTCTTCCCAATGACTTACTTTACCAACTCAACCCCGTTGTCAGTGAATGTTATTTTTTGTTGGCGATAAAGATTTCCTAAAGCCATCTTGAAGGTCTTCTTGCTCATGCCAAATACATTGTAGATTATTTCGGGAGAGGTTTTATCGTTGTAAGGCAAGGTTCCGTTCTTCTCTTTCAACAGGCGGATTATCTTCTCGATTTCTGTTTCCACACGTTGATAACCAGGTTTGCCAAGCACCACATCCAACTTGTTTGTTTCTGGATAAATCTTTTTTATATAGCCTTTGCTAATATCCCCAATGGATATGGGGCGGTAGATTTCATTGTCGTAAATCAATCCCAAGTGTTTGTCATTGACTATTACCGCATAGCCCACCTCTGTCTTTCTATAGATTTTCAAATCCACTTCTTCCAGCTCTTTCACGGTCAGTTCTTCATTGGATAGTGAATGTTCGAACCATTCTGTACCCACCAAACGGTTAGTTCTGTCATCAATCTTTACCAGTACAAAATACTTTCCGTCCACTATCATTTCCCCCTTTTGTTGCGAGCGTGGAACGAATAAGTCTTTCATCAAACCCAAATCCAGAAAAGCACCGATTGCGGTTACGGTTCTTACTTTCAAGAAGGCGATGTCGCCCACCTTGGCTTTGCTTTGAAGGGTAGTGGCAATGAGCCTATCCTCCGAATCGTAGCAGATAAATACATTTATCTCATCGCCCACTTTGGTATTTTCGGGCACCCACCTATTGGGTAGCAGGATTCCTTTCTTGCCATCATCCAGATAAACACCAAACTCCAGTATGCGTTGAACCTTTAGTAGGTTGTAATCTCCAATTTTTATCATTAAGTCGTTTTTAAGTCGGGAATCTAAAATCGGGAGGAACGGGAATCCTGAATCGCAAGTTTTAGTCGTTCACTTGCGATTCCCGATTAACGTTCCTCCCGATTCCCGACTAATTATTAAAAATCAAATCCCAAAGCGAAGTACCATACTGGCTTTCCCCTGAAAACACCTTTCATTGGCCAGCCACAATCTACTTTCATAAAGTAGCCGAGCAGGTTACTACGTGCACCGAAGCCATATCCCGCAGCAAATGGTCCCAATCCCCCAGCATCAATACGTACATCTATTGGACCTTGGGTAAAATCTTCATGGGGGCGATGGATGCCATTGTAAGCACCATTCCAAGCTGTTCCCAAATCAAGAAACTGTATCAACTGAAAGTTTCTTATGAAGGCATTGTTAATCGGATTGTCAATAAACGTGGCGAAAACAGGCAAGCGAAATTCACTGTTGATAACCACTGCGTTGTTCCCATTGGCAATATTTTGATTATACCCACGCATATTCACAGCAAGGGATTGAAAGGCATAAGTTTGATCAGGCGCAGGTGTATTGTTAGAATTGAACTGTGGATTTACCCAACCATCTACCCCACCCAAGTAATAAATAATCTTTTGTGTACCCCAACTAAAGTCACCTGCACCCCTTAAAGCCCAGATGAAATTTCTGTAAATTGGTTTGTAATAGCGGGCATCAAACCCAAAATTGTAAGTACTTTTTCCCTTAAAGGGCGAATTGCCTACAGGTGTATTGATGTCGAAATAAATTTTATAGCGCAATCCATTCCAAATATTTTGAGTTGGATTCAGTGTGTTGTCATGTACATATTCAATGTGCGATAAAAAATATTGGGTCACAGAATCAGGATATGTCAAGCTAGTTGTATCCATTGCTTGTAAAACGCTTCTGTCGGTTCTGAAACCAAAAGAAGTACGAATACTTTTTACTTCATTCAATGGTAAAGCCAAGTTTACCTGATACAAATTAGTGTAGTTATTGAAAGGATAATACCCTGCCGCCGAAAAAAGAGAATTGCTACGGTAATAAGTCAGCCCCCAATCGACCATCCTTTTATTATTAATAAATGATAAAAAGAAATCCTTCTGTCCAAAGTCGGAGAAGTTTACGCCTACTCCACCCACAAACTTAATATCCTCAAACAAATCGCTTGTACCCACCTTAAATGCCAAGTTCAAATCAGCACCATCGTTTAAAATGATTGGACCGAACCCACCCATATATGGTTGATACCTGTTTATCAAAACATTGTTTGCAACGCCTGCCAACACATAATCGGCATTGAAATGGTACTTGTAATTAAAAAGCTTTGCACTTTTAAGGTCGGTGTTTGGTTTTGCAGATTGCTTCGACTTCTCAATTAGGGCAGAAACTGTAGAATCTGGTTTTTCATCCGCAAATTCATTCTGAAAGAAGTTTATCGTTTGTGACTTAGCAGTATCTGGATTGTTTTTACTTGAACCAGTTTTATAGATAGTTGCCTTGCCTAGTATCCCTTTTTCAGCTTGAATAATGTTGTTCATGTAAGTGGTGGGGCGGGCATCAATATTTCTGTTTCGTAATGCATCTTCATTCACTTTTAGTTTATAGAGGTTCTTATAATCCCCATCAAGCTTTGTTTCGCTTATCTGCCCATTGTTTCCTGCAATCCTTGTTTCCAAAATCGAATTGGAATAGTTAGTCAATGGAAATGCAAAAGAGGAATCTTTGTACGAAAGATAAAAATACATACTGTCAGGTTCTTGCCTTTGCCATGCCGACAAAGTAGAATCCAATTCTTTTGCAGAAGGATTATGAAGCAAGGCATCACCAATTTTATATACCGTATCCAGCCCATTGCTTTGTGTGGTAAAGAAGCCAGCCCAACGGTTGGCAATACCATTTTCGTCAGACACAAATGTGAAGTGGCTTGTGTTGTATTGCATCGGGAACATCGCATCCCCGTGTTTCATATCGGTTAGTTGTGTTACTTGTTTGCCTGGTCCAGTATTCAGGATGTCAACCATAAAGATATTGAAATGATACCTGCTTGGCAATGTGGTATCTTGGTTAGACACGTTGCCAGTCGGACGATTAGATGAAAAAATAATACCTGTTTTATTTGGGAAAGAAACAAACGTAGGATTCAAATCATCGAAAGGATCATTGGTAATTTGTTTTATCTCCCGCTCTTCAATTTTATAAGTATAAATATCCGAATGCCCATTCTTCACGGCACTCAGCACCACCGTGTTCGGATCCAGCATATACGATGCATCCAACACCTGATCGAAATATCCAATGGTCTGTATATTCTTTTTATATCCCGCTACCACATCATACACAAACATTTTTGTATGTCCCTTCTCCCAATAAATCACCAACAAATCCCTGCCCTTCACATCCCAAGAAAGTATTGGATAATTCGGGTTTATATCCCCCTGATAAGTAAGCACGCCCCTATCCAACAATACGGTTGCATCGCCATAAGAGTCAATCAGTTTTACTTTATAAATACCTTTTTTAAACTCCACTTCCACATAAGTATTGTTGCGTGGGTTGGGGTTTACCTGAAAACGGTAGTAAGTAAACTTGCTCACATCTTCCGATGCGGCAACACTTCCTTTGGGATTATTGCGACGTTTAGCTATGTCTTTATTGTATTTTTCTTCCTCATATTCCATAAAATCAGCTAACACCTTTTTAAACTTCTTCTTACAAATTTTCATGGAGGCTTGGTTCAAGCTTTTGTAAATACGAGACAAATACATGAAGTAAGTCACGTTATCTGGTTTGTATTTCTCAGCTATATAATACCAAAACGCATGGCCCGCCAATTCAGGTTTCTTGAAGGCAAAAGAATAAAACTTCGAGAAGTCTCCCGCAAGAATCACTTCTTTTAGTTGGTCATCGAGGGTGGTATTCCAAGGTTCGGCGGCGTAAGCAATATATCCATCAGTAAGCCAAACAGGCAAATCGAGCAAGGCTTGGTTGCTGGCAAACTCACCTACGTTTTCTCCAAACAATATGTTTTTGGTCAATACTTTGGCTATGCCTTCCCTTATCTGTTGCTTTAAATGATTGTGGTTGCCATCAAAATAAACCACCAGTTTATTATTCACCAACGTTGTTACCCCTCCCGAATTCTGCAATTCCACACCAAGCCCAATATTGCTTTGTTTGTAATCGTCATAACTATTATAAACAACTAGGTCGGTGCGGCGTTCGAGTGAATATTCAGTAAAAGTTTCCAACGATGGCAGTTCTTCTTCCGCTACTTGAGCCACATATTTCCCAAGTTCTGTTCCGCCTTGTGCAACGTAGGTATTGAAATGTTTTGATTGATAAAATTTCCACTGAAACTTTTTGTATTGAAGCCTATTCCTTCCAAAAACAACGCTGTTTACCTGCGCCATCATCGTAAAAGGAAAAATAAATAATAGTAATCCAAAAACTAACCGAGTGCTTATATATTTTCGCATAAATGCTATTGAGTTCTTTATTTGTTTTCTACCACAAAGTTCACCAAGTAAACAAACACTACGAACACGAAGCTTTAAAAGTACCCTATTTTGTCCTTGTGTTCTTTGTGGTAAGACTTTCTAATTGGTAAAAATACTTTATTCAGCCTTGCCGCTGCAAATGATTAGTTGTAACGCTGTTAAAATTAGGTAATTACGGTATAAATAAATTTAAAACAAAAAAATATGCTAACAGTTCAAGGCTTTGTATTCAATCCCGCAAGTGAAAATACGTATTTGGTTTACAACGAAAGAGGCAATGCCATCATCATCGATCCGGGTTGTTATTTTACGGAGGAGCAGCGCAAACTTCAATCTTTTATCGTAGAAAAAAAGTTGAAAGTCATTCAGTTGATAAATACCCATTGCCACCTCGATCACATATTTGGCAACAAATGGGTTCATAAAACTTATGGCTTGGAGTTGTATATGCACCACCTCGACAAAATAATTTTGGACAATGCCCCAATTAGCGCACAGAAATGGGGACTGGCCATTGACAACTACGCCGGACCATTGCATTTTATTGATGAAGGCGACATCATTTCTATTGATGACGATAAATTCTCGCTGTTGCTCACCCCAGGTCATTCGCCGGGTAGCTTAAGTTTTTATTGCGAGCAGCAAAACTTCGTGATAAGTGGCGATGTATTGTTCAAAGAAAGTATTGGCAGAACAGACCTATTGGGTGGCAATCACGAAACATTATTGCAAAGCATCCGCACCAAACTTTTTACCCTGCCCCCCGAAACATTGGTGTATAATGGACACGGAAGCACCACCACAATTGGGCATGAAATAAAGCACAACCCGTACCTACAAGCATAAAAAAAGGCAATAATAGCCAGTTTGAGTTGATACAAATGCCCCCCTGAATAAGTTAGGCGGGCATTTGTATGAGTTGGGTGACCACCTAATTGAGTTAGGGGAAGGTATTTTTAAGTGATAAATGTTTTGATGGAGGGTGCGTGTAGGTATATATTTGTATTCTAACAATTAAAACATAATATATGACACCCAAAAGCCTTTTCAATATCATCCTTAAAATATTGGGCATTTTCTTGATCAGAGATTTTTTTTCAATAATCCCTCAACTTATTTCCGTTGGTTTATATTTATCAAAATCCAACTCCGATACCATAGCAGAATCTATCGTGTCTGTAATTTCAACATTTGCAATCTTACTTATTTATGGACTTATTTGTTATTTATTAATCTTCAAAACTGAATCAGTTATCAAAAAGTTAAAATTACATAATGGGTTTGACCAAGAGATAATTCCATTGAATATTCATCGTTCAACAGTTCTTAAAATATCTATAATTGTGATTGGTGGACTTCTTGTATCAGAACAAATCCCAAATTGTATAAACCAAATCTTTTCTTATTACCAAGAAAAGAAGTTATCTATTGAGAATAAGCCCAATCCTATATACATCTATTTGTATGTGGTAAGGATAATAATCGGACTTTTTTTAATGACAGGGCAAAGGCAGATTGTAAACCTTATTGAAAAACAAAGAAAAAAATAATCTCCTTCTTCCTCCCCCTTTCCTGCTTCGATTCTTTGTGGCAAAACCCTCAAATCTTTCCCGATTCTGATACTCCCAATTGCGGGTATCGTAACGTTATACCATTTCACAGGGTTACATTTGCCGCCAATTGAAAAACACACCCTTACATATTACATTGGTAGGCAACCCAAACAGCGGCAAAACGTCGCTCTTCAATGCGTTGACGGGACTGAACCAACAGGTAGGCAATTTCCCCGGCGTTACCGTTGACAAGAAAACAGGATTCATCAATTTGGATGAGGAAACAAAGGCGGAGTTGATAGATTTGCCCGGCACTTATAGCCTCTATCCCCGCCGTGCCGACGAATGGGTGGCGTATAAAGTGTTGATGAATGCTGACCCCGAAGAAGTGAAACCCGATATGGTGCTACTCGTTGCCGATGCCAGTAACCTGAAACGTAACCTGCTTTTCTGTAGTCAGATACTCGACCTTAGGATTCCTGTTGTTGTTGCATTGACCATGAACGACCTAGCAGATAAGAAGGGAATCAAAATAGATGTCAATGGATTGGCTACCGACCTCGGCGTACCAGTAGTTTTGGTGAACCCAAGGAAAAACAAGGGACTTGCCGAACTGAAAAAGGTAATTGCAAGAGCTTCTAAGTCTTCCAAAAAGAAATTCCAGCGAGATTTTATTGATTCATCAAAGCTTGCCCCAGCAGCAATTAGTCAGGTTCAGAAATTGTTGCCGCACCTCAGCGACTATGCGGCAATTCATTATTTAATCAATCACGAAAACTTCCCTTTGTCCGAGCAACATCAGGAAGCAATTGAGCAAATTGAGATTGACAATAACTTCAACCCTACCAAAACACAGGCGGAAGAAATAATGCAACGCTACCAGCGCATCAAAACCACGATGGGGCAAAACGTTGTTGAACCCGACCCATTGGAAAAGAAACTCTTTACCGAAAAGTTGGATAACATCCTTTTGCATAGAACTTGGGGTTATCTGATATTGGTTACCGTTTTGTTTCTCTTGTTTCAAAGTATATTTTGGCTGGCGCAGTTCCCGATGGATGGTATCGAATGGGTATTCAAACAAATAGCCACATACCTTAATAGTGACTTACCCGCAACTTGGTGGAGCGACTTGTTGGTTAATGGATTGGTGGCGGGACTCAGTGGCATCATGGTTTTTATCCCGCAAATAATGATTTTGTTTGGGCTGATAACACTCTTGGAAGACACCGGCTATATGGCAAGGATTAGTTTTTTGACTGATAAACTAATGCGCAAAGTAGGACTGAATGGAAAAAGCGTAATGCCAATGATTAGTGGTTTTGCTTGTGCCGTACCCGCCATAATGAGTACCCGAAACATTGAAAACAAAAAGGAAAGGCTGCTCACCATCCTCATCACCCCTTTGATGAGTTGCAGTGCAAGGCTACCCGTTTACACCATCCTCATATCGCTGGTTATTAGTAACAAATATTATTTCGGCTTCCTAAGCCTACAAGGTTTGGTGATGATGGGGCTTTATTTACTCGGCACAGTGATGGCACTCGTGGTTAGTTATGTTGCCAAATGGTTCATCCATATCAAGGAAAAAAGTTTCTTTATACTTGAATTACCTGTTTATCGTAGTCCCCGTTGGAAGAATGCGGGCATCACAATGGTAGAAAAAGCAAAGATTTTCGTTCACGATGCAGGCAGGATAATCATCACCATCAGCCTCTTATTATGGTTCCTCAGCTCCTTTGGCCCGGGCAATAAAACCTCTGAATTAAAAGAACAATACGCCACCGAGATACAGCAACATCCCGAACAAACAGCTGCATTAAGCAAACAATTATCCAACGAAAAGCTACAACATTCCTACGCTGGCATCTTGGGCAAAGCCATCGAACCCGTCATCCAACCATTGGGTTACGACTGGAAAATAGGCATTGCCCTCATCACCTCCTTTGCCGCAAGGGAAGTATTTGTAGGCACAATGGCAACCCTCTACAGCGTAGAAGAGCAAGACAATTCATCCCTCCGCGAAAAACTTCAAGCTGCCCGCCATCCCGATGGCACCAAGGTATATACCCTGCCCGCCGCCCTTTCGCTCATGGTATTTTATGTGTTGGCAATGCAGTGTATGAGTACGTTGGCAGTGGTAAAACGCGAAACCAAAAGCTGGAAATGGCCTGCCATCCAGTTCGTTTACATGACCCTATTGGCATATTCAATGAGTTGGTTGGTGTATCATATTTTCAGTTAATCAGTGAGTAGTTATCAGTAACCAGTTATCCTCACTAATTACTGTTCACTAGTTTGGGCGTGTCCCGCAAGAACGGGTCGGGCTTTCCGTTCCAATCTTTTTGCCCAGGGCAGCAAAAAGGATTTCCACTTCAATCCCTCACGCAATATTCGAATACCCAAACATAAATAGACCTCTTCGGAAATTTATTTAGTCATACGAAAAGGTTTGATAATTCCGTTAATAGTTCTAAAAACGTTTATGTTTTGGAAAGTGTTATCTAAATATTCGCCATCAAGTTTCAAAAGAG
>Ga0164296_1004304_pt1 | contig 13002 bp, 10 predicted proteins | sample GEODES057metaG_FD_113533 | JGI IMG/M metagenome (GOLD analysis project Ga0164296, IMG submission 113533) | Dystrophic lake water microbial communities from Trout Bog Lake, Wisconsin, USA - GEODES057 metaG | ecosystem: Environmental > Aquatic > Freshwater > Lake | place: USA: Trout Bog Lake...
GAGCTTCATTGATTTGCGTTGGCACCAATGAAGCATCGTTTGTATTTTGTAGTTTATATCGATACAAAAGTAAGCAGCAGAATCATTAACTTGAGATAAGCCAATAGCCGTGAGATTGATAGATATGAAGAAGAAACTAATTAGACCTAGCGCCAAAGAGGATGCGGCAATTACAAAAGCCGCAAAGTCTGATCCTGATTCACGCCCCCCTCACAGATAAGCAGTGGGCTAAGGTTAAACCAACTCTAACTCGTGGGCAAGGTCGGCCACTAAGTAGCGGCACCAAGGAACAAGTTACTTTATGAATTGATAGCGATAACTTGGCTTTTTATAACTCTATGGGTAAGGGATGGCAGACTTTTATTAATCTACTTCTTGGTGAAATAAAAAAAAGAATCTAAATCAATCAAGCTCGTTGAGAAAAAGGTGATCAACGGAAACCTCATTACGGCCAAATATAAGATAGCCGCCTAAGTGACTGCATCGTCCCCCGTTAATTGGGTTGAGCCATTTTTTATTCTGGCGGAAGCGGTGAGATTCGAACTCACGGAAGTCGTAAAACTTCGCCGGTTTTCAAGACCGGTGCATTCAACCGCTCTGCCACGCTTCCTTAAGGTTGAGGTCCATATTCTACCCCGGAAGAAAGAGGCTTTGTAGATCACTTAAGAAATCGAATCCTTTTGTAGTCGGCTTAACCTGCATCATGTCTCGTTCTAGCAACCCTTTTTTTACACCCTCTTGAATACCGGAATCGATGGAGCTTAGGGGCATACCGGTTCGGTCTAAGTACAGTTGTAAGTTAAAACCATCTTTAAGTCGAGAAAGGTTGAGCATAAATTCAAAAGGTATCTCGGACCTTAAAACCTCTTCAGACTTTGCGACTTGCGCGTTTAGATCTACTTGGTCCATGTAGATTTGAGGCTCTTTGTGCCTAATTTGACGCACTATTCTGTGAGCAAAAGTGAGCTTGGAATGCGCCCCTGCCCCAATACCTAAATAGTCCCCGTATTGCCAGTAATTTAGGTTGTGCGTGCACCTGTGACCTGGCTTGGCAAAAGCAGATACCTCGTACCGATTAAGACCCCTACTCTGAGCAACCTCTGCGATCAAGTCCAGCATTTCATAGGCCGTATCCTCACAGGGCAGAGATTGGGGTGGATATTTGGCAAATAGTGTGTTGGGCTCTATTGTCAAATGATAAATGGAGAGATGAGGTGGCGAAAAATCTAGTGCTGTTTTGAGGTCAAGCTTTAAATCTTGTAGGCTTTGATTGGGTAGTGCATACATTAAATCCAGATTAAAAGAGTCAAACACTTGAGCCGCTTCTGATGCGGCAGCTATCGCTTGGTTTTTGTCATGCACTCGGCCTAGCACCTTTAAATGCTCGTCATTGAAACTTTGAACACCCAACGATAGCCTATTAACTCCAGATTCCTTGAAGGCTTTAAAACGGTCCCGCTCGAAGGTTCCTGGATTTGCCTCAAGAGTGATCTCGCAACCCGGCAGTAGCGTCAGCAAGGAGCGGGCACTAGAGATCAAGCGCTCTATGCTCTTGGGGGAGAATAAGCTGGGAGTGCCGCCACCGAAAAAGATACTGTGGACTGGTCTGCCCCATATTAAGGGTAAGGACGCTTCTAAATCTTTAATCAGCGCTTTTACATAACGGTCCTCAATCTCATCTGCTAAAACCGTTCCAGACTCCTGCGCTCTTAGGGCGTGAGAGTTGAAATCACAGTAGGGGCATTTCTTCATACACCAGGGCAGATGTATGTACAAGCAAAGAGACGGCAAACTTGTGATGCTTAGCGTTCCAGCCCTCATCAAATGCTGGACATCAAATGCATTGTGTCCTTGAGCCATAGTCGGGAGTTTTGTCACGTTTTTGGCAACCAACTCTGCCGGATGAGTAATTTCATCAATTGCGCCGCTCGACCTCGGTGGCTGTGTTTGTTTTTAATTTCTGTACTGAGCTCGGCAAACGTTTTCCCAAACTCTGGGATCCACATCACAGGATCGAACCCAAAACCGTTTGATCCAATGGGCTTTGTCGTAATCTTCCCCACTACCCGTCCGACCGCAATCAACGGCTCAGGGTCCATTGGGTGCCTGACCCCTACCAGGGTGCTAACTAAAGCTGCTCCTCTGTTAGAGATATTTTGCATCTGCTCTAAGAGCGCAATTACATTGTTGTCGTCCCCCTTAGAGTAGCCAAAGCGAGTGGCATAAAAAGCCGTTTGTACACCCGGCTCTCCCCCAAATGCATCAACGCAAAGGCCAGCGTCGTCTGCCAGCGCTGCCAATCCGGATTCAGCGCTGGCGTGCCTGGCCTTTGCCAGCGCATTTTCAACAAAAGTGTGAAACGGCTCCTGCGCCTCGCTGATCCCCAGCTGTGCTTGGCTAAATAACTCCAAGGGCATGTCCTGAAACATTTGCTCAAGCTCAAGCAATTTTCCTTTGTTATTGGAAGCTAAAACTACTTTCATCATTTAACGTTTAAACTAGTTTTTGAGATAGTGCTTGCTTTTGTAAAACGATCAATTCGTCAATCCCTTTTTCTGCAAGGCTTAGCATGTGGTTCATCTGTTCTTTGGAAAAAGCTTCGCCCTCCGCTGTGCCCTGTATTTCGATGAATTTACCTTCGTCCGTCATCACTACGTTCATATCCGTATCGCAGGCTGAGTCCTCTACGTACTCGAGGTCAAGGAGCGCCTGACCTTCTAGCATTCCAACAGAAATAGCAGCTACATTTTGAGTTATAGGGCTGACCGAGATTTTCCCAGAGGCAATCAAAGCAGATACTGCGTCATGGGCCGCAACAAATGCGCCGGTAATACTTGCCGTTCGAGTCCCCCCATCAGCCTGTAAAACATCGCAGTCTAGGTGTATGGTTCTCTCCCCCAACTTACCCAGATCAAACACTGCTCGCATTGAACGCCCAATAAGTCTTTGTATTTCCTGTGTCCGACCACTTTGTTTTCCGCGTGCCGCCTCTCTGTCGCTGCGCGTGTGGGTTGACCGAGGGAGCATTCCGTACTCTGCAGTAACCCATCCCTCACCGGATCCTTTTTTGTGACCCGGCACCTTCTCCTCAACCGAGGCTGTACATAAAACCTTTGTTAAACCAAACTCAATCAAAACCGAGCCCTCAGCGTGCACTGTGTAACCTCTTGTGATCTTGACCTGTCTGAGCGAGTCAAAGGCTCTTGACTGCCTCAACGGCTTGGAGGAACTCACAGGACTGGTCACGGCGGGGATTAATGTTGACATAATTAAAAAATAAAAGAATTCTTGGAGATCTTATTGTCTTCCAATAACTGTGTTTTGGGCGATTCCTTGAAAAACGGATTATCCGTATAGGATAATTGAGGAACAACTCATAAATCTACTACGTTTAAATTCATTTATGCCAATCTACAGCATGACGGGTTACGCCAGCGGCCAGTCCAGCCTTTCTACAGAGCCCGACAATCCAGGCGTGTCAACCCTGCGCATCGGTTTGGAGATTCGCTCAGTTAACAGCCGATTCTTGGATCTTTCTTTCAAATTGCAAGATGATTTAAGAGAGTTCGAGCCCTTTCTCAGAGAACAGCTAAACACCCACCTTAGAAGGGGAAAAGTAGAAGTTAAAGCCTCCTTGGTGAGCTCGGACGTAAGTGCTATCTATGACCCCTCTCCTAAACTTTTGCAGCGCTTAGCCAGATTAGAAGATAACGTTAAAGCTTGGCTCCCCCATGTTGCGCCCTTGAGTGTTGCTGAAATCATGCGAATGAGCGCCACACCCACTCCGCCCACTACAGAGCTAATGGGTCCGATCACCAAACTACTGAAAAACACGATCGATAGTTTACTTTTATCAAGGGGCAAAGAGGGCGCACGACTCGCCTCATCCATGCTTGAGCGAGTCGCGCAGCTTAAAGAACTGGCCAACAAAGTCTCTCCAATGGTCCCCCAATTGGTGGAGCAACAACGACTTAAATTTATTGAACGCTTTAGCGAGGCTTTAGGAATTGCACCCCCCCTGGATGCAAGCACCCCTAACCAAGTCTCTAAAGACAAAAGCCCAAAGGATCCTGTCAGGGACCCCGGCGCATCTGATCCTTCGGCTAACCCCCTACCCCATCTTTCGCAGTCCGCTCAAGACAGGGCGTTGACTGAGGCCGCCAATTTCGCTATTCGAATCGATGTGGCTGAGGAGCTTACCCGTTTGTCCTCTCACTTAAATGAGATCGAACAACTCTTGGTTGCCAAAAAGAACACCGAGAGTCTTGGTAAGCGACTCGATTTCCTTATCCAGGAGTTACACAGGGAGGCCAATACACTTGGGTCAAAATCGACCAGTCTTGAGCTCACCCGAATAGGTGTAGACATGAAGGTCTTGATAGAGCAACTTCGCGAACAAGTGCAAAATATAGAATGAATCAATATCCAGGTAATCTCTTCGTTGTTGCGGCCCCCAGCGGAGCTGGGAAGTCGAGCCTGGTTAAAGCATTAATGGAGCTTGACGCACAGGTCACCCATTCAGTCTCTCACACCACGAGAAAGCCAAGGGGTCAAGAGGTAGACGGAAGAGAGTACTTTTTTATTACAGATGAAGAATTCGACGATTTAATTCAGAAAAATGCATTTTTAGAATGGGCCCACGTACATGGGCACCGCTACGGCACCTCAAAAGAGACGATTGAGAGCAAGATCAGGGAGGGTCATGACCTTGTGCTGGAGATTGACTTCCAAGGGGCACTTCAGATTAAGAAGGTTTTCCCAAGTGTTGTGCTCATCTTTATTCTCCCCCCAAGCTGGCAAGAGCTCAAATCAAGGCTTGAGAGAAGAGGCGAGGACACATTGGGTGTGATTGAACTTCGGCTGCAAAACGCAGCAAAAGAGATGGCTCAGGCAAGCCATTTCGATTTCGTTATAATAAACCAAGTATTTGAGCGAGCTTTATTTGATTTGAAAGCCGTAGTTCACGCTCAAAGACTTAAGTACGCGTCGCAAACCCGCGCAAGAGCCGAAATCTTTCACGCTCTGAACTTGAACTAACCACCCCCCCTATTTAACCGGAGAATTACACAATGGCACGCATTACCGTTGAAGACTGCTTAGAGAAAATCCCAAATCGATTCCAGCTCGTTTTGGCAGCAACATACCGTGCCCGTATGCTCAGTCAAGGGCACACTCCAAAGGTTGAGTCCAAAAATAAACCTGGAGTCACCGCCCTTAGAGAAATCGCCTCCGGCAAAATTGGCCTCGAAATGCTCAAAAAGGTTCCTGGTTAATCTTTAATTTTTTTAGTAAAAATGTCGAAAAAAAGCACCGCATCGGTGCTTTTTTTGACCCTAAAACTCGCTTAATTGCTCATAAAGCGCTAAAGTGTCACATATGAGCGCTGTACTAAAACCTAACACTATTAGTAAAAATTTAGAAGCTGCGAATGCAGCTGCAGCAAGCTTTGCATTCCTTGTCTCAAAGTTAGATTATCTAGACAAAGAGGACAAAGAAATTGTCCGTAAAGCTTACCGCTTTTCTGACAAAGCCCACTTGGGTCAAATAAGGCAAAGTGGTGAGCCTTACATCACGCACCCGATCGCAGTGGCTGCACAGTGCGCAGAATGGAAATTAGATGCCCAGGCACTTGTTGCGGCTTTGTTGCACGATGCAATAGAGGACTGCGGCGTGAGTAAGGCTGAATTAATTGAAGAGTTTGGAGCGCCCGTGGCCGATATGGTTGATGGGTTGACGAAGCTCGATAAATTGCAATTCAACACCCAAGAGGAGGGACAAGCTGAATCGTTTAGAAAAATGCTGTTGGCGATGGCAAAAGATGTACGTGTCATATTAATTAAATTGGCTGATCGGTCTCACAACATGAGAACGATGTCTAGCATGCCAACTGCTAAATGGGCTCGTATTTGTAACGAAACGCTTGAGATTTACGCTCCCATTGCCCATAGGCTGGGTTTAAACCAAACGTACCGAGAGTTGCAAGATCTATCCTTCAAACATTTAAAGCCGTGGCGCTACTCGATCATCGAAAAGGCAGTTAACAAAGCGCGCTCTAGGCGTCGAGATATTTTAAATAAAGTTCAAAAAGACGTTGAAAATGCTTTTGGGAAATACAACATACCCATTAAGATTTATGGAAGAGAAAAAACGCTATTTTCCATTTACAAAAAAATGGACTTTAAAAATTTAAGCTTTGCCCAGGTTACAGATATTTACGGAATGAGGGTCATACTCCCAAGCGTCGTTGAGTGTTATACAGGGCTGGGGGTCCTGCACCAACTCTATAAACCGGTACCGGGGCGGTTTAAGGACCATATTGCAATCTCCAAAGTTAACGGCTACCAGTCCATACACACAACACTGGTTGGACCTGCTGGCATTAACATTGAATTCCAACTCAGAACGGAGTCAATGCACATCGTTGCAGAGTCAGGAGTAGCCTCTCACTGGTTGTATAAATCCAAGGAACCTCACTCCGAGAATGCAAATAAACTTGGCACTCAGTGGTTGCAGTCTTTGGTTGATATCGAAAATGAAACCCTTGATGCCACTGAATTTTGGGACTACGTAAAGGTAGACTTATTCCCCGACGCTGTCTATGTGTTTACGCCCAAAAGCAAAATCATGGCACTTCCTCGAGGTGCAACTCTCATTGATTTTGCATACGCCGTACACAGCAACATCGGAGACAGGGCGATGGCGGGGAAAATCAACGCTGAATCAGTACCTCTTCGAACCGAGCTCAGAAACGGGGATGTTGTAGAGATCGTGACCTCTCCCGATGCAACCCCAAATCCTGCTTGGCTAGGATTTGTTAGAACGGGTCGGGCTAGATCAAAAATTAGACATTTCCTTAAAACTCAGGCCCAAACGGAATCCCTGAGCCTAGGTGAGAAGTTGCTTGCGCAGGCTTTAAGGGCTGAGGGAATTGAGGAGATGCCCAGTGAGGACCCCAAGTACAAAACATTGTGGGACCGTTTGCTTCGTTTTACAGGAAGTCACACCAAAGATGAGTTGCTAACCGATATTGGTATTGGGAAAAGGGTTGCCAGTATCGTTGCAAAGAGAATGGTCTTGTTTTTATCCGAACAAGGAGAGAGGCCAGATCCTTTGCTGATCAGCAAAGAGAGGTTCACCTCACACGAGACGATCTCTCAAGGGGGGGTCATTGTTGATGGCAGTGAAAATGTGTCCGTGCAATACGCACATTGCTGCAGACCCATTCCGGGAGATCCGATACTAGGGTACCTGGGCAGAGGCGAGGGTTTGGTGGTGCACACAGAAGACTGCACAGTGGGTCAACGACTTAAACACAAAGACAACGAGAGGTTCATCTCCGTTGAGTGGGCTGATGAGATACTGCGTACTTTCGAGTCTGAGGTAACCGTGACCGTACAAAACGGTAAAGGAGTATTAGCTAGGGTGGCAACTGCCATCTCAGGCGCAGAGGCTGACATCACAAACATCAACATGGGCGAGGAGTACAAAGCCCAAGCCACAATTGATTTGAAATTCACCATCGCAATCAGAGATGCCCTGCATTTAGAGAGTGTCCTTAAAAATCTCAGGCGCATACCGATAGTGTCTCAAGCTAAACGAGATTTATCCGTAAAAACGAGCTCCTATTAACCCCTTCAAAAAGACGGCCTAAAACAACGTGCTTAAGCTTAAGGGGCGGGGTACTCGACCTTTATGATCTCCAGGACTTGAAGTCCGTGCGGAGTACGCAAGGAGACCTCATCACCTTCGCGCGCTTTAATCAGCGCCTTTGCAATGGGTGAGACCCAACTTACCTCAGCCTTTAAGCTATCAAACTCATCAACCCCTAAAATGGTTATGGTGTTTTCTAAGAACATGGCCGATGGATTCCCTCCAGAGACAACGGTATAAGTCACCGTTGCGCCAAAAAAAACCGTGTCGCTTTTAAAGTGAACGCTTGGATCAACCACTTGAGCAATATCGAGTCTTTTAGTTAAAAACCTGATGCGTCTGTCGATCTCTCTTAGTCTTTTTTTACCGTAAATGTAATCTCCATTTTCGGACCTATCTCCGTTGCTAGCGGCCCAGTGAACTATTTCTACTATTTTGGGTCTCTCAGAGTCCATCAACTCCAACAACTCCTCTCTCATCGCTTTGTACCCTTTAGGGGTCATGTAGTTTTTTGGGGGTTGAGAGGGTTGGTCTTGCAGCGTTGCACGGCTCTCATCGTCTGAATCATCCTCGGTATCCATTTTGTATCAACTCTTGTTTTAAAGTTTTTAAAGATCGGACTGAATGAAACTCAATATGGGGGGGGGAAGGAGCGTTACAGCTTTTGATTTGCAGACGAAAAATAAAGATCTCTACAAATTGCGTTTAGTCACTGTCTAAATTAAGTGAAGGGTGAATGTGAACTTAAAAATTAGTTTGCAGTAAAGCTTTGTATTGAGCCTACAGAACTAAGAAACTTGAAGATCACATGCTAAATGGTGCGGCTGGCAGGATTCGAACCCACGACCCCTTGGTTCGTAGCCAAGTACTCTATCCATCTGAGCTACAGCCGCCCGAGAGGGGGAATTATAGCATGATTGCTTGTTTTGCTGCTAAAGGGCACCAATTGAGAGCCACGGCACAAACGCAATTAACACAATTCCAACAATCAAAGCGCCCATAAAAGGGATCATTGGACGAATACCCAGACTGGGATCGACCTTGCCAATGGCGCAAGCTGCGTAATACCCAACTCCCAAGGGCGGCGCAACCAAACCAAGTCCCATAGAGAGCACCACCACCATTGCATAGTGAACTTCGTGTATGCCAAGTTGCCTAGCTATTGGAAACAGGAGCGGTCCAAGCAACACAATAGCAGGTATGCCTTCAAGCACTGAGCCTAAAACGACAAAGGCAACGATAGATACACACAGAAAGACGGGGGCACCACCCGGCAGTGCTTGCATTGAATTGGCCAACCAGCCCGAGAAACCTGACTGCGTAAGCCCCCATGCCATCGCTGTGGCAGTACCGATAATAAATAAAATTGCACCGGATAAAGAAGCTGTCTCAGTAAGCATGGGTATGATGCGCGACCAACTCCACTGCTTGTAAATCAATATGCCCGCCAAAGCGCAGTACACAATACCAATTGTTGAGACCTCTGTTGCAGTTGCAATGCCTTGAACAACCGCAAAACGGATAACGAACGGCAAGATAAGTGCGGGTAGCGCAAAAGTTAATGATTTAAGCACTTTTGAAGCGCTCGCTCTTGGAAGCACTTGAGTGGTATCAAAGTGGGAACGCCACGCAACAACCACAGCCAGTAATAAGGCGAGTACCAAGGCCGGCAAAAGCCCCCCTGTAAACAATCCCGCAATTGAGACCCCCGTCACGGAGCCAATGGTGATCAGAACTAGACTTGGCGGGACCGTCTCAGTTTGAGCACCCGTTGCAGCTAAAAGGGCAACAAGCTCGCCTTCATCTGCTCCCCTTTTTTTCATCTCCGGAAAAAGAGCCGGCGTTACAGCCGCCATATCCGCAGCTTTAGAGCCCGAGATCCCAGACACCAAATACATCGCGCCTATCAAAACATAAGAGAGACCACCCTTAATGTGTCCTAAAAGACTCTCCAAAAAAGCAACCATTGAGCGGGCCATCCCGCTCATCTCCATCAGTAGACCCAAAAAAACAAACAACGGAACAGCAAGCAAGATTTGGTGTGACATTCCCTCATTCATTCTTCCAACTATGACGCTGATAGGCGTTGAGGTGCTAAATCCTAGATAACCAAGCACGCCCAAACCAAATGAAAATCCAATCGGAACACCCGCAAACACGGCGCTTAAAACGACGATTACGAAAAAAATCAATAAGTTCCAGGCCCCTATGTCCTCAAAAAAATGCCGCGCACTGTAAAACAAAAACACTGTGGCGATACTAAAGAGCACCGCTTGCGCGGATTGAACAATCTTAGGCAACTGAAAAAGTCTAAAGATCGAATAAAGTGCCATAAGTCCAATCCCAACTGGCAACGCCGCCTCTCTCCAAAGGCCAGAGACCTCAAGAGAGGGTGTTGTGACGATAGCCTCGTCAAGCGCGTGCTGGTACGAGGGTAAGAACAGAACTCCCAAAAATACCAGACCGGCACAGTACTGCAAAGCCTCAAAAAAAGCTGCCGCCTTAGGGTTCACGTTCGTTATAAATGCCGTCATCCTCATATGTTCAGAGCGTTGGACTGCAATCACAGAGCCGAGCATGGCTGACCATAAAAATACGATTGAGGCCAGCTCATCTGACCAAGTCAGCGGTTGTTTGAAAATAAAGCGAGAGATCACTCCCGCCAGCAAAATACAAATATCTGCTAAAACAAGCGCAGAGGCAAAATATTCAACCACAGATGCGATGAGGCTCTCTGCCTTATGGAAATACTTAATCATGTGAAGATCGCATTTATTTTTATAATGTAGTACGGAGGTTGATTTTATGCCCACAAAACCGCGATGTTAGTATGGACTTGCCCTAATATTGTCCTGAAATAAAAACTAGCAGCGACTCAGTAAGTATTAAAAAAATCTAAAGAATTGCGTTTGCACTTTAAATCAACACACAAGCGAAATAGTAACTGCCATCGATTACCTCTTAAATGACCTATAAACACTTAAAGAATGTCCGGGCGGTTGTAGCCCAGTAAAGCCGAAACAAGTTTATGCCAACTTGCGCTAGACGCCGCTCGCTCAATTGAATCCTTTGGAGAATGTTCCTAGTGACTAAAAACAGTGGCTGTTGACTCAAGTGAATGTAGACACCTTTTGAGAAAGTCTTCGGGGGAGCTGAGGTTTACTCGCATTGATGCATCAAATCTCGATAGAAATTTTCATGTGGGCCACATGTTAAAAACTTAATACAAACTTGACCCACGATTCGATAAGCTAATCAAACGTGTTGTTGGGAGAGTCTAAATTTATAGACATACACCCCAAGCAAATCTCCTGCTTTTTCTTCACAGATGACTGATTTTTGATCCGCGATTAAGATCTCACGAATTAAAGAAAAAGGCAGGTCTAGATTTTTTGGTTAATCTTACCAATCCTTGACCCATACTCAATGTGCTTAAGCGCTTAGCGATGCTCAATACTTCCATAGGCTTTGGTTTGCTCAACTAAGTACCGGTAATTTAACGTTTACAGACAAGGTAACTCAGAGCTTGGAGGTTTCATCATAGCGCTACAAGCTCACTTTTGGAACCTATATTAAGAGCCCACTTGGCTACTCTTCGCAGAAAATCATGGCTTTTTAGCTTGTTTCTTAAATGGATAGCTTTCAGCAGAGTCTGGTTTTAAACTTCGAACCAGGGACGTCCTCTATTTGAGGTACCTAAGCTCGTATGGAGTGTGGATTTAATGAGACTACAAGAAGCGACTGTTGTAACCTAGGTTTTCAAAATAAAGAATTTTTTTGCAAACCGTTTGGCACTTGGTTGCTCCTAAATGTTTTTTTAGAAGCAAGAGTTACTTTAACTACCGCTCAAAAAAATTCTTTATCAGTCTGGTTCGATATCCCGATTGGCATCATTCTTGATAAAATCATCAGCATGAATTTCAAAAACAGAAGGCGAAATTTTATTTAGATTTAATTTAGATATTTTCCAAAAAACATCTTCTTTGGAAGACTTCATCACCAATGGCAATCGATACTCAGAGCTCCAACATATTTCAGTTTTGCTTTGTCCTTGAGTCAACTCATACCACTTACAATTTGCAATAAGTTTTGGAGTTGAAGTATCACCATCTATCTTGGTCAATTCGTAATTTGCATTGGGATGCTTTAATCCATGTGCTAAATCAAACCAGTCCGTAAAATTTCCGATACGATATAAATTAGTTCTTTTAATTTGAGTATGGATTTTTTTCTTTAAATCTAACACAGATAGATTAAATTCTGGCCCATTTTTATCTTTTACGACATACAACTCAAGTGTGTCATCTGTCTTTCTCTTTAAGCGAGTACCACCTTCTCGCCATACTTCAAGGTGATGCTCTCCGCTAACAGATTTATAAGTTACTTCATAGTTAATATTTTTTAGGTTCACCCTTATCTGAAAAAACCTGTTCAAGATTTAGGCTCGCAGCAAAGACCGGCCCGCTTAAGACTAGTAATAAAAACAAAGAAGCCCTTGCGGGCTTCATTGACGGATTCTTTGAAGGTTGGTGATATATCAAAAACAATACTCCGGTTGAAAATTAGTTTCTGACTGCCGCCGCATTATCAAAGTAGCGATAAGTATTACCATTAACTACCAAATCTTTAACGCTCAGATTAATCGAGTATGTTCCTGCTGTTTTCGAGGTGTCTTTTGTAGTGCCTGACAAGTCTGTTGGTAACTCGAAGGTTAATCCTGTTGCAGTTGAACTCGTTACTACAGACGAAGTCACCGTGGGGGTACCTGAACTACCAGGGGACTTGAGGGATTCATACAAAATACGACCATCAGCCTGAGGCAGAGAGGTTCCGAGTAAATATGCAACAGTTGGAGCCACATCAACGTTACCAGACGGATTGGTGATTGTTGAAGGATTAAAGGATGGGCCGTTAGCTATGAGGGTATTGTGAACGTCAGCAGTTCCAAAGCTACCATGCATTCCCCTTTGACCACCCACACTTTCATATGAAATTCCAGCAAGGCCTTGAATTGAAACGGCGTTGTCCCAGTTCATGCTCACTACAACGTCGGGTTGGCCATTGTTTTGACGGGTCGCATTTTCCAAATAAACCTGAGCCAATTGTAAAGTACCTGGTATTGATCCATAGCGACTATCAACAAAGATTGCGCCGTATTCTTGGCGTTGCTGCAATACTTTGACTAAGTTTTTAACAGTTGTTAAATCATGACCAGGGACATAAAAATAGTCAGAACCGCCATTGGCTGCGATCACAATACCATTGGCAGCCAGCGTTCCAGGTGTTGGGACTTTAAATGATCCAACCGGGGTTGATAGACTTCCGCTTACCGCCTGATAGTAGGTGCCTGCA
>Ga0164296_1004305_pt1 | contig 13002 bp, 9 predicted proteins | sample GEODES057metaG_FD_113533 | JGI IMG/M metagenome (GOLD analysis project Ga0164296, IMG submission 113533) | Dystrophic lake water microbial communities from Trout Bog Lake, Wisconsin, USA - GEODES057 metaG | ecosystem: Environmental > Aquatic > Freshwater > Lake | place: USA: Trout Bog Lake...
GCCATTATGCATATAATCGAAGAACCGATTGGCCAACGACAGTCTGTTGCTGAGGCTGGTATCTTCAAACAAGGTAATGCCGATATAAGCATTTATGGTATAGTCCCCCAGTTGAGCAGGTGGTACGTAACCTTTGAACGTGACTTTGTTTTGCACGCCATACCGTTCGGCCAATTCCTGCGCTTCTTTATAAAAATTTCCTTCCCCGCATACTACCAATGGCGCATCCACCCATTGCATAGCGGGAATTAATTGTTCAAAACAACGACCAACATTTACCCAGCCCTGATACAGAATAATGCGCTCGGCTTTTGGAGGGATCTGCAGCGGCTTAAGGACAGTAGCATTGCGAACTACGCCATAATTCACACCATATCTTTTCTTAAAATCGTCGGCATAACACTCGCCTATGGTGTAGCCGACCGGAAAGTGGGGGATCGTATGATTGGCGATCCATGTCCACATTTTATGTACTGATGGCCGGGATATCACTTCCTTCAGGTCGGTAAATATCTCGTGTGCATCATATACCCGCCTTTTTCCGGTGAAGCGCGAAGCGTAATAAACCGGCATGATGGTATCAAGATCTATGGCGCACAGAATATCTGCCTTGCTGAACAGGAGGTAAAAGAACAGTTTGATCCAGTAGTGCACATACAGCAGTTTCCCTTGTTCGGCAATGATACTCAACCGTTTTTGTTTGAACGGCCGGTCTTGCAGCGGTCGGCTGTTTTTACGCTCAAAGCCAACCAGTGTCACATCATAACCCGCCCGGCTCAGAGATGTACAGATCCTGATCATGCGCTGATCGTAGTTCAGATCATTGGTGACAGTACAGATAATGCGGCGGGTCGTGCTCATGAAACGGTGCCAAGATAAGGAATTTGAGAGGTATGGAGTAAAAAGGAAATTATTTAACTATTTTATTGCTATGTTAATTTTGTAAAAAAAGAAACTAAAATTGTACATTAATGTTTTTATCTAAACAATTAATATTACCTTTACAAACGGATTGTTTATTTTAGATTTATAAATAATACTTTGTTTGATAATAATTTAGGGCGATTTTTTGCAAATTTCAGAATTAGAGTGGCGCAATGATTGCAGGATAAAAAATCAATTTATAGATGAACAGTGTATTGATAGCAGGTGCGGGGAAGTCTTCCATTTATTTGATAAAATACATGCTTACCATAGCGCCAAAGTACAAATGGACGATAGTGGTGGCTGATTTTGACAAAAAAGCTGCCGCAGACAAGATAGGAGATAGCAGGTATGGCAAGGCAGTAGCATTAGATATCAATAACAACGAGCAAAGAAGGGCTTTAGTAGAAGCGGCCGATATGGTCATTTCTCTGATGCCGCCCAATTATCATATTTTACTGGCCAATGACTGTATAGAATTTAAAAAGAATTTTGTTTTCTCTTCTTACATATCGGATGAACTGCGCGCTTTAGAGCCTCAGGTAAAGGCAGCAGGTTTAGTGTTTATGGGTGAGATGGGGCTTGACCCGGGTATCGACCACATGTCAGCCGGAAAGATCATCAACAGTATTCAAAGAGTTACCGGCCGCATCGTAAGTTTCAGGTCTTATTGCGGCGGATTGGTAGCGCCATCCAGTGACGATAATCCATGGCACTACAAATTTACCTGGAATCCTAAAAATGTGGTAACGGCAGGGTTTGGCGGTGCAAAATACCTTAGCAACGGCAAGAACCTTGAAATTGCCTATGAACATATGTTTGAGCACAGCCGCAAAATAAAAGTGGATGATACCCGGACATTTGCCTACTATCCCAACAGGGATTCACTGCGATACCTTGACCTGTATCATGTGCCGGACATCAAGACATTCATGCGTGCCACATTGCGGCATCCGCAGTTCTGCAAAGGTTGGAACGCCATGATCTCTTTAGGTCTTACTAATCAACAAGACCATTTTACTACCGAAGGACATACTTACAACACTTGGGTACGCAAAGTAACGGGCTGCCCCGAGGGTAAGAAAACTGAAGCTTTTATTGCCGATAAGCTCATGCTGCATGCCGATGATAAAGTGATGACAATGCTTAGCTGGTTGGGGCTTTTTACCAACACTCCTGTAAGGACAGGTAACTTATCTTCAGCCGACATTCTGCTTGATATTTTATTGGAGAAATGGGACATGAAGCCGGAAGATAAGGATATGGTGGTTATGAGCCATGAAGTGGAATATTTGTATAAGGACAACAAAATAGCGCTCACCAGTTATATGATCGTAGAGGGTGAGAACAAAGAATATTCTGCTATGGCCAAGACGGTGGGATTGCCCATCGCCATCTACGCCAAATTGTTCATGAACGGCAAAATAAAGCTGAAACCGGGTATTCATATCCCTATAGCACCTGAGGTGTACCGCCCGTTGCTCACTGAATTGGCGCATCATGGTATTTCCTTTATAGACGAGGTAAGATAGTAGTAGGGCAGCCTGATAAAAGTGCATCGTTGAGATGAAGTGCCTTATTTTGCATTAATGGCTTATTTTTACCGCGTGAAAAGACAACTTATATACTGCGCGCTCATTGTTTTTGCTTTTTTGGGGTGTAAAAGCCAACCCAAAACGGCCGATAAAAAAACGGAAGCATCAGATGTTGGGACCTATTTTTCCATTAAGCAGTTTGCTATGGACGAGTGGACCACGTATTCAGGTACGCCTGTCACGATGACAAAGACTGTAAAAGAGAACGGCAAGACCGATACCAGTTATACCAATGGTGACACACTGAACTGGGCTGCCATCATGACGGTGTTCTTTGAAACTGATATCGGTGAACCAAAATTTTTGGGTAAGTATGATTTTTCTCAGTTCGACGATTATTCTGATGGTACGCATTGTTTCTTTTACCAGTCAAAAAACGATGATGTTTTTACCAAAAAACTGCTGATAACCATAGATAACGAGACCAAAAAGATCACCGGTATTTATATCGAAGCATCTAAAAGTAATTTTTGGAGCACAGTTACCGAAAAACTTTTTTATGCGCCCATGAAGACCATACAGATACAGACCTATACTAACCCGCTCATAGGCCCGAAAAAAGAAAAAGTAGTGCAATATAACTTCATGATGTAGTGAACAAAGAAGCTTTCAGCCTTATTGCGCCAACCATACCACATCAGCCGGGATGCTATAAATACTACAGTGCCGACGAAGAGATACTGTATGTGGGTAAGGCAAAAGACCTGCGAAAAAGGGTCAGCTCCTACTTTAATAAACTAACGGGCAACTATAAGACCAAGCGATTGGTTGCCTTGATAGCCCGGATAGAATTTACGGTAACACCATCAGAGCATGACGCTTTTTTGCTTGAAAATTCGCTCATCAAGCATCATCAGCCACGCTTTAATGTTTCGCTTAAGGACGATAAGACCTATCCGTATGTAGTGATCAAAAAAGAACCTTTTCCGCGCGTGTTCTTAACCCGCAGACTCATAAGGGATGGTTCTGAATATATCGGTCCCTTTACAGGTCTGGGCAGGGTAAAGGAGCTTTTGGAACTGGTAAAGGAAAGCACCCCTTTACGTACGTGCAGCCTTAATCTGACACCGAATAATATCAAGGCCCATAAATTCAAGGTTTGTCTGGAATACCATTTAGGCAACTGCAAGGGGCCGTGCGAGGGATACCAAAGCCCCGAATCGTATAACGAAGGCCTGCAACAGGTGCGGCTCATTATGAAGGGGAAAATAGCCGATGTAATCAAGAACCTGAAAGATGAAATGATGGATTGTGCAGGACGGCTGGAATTCGAAAAAGCTCAAATTATAAAGAATAAAATTGACTCGCTTGCCAACTACCGCAGTCGGTCGGTAGTGGTGAATCCGCGCTTGGAGAATGTAGATGTTGCCTGTATTCTCAGTGATGATAACTACTTCTACGTCAATTATATGATGGTTGATAATGGAAGCATCATTGTAGCACAAACCATTGCCATAGAGAAACGCGTAGATGAGCAGGAATCGGATGTGCTTTCACTGGCGCTGGACAATCTGAGGGAAAAATTCAATGGTATAGCCCGCGAGATCATAGTGCCGATGGCCGTAAACGTGGCCGACCTGGCTATAAAGATCACAATACCAAAGTCCGGAGATAAAAAACAACTGCTGGAGATGAGCGAGCAGAACGCACAACTGTTTAAGGAAGACATGGGTAAAAAAGCCCGTTTCCATCTGAATGATGTGCCGGCAGTAGATGCTGTGCTGGAAGAAATGCAGGAGTCGCTGCGACTTAATCAGTTACCCGTTCACATTGAGTGTTTCGATAATTCTAATTTTCAGGGAGCTTATCCGGTAGCAGCAATGGTCTGTTTTAAGAATGGAGTGCCCAGCAAGAAAGACTACAGACATTTTCACATCAAGACAGTGGAAGGCATTAACGATTTTGCATCCATGAAGGAGATCGTGTACCGGCGGTACAAACGACTGCAAGACGAGGCCAAATCTTTGCCGCAACTGGTGATCATAGATGGTGGCAAGGGACAATTGGGCGCGGCATTGGAGGCCATAACCGAGCTTGGCTTAACCGGTAGAATGGCAATTGTTGGTCTGGCCAAAAGAGAAGAGTCCCTGTTCTTTCCGGGTGACGGTGAACCGTTGCAACTGCCGTTTGATAACCCCGCCCACTTGCTGATCCGCCGCATTCGCGATGAGGTGCATCGTTTCGGTATCACCTTTCACCGCGACACCCGGAGCAAGGGCACCATAAAAAATGAATTGGAAGGCATAGTCGGTATTGGCGCACAAACGGCCACTACGTTGCTTCAAACATTCAGGTCTGTAAAGAATATTGCTACGCTTACAGAAAGAGAGTTGACAAAGGCAATTGGCGCATCAAAAGCAAGAATAGTGTGGGCCTATTTCCATGAAGGAGATCAAGCATAGCGCTAAAAATAAAGAACCCGGTCAGCTGGCGGCAAACCGGGACTCTTTCCAAACCAATTATTCAAATACAGCAATTAGTGGACAATCTTGAAAGGCTTATTTGCACCGCTGATAACGGTGGTTTTTATAGGGGTGTTTTCCCAGGAAGTACCGGAAACCGGTGGTCATACCATAAGAAATATTTGCACCCGATACTAAAGTATTGAGAAGTGAATTGTAGCTGCCCACCTTATTGGTAAGCATATAGCTGTCATTCACAGTATTATTAAAAGTCTGGCAACTTAGGTAAGCGCCTACATTCCACATCAGATTGCTTTTAAGGTAAAAACTGAGTTGTGGACGCACGATGAATCCTAATGACCCGGTATAGGTCACGGTTCCTGAGTTGTTTTTGGGAGATACGTTCAGCCCTACATTATATCCTTTTTTATTAAGGCTGTCGAAATAGTTGTTCACATTGCCTTTAGGGTTAGTAGTGGTGTATTGGCCGGCAGTGTACAGTTGGTCTCCCGCGGGTGCTGCGGGTGCACTTTCGTACACATAAGACGCGCCATCGGCTGTCATTTCTGTTTTATAAACAGCTTCATAATTAAATGCGGCATTTGCCTGATAACTACCGATCATGCGAATGTTGTATAACAATCCGGCATCGCAGCTAAAGCCTACGCTGCGCGATAGGTCTGTCTTGTATTTGAGCACCAGGGGTATGCTTGTAGAAGCAATGGTCACTGATTCTGAAACAGGCCCGGTTGCCGTTATGAGTTGCCTGAACGTATTACCATTTGCATCGGTTGATTGATATTCTACATGAAAATTATCTAAACCAAGGCCATATTGCTGTTGTGTGTACATCACGCCTATTCCTATGCCAAAATGTTGTTTGGCACCCCAGAAATAGCCAATTTGCATGTCGGCAGAGACACCGGACCCACTTTTACTGAATACATTGCCTATAGCAGCATTGGCGGCATGATAATAATCTGCCGCGAAGTTAGCGGGCGCTATTTTTTGGTAGCAATTGCCTAATCCCGTATTTAAGTCTATCACCAAGCGGGAAAGCCCCTTGTCGGTATAATGTGTTGGTCCCTGTATCTGTGCGTTGGCCGAATACAAAAGATTGCCTGCGGCCAGTAGTAGCAGTAACTTTTTCATATCTGTTGTGTTTGAGAGATGGTACGATGATCGATCACGATCGATCTTTTTCTGTTTTTGTGTTTTGAAATTTGTTTACAGTTTAGCGAGTGCATCACGGAGAACACCTTTTTTACTGTTGCCACCCTTAGTCTTTATGAAAAATCTCACCGGGCGGGTATCATCACCTACCGCCATGTATTTTTCTCTAAAGTCTAGCGTCCACTGATTGGTGGCTTGGTTGTAATCGATCAGTATCACACCATTGTGCACATTGATCACATTTGGCCCTTCCTTAATGAGCTTTGCACATTCCGTGCTGTCAGCCATTAGCTCCTTTACATAGTGAAAGCCATCGTCGATCCTGACGTTTACGGTTGGTTTTAATGAAACCCCCGGCTCATTGTCAAAAAAACCGAATTCCGGTAATTTGTGTTGCCTGCCTTCATCTACGGCTTTTTCGTATTTTTCATACGTCTCTGTTTTCTGAAAGTGTTGCTGCGCAAAGCCATGTAGTGCCAGCAGCGACATGAACGAACTGAAAATTTTCTTTTTCATACATTTTATATTTAAGAGTTAACGATAAACGATATAACCGGCCATTATTACGGACCTTTGATTCTAAACGTGCCTATTTGTTTTTCTGCCGGAATCCAAACAGGATGCCGGACTATAGAGTGATAAAAGGTATTCGCAACTACCATTATTCCGACCAAAGGTCAGTATAGCGGTACAGCATTTTTTGCTTTACTCATCAATTCAATCGCACAATTCCGAAGCAAGATTTAAGTTTATATAGTCTATTAATTAACTCTATGGTTCTAAAACATAGGAGCAATAAACCGGTTTTTCTAAAGTATGATCATTTCGTTCTTTTGATCTTTCTTACTAATAAATCGCCATTCTGTAGTCGCCTGTCCAATCCTGTAGCGCCGCCTTTGAGATACTTGAAAAAAGTCACTTTTCTCAACAGTGGATAAGCTACATTCTTGATATCCCATTTTTTCACCGGGCTGGGCTCTACACTAAGTTTGTGGCTCAGTAGCCGAGTATTCATCCCAAGTGATCTGTTCTGCGCCTCTGCTTTATTTGTAAAAACTGAAATCGAGATAATCATTGTTTTTAAAAATACTGCTTTCATACATACACGTTTTTAAATAACAATCACGTAACAAATGTACGATTAACAACAAGATAACAAAATAAAAACCTTTATTTTTTATAGATAATTTTATTTATAATTACTAATGCGTTGCAAATGAACTTTTATAACTAAATTAAATATTTTAAAAGGTCTGATTAAAAACAGTAAAAAAACTAATAAAAATCACTTTGCATGTTCAATTTCAGTTATAATTGCGGAGCAGGTAACAATAAAATAGTGTCATTTTAGATCGAAATCCTTTATCTTTATTTCAATAACATTGTAATAACAAAACAGGTGAATAATTAAATGACACTTTTATCGGCAAGATCGCCGGATTACTTGTTGGACAGGCACTTTACTCATACGCAACATTCAACATCACGCCTTATTTTTACACTAAAGTTACAACATGAACAACAGCCAGATAGCTGATCAGTTTTCGTTGTTGTCTAAATTAATGGACATACACGGCGAAAATAGTTTCAGGGCAAAAGCCTTTGCAGTAGCTGCATTCACCATTGACCGGCTGTCAGATCCGGTTGCCGAAATGGACGATGCTGCTATGTTTGCCATCAGGGGAATAGGCAAAGGCATGACAGAGTATATCAGGGAGTTGTGCGCAACGGGCAAGCTGCAATTGTTGGATGACATTGTTGCCCGTACTCCGCATGGCATTATAGAACTGTTGTCGATAAAGGGTTTAGGGCCAAAAAAAATTGCCGAAATATGGCGCCAGTTGGGAATAGAATCTGTAGGAGAATTAGAATACGCCTGCAATGAGAACAGGCTGGTGGCACTTAAGGGATTTGGCGCAAAAACTCAGGAAAGTATCCTGCAAAGTATCGCTTATTTGCGCCAGCAGGAAGGACTGTATCTATGGGCTGATGCTATGAAGTTTACAGAGGTATTGGTAGGGCATCTTTCTAAAATATTTCCCGGAGCAAGGTTTGAACCTACCGGCGGTCTAAGGCGTCAAATTGAAGTAGTCGATGAGTTGACCCTCATCAGTGACGTGCCCGAGTCTACGCTGGTGCCTTACCTTGAGAAATCGCCTAATGTTAAGATCAAGACGCACACTGCAGCCAGAGTTACCATGGATTTGGTAGGATTTCCCACTATTACAATTTACTTGTCGCAAGCCGGTCAATACTTCACCAACTTGTTTAAAACAACGGGTTCTCCGGCTTTCATCAAGGCATTTGAGGATCACTACATTTACCCGGAAACAGCGTTGGATGAAAAAGCCATCTTTAGTCAGAATCGTTTGCAGGAAGTGCCCCCGCCCCTGCGCGAGGAAGGTGACATATTAGTCACTGCATTGAATGAACTGATTCCAACGCTCATTCAACCTGCTGATATTCGCGGTATCATTCATTGCCATTCCACCTACAGCGATGGTTCCAATACGCTGGAACAAATGGTGCAACACGCCATCAAACTTGGATATGAATACCTGGTCATCAGTGATCACTCACAGGCCGCTGCATATGCCGGAGGGCTTACGCCGCAAAAAATAGCTGCCCAGCATCATGAAATTGACCAGCTGAATGGTAAATATGCCCCCTTTAAAATTATTAAAAGCATAGAAGCAGATATATTGGGAACGGGTGAGTTGGATTATTATCCGGCGTTGTTGGATACGTTTGATATTGTGATAGCATCGGTACACAGTAATCTGAAAATGAGTTTAGAACGTGCAATGGAGCGGGTAATGAAAGCAGTGGAGAATCCCTATACCGGTATTTTGGGTCATCCTACGGGAAGGCTCTTGTTGTCCCGTCCCGGATATCCGTTACAAATGGAAAAGGTCATTGATGCATGTGCGGCTCATAATGTGGTTGTTGAGATCAATGCCCATCCCAAGCGGTTGGACCTGGATTGGCGCATGGTCAAATATGCAATGGATAAAGGAGTGTTGATGAGTATAGATCCTGATGCACACGCATTGGAGGGTTTTCATGATGTGGTATACGGAGTGATGGCAGCTCAAAAAGGTGGGTTAACCAAGACCCGAAACCTGAGCAGTTACACACTTACAGAATTTGAAAAATTTGTGAATGAACAAAGGTTGAAACGGCCAAAATAAATGTGAAATAAAGAAATGATCATTAAAGAGAATTGGGAACATTTGCAGCAATCATTGCCGGGCAGGGGCGTAACATTGGTAGCTGTATCAAAAAAGAAGCCGGCCACGGATATACAAGAATTATATGATCTCGGACAACGTGACTTTGGCGAAAATTATGTACAAGAAATTGTTGATAAACAACATGTTCTACCATCTGATATCAAGTGGCACTTTATAGGGCATTTACAGTCCAATAAGGTAAAGTACATAGCTCCATTTGTGTTTTTGATACAAACCATAGACAGTTTAAAACTGCTGGAAGAAGTAAATAAAGCTGCACAAAAGATAGGCAGGGTGATCAATGTATTACTTCAAATACACATTGCAAATGAGGAGACGAAGTTTGGACTGGATAGGGAAGAATTGGAGGAATTATTGGTGACAGTTGAAGCTGAAAGATCAAAATTCAATAATGTGAAGATCTGCGGCTTAATGGGTATGGCCACCAATACGGATGATCAGCAATTGGTACAAGCTGAGTTCAAAGGACTGCATGATCTGTTGCATGAAACCAAGAACCGCTTTTTTGCGGAAGATGAAGCATATAAAATATGTTCTATGGGTATGAGCGGTGACTACGAGTTAGCTATAGCATCGGGTAGCAATTTGGTACGCATCGGGTCTATGATCTTTGGCGCTCGCCATTATACGCAATGACAGTGCTATTTTTATTTGTAAATGCGGTGCCTGAATAAATACAATTACATAATTTAATGTCATTCCGGACTTGATCCGGAATCTCAACTCTTTGGCCTGCAAGGCCACTTGGGGAAAATATAAATTGGTTAAAATCCTTGGTTATAATTCCGAGTTGCTTATCACACCGATGGAGATGATATAGCGTTTTATGTCACGGTTCGGCCTTTCAGGCCAAAGGGTTGGGATCCCGTCTCAGGGGACGGGATGACATGGGGTGTTGTACTGTTGTGTTGCATTGTATTACGGTTAGGCCTTTCAGGCCAAAGGGTTGGGATCCAGTCTCGGAGGACGGGATGACAGGAGGTGAGAAGCTTTCTATTTACTATTCAGCCTAATAATGGAGGAAAGCTGAGCCTTTGATGGCGCATTATTATTGCCGTAGAAGTAACGACAGTAGCACAATATATGGCAATAGGCTCAATAAACGGTTGAGCAAAATAGTAGCACTGATAGGCAAAAATCTAGTGTCATGGAGCTGAACAGTGCGGGTCACAACAGCGTAGAGCCTCTTTTTTCCGCGGAGCGATTGAAAAAAGTCGCCTTTTCTTTTTGTTTCGTTTTTCTTTTGGCGAGACAAAAGAAAAATGAAAGGTGTAATGAGTGCACGCGATGCGGTTCTGCCTTGCAGGCCACAATGTTGAGATCCCGTCTCGGGGGATCGGATGACAGGGAGGGGGTAAGACGTAACATTCGTGAAGGATATGATAGCTCGTTCAGAATAATGATCAGCGCCCGGCGACAACTGCAACTACGCCTAAAAACGCAAATACTTGAATCATACGTCCTTTTCTCCTTACTTTTGCCCCAAAGCAAGCGTATGAACTTCAATCGTAAAGGATTTAACGATGGCGACCTGATCCACATGTATACTCAGATTCTGCGTCCACGCATGATCGAAGAAAAAATGCTGATACTGCTGCGGCAGGGAAAGGTGAGTAAGTGGTTCAGCGGCATTGGGCAAGAGGCGATCGCAGTGGGTGCTACCTTGGCATTGGACGAGGATGAATACGTTATGCCGCTACACCGCAATCTCGGGGTGTTCACCACGCGCAATGTGCCATTTCCAAAACTATTCAAGCAACTACAAGGGCATAAAGACGGTTTCAGTAAGGGCAGGGAGCGGTCATTCCACTTTGGTACCAATGAACATCATATCTGTGGTATGATATCGCACTTAGGTCCGCAACTAGCCATTGCCGACGGTGTAGCATTGGCGCATAAACTGAAACATGAAAATAAGATCGCACTGGCTTTTTCGGGTGATGGTGGCACCAGCGAGGGCGACTTTCATGAGGCTTTGAATGTTGCGGCAGTTTGGGGATTGCCGGTTATATTTATTATTGAAAATAACGGTTACGGACTTAGTACGCCGGTTGATGAGCAGTTTGTTTGCAAGCAACTGGCCGATAAAGGTATCGGCTACGGTATGGAGGCAAAGACGATTGACGGCAATAACATTCTGGAAGTATACCGGGCGGTCACTGAAGCAAGACTATACTGTATAACGGAGCAAAAGCCTTTTTTACTGGAATGTATGACTTTCCGCATGCGCGGTCATGAAGAGGCCAGCGGTGTGAAATATGTGCCCAAAGAACTATTTGAAGAATGGGGCAAGAAAGATCCCGTATCTAATTTTGAACAATTTCTGTTGAAAGAAGGCGTGCTGAACGAAACGCTCATTGCATCTATAAGGACCGGCATACAGGCCGAAATAGACGGCGGGGTTGAACAAGGATTGTCTGCTCCGGCAATTATACCAGACAGTCAAGAAGAATTAGGAGATGTTTATGCACCGGCGGCACCGGTGATCCAAGCCCGCTCGGGCGCTTTTACCGAGAAAAAATTCATCAATGCGCTGAGTGACGGACTGAAGCAGTCTATGGAGCATCATCCCAATTTGGTATTGATGGGTCAAGACATAGGTGAATACGGCGGTGCGTTTAAGGTAACAGACGGTTTTGTAAAACAATTTGGCAAAGAAAGGGTAAGAAACACCCCCTTGTGCGAGAGCGCCATTATAGGCAATGCATTGGGGCTTTCACTGAAAGGATTTAAAGCCATGGTAGAAATGCAGTTTGCCGATTTTGTGACTGTTGGTTTTAATCAGATCGTCAATAATCTGGCAAAGATCCATTACCGGTGGGGGCAAAATGCAGATGTGGTGGTGCGCATGCCCACAGGCGCAGGCGTAGGTGCAGGTCCGTTCCACTCTCAAAGTAATGAAGCGTGGTTTACGCACGTTCCCGGGCTTAAAGTGGTATATCCGTCAACGCCCGAAGATTGTAAAGGCCTGATCATAGCTGCCATCAATGACCCGAATCCGGTCATGTTCTTTGAGCATAAACTCATGTACCGCAGCATATCCGGTATGGTACCTGATGACTATTATAGCATACCTATAGGTAAGGCAAGGCAAGTGACTACCGGGTCTGATATCAGCATCATTACTTATGGTATGGGCGTTCATTGGGCTTCAGATTATGCGGCAAAACATCCGGATATATCGTTTGATATTGTGGATCTGCGTACGTTATTGCCGTTAGATCATGATGCTATCAAAGCATCGGTAAGGCGCACCGGAAAGGTACTGGTCTTGCATGAAGATACGCTGACCGGCGGTATCGGTGGTGAGGTTGCGGCATGGATTGGCGAGCATTGTTTCTCCAGTCTGGATGCGCCGGTATTGCGTTGTGGCAGTATGGATACGCCTATTCCTTTTGCTTTGGAACTGGAACGTAATTTTCTGGCGTCGTCTAAAATGGTGGATTGCATCAATAAGCTGATGAATTATTGATGTCCCGGTATCCTTATCGTTCTTCAAACCAAACTGACTTTACCGTATCCCAATCACCATTGTAATTGATGGTAAGTTCTTCGCCTGCTTTGATCTTGCGTACTGTTTTTATCATAATGGTCTGATCATCATAGTCCATATAGTATTCACAGTTGGATGGCGATGCGTGATTATAAATAGGC